>Ga0123357_10001395_pt1 | contig 25599 bp, 22 predicted proteins | sample TergutEmb28metaG_FD_89873 | JGI IMG/M metagenome (GOLD analysis project Ga0123357, IMG submission 89873) | Embiratermes neotenicus P4 segment gut microbial communities from Petit-Saut dam, French Guiana - Emb289 P4 | ecosystem: Host-associated > Arthropoda: Insects > Digestive system > Gut ...
CAATCGTTATTTATCATCTATAAAAGATAGAATTGCCAAATTTTGGAAACTATTTTCACTCTCTTTAAAACCAAATAATTTACTGAAAAATATTTGTGTAATTAATTATTAGAAATTATATAATATACATTTTTGTGTTGTCGTCGTACATCAACTTGAATATCAACTTGATAGAAATGTATTTATTCACTTTATCAGATAATTGCTGAAAAGGTCTAATCTCGTGGTAATACCAATATTTTTTAACAATTCTCCCTCAAAATCGTTTTTGATAAATTTCGCACGGGCATATCCATTTTTTGTTTTTATAATTTATTTATCCAAAAAATTAAGTTGATTAAAACATTTTATTTTTTTTATAAAATATTGAAAAATAATACTTTTAGGAAAAATTTCGGGAATTTTATTGATAAGGGTTTTTCTCAAATTTTCTTCCTTTTTTTTCGAAAAACTATTTTTCATCTTACAAAAATCACGCTGCGCATAAAAAATATGTTTTGCATTTTGCCTGTTTCCATTTATAAAAAATTGAAATACAGCAATATAATCAAGGAAAAAGCGCACTAACATTATTTTGTGAAATTGTTTTTTCGGCAAATTTTTATAGAGCAATAAAAGGTTGTTGCGGAAATTCAGATAAGTTTTTTTCGGATTCTCAACATTTAGGGTTCCCCCACCAACGTGATATACAACACTTTGAGGTACACATGCAATTTTTCTTCCTCGCGCCCGTAGCCGCCAGCAGAGGTCAATCTCTTCCTGATGTGCAAAAAAATCATCATCAAAGCCGCCAACATTCCAATAATCTTCCGCTCTAATGACAAAACAGGCGCCTGTTGCCCAAAAAATATCCGTAACAGTGTCATATTGTGCATTGTCTGTCTCAATAGTTTGAAAAATTCTCCCTCTGCAAAAAGGATAACCATATTTATCAATAAAGCCACCGGCTGCGCCTGCATATTCAAACATTTGTTTTTCGGCATAAGAAAGAATTTTCGGCTGAACAACTGCCGTATCTTCGTGATTATTAAGATATTCAATCAACGGATGCAGCCAATTTTCCCTAACCTCAACATCGGAATTAAGCAAAACGTAATAATCGTAATTAGCAAGTTGCTTCAATGCGCGATTGTAACCGCCTGCAAATCCGTAATTTACATCAAATAATATTAATTTAACATCAACAAAGTTTGCCTGTAAAAATTCAACGGAGCCATCAGTGGAAGCGTTGTCGGCAATATAAATATCTGCTTGATTATCAGGATTTTGCCAAAGCAAAGTTGGTATAAATTTTTCTAAAAAATTTTTGCCGTTCCAATTCAATATCACAACTGCCGTTCTGTTCATCAATTTACATTTTAATAATCATTTTTGATTCAAAATCCAATCTGTGATTGTTTTTAACACATCTTCCGACATTGTAATCTCAATTTTTCCATATTCGGTAGGCAAACCGCTTGTGCATGGCTGAAACAAATGATTAAGCGCAGGAAATGACTTAATCGTAACATTTTTGTTGCCGCCTTTTTCCAAAGCACTTTTTATAGCCGTAAGATTCTCATTATAAGGCACTTGTAAATCCCTCTCTCCGTTCAAAGCCAAAACCGCGCAATGCACATTTTCCCAAGCCGTTTGAGGATTATATCTGATAAAATATTGCATCCAAGGGTTATCTATTTGTGCCAATGCAGTTTGTACCGTATTATCATCAACAATTTTGGGATTATCTTCTTTTGCTTTTTTTAAATAATTAACTATTTGAATGTGTAACTGAGCGGAATCTGTTGTATTTTTTATCATTTCAAAAAGCGTTTTGTTCAAATTGTGCATCAGCATAATCTCATCCCTGTTGATGCCTGAAGCAGTTGCAATCGCCTCTTGTTGTAGCAAAAGCAGTTCATCGCCCGAAATACCGGTACCTGCCAGCGAAACAATGAAATCAACATTTTTGTCGCGGGCGGCTATCATTGGGGCAATAATTCCTCCTTCGCTGTGTCCGATAAAACCAACTCGTTGCGGATTAATATTTGTCTGTTTTTTTAAAAAATTAAAAGCACTTTGAGCATCTGTAGAAAAATCGTAAGTTGTTGCAGTAGAAAAACTTCCGGTAGATTTTGCAGTACCTCTGTCGTCATATCTCAAAACAGCAATTCCGTTTCGTGTCAAATAATCGGCAAGCACCAAAAATGGCTTATGCTCAAAAATCTCTTCATCGCGATTTTGGGCTCCACTTCCGCTCACAAGCACTACAGCAGGGAATTTCCCGTCTCCTTTAGGGATTGTTAGCGTTCCCGAAAGTACAATACTGCTGTCTGTTTCGTTTTTGAAACTTACTTCTATACTTTTGTACGGATAAGGCGGTTTCGGCGTCTGCGGACGATTTTGTACAATTTCGCCTCTTGAGAGATTTAGCACAATAGGGATTGAGCGTTGAGTGAAAATACCTTTAATTGTATCATTATCAAGTAGTTCGCCTGTATATTGTGCCATAAGTTCAGGCATCAAAATAGTCAGTTGCGAGTTATTGAAATCTACTTTTTTTACGGGAATCCCTTTGGCACCCTGGTCGGGGCTGTCCATTGTTGCAGAATATCCATCATCGGTTTTTTCAATGTGAAAAACGATGTGCAATTCCAATACCTGAATATTCAACACCCCGTTCCAAGTTCCTGTAATATCCTGACAATTAGAATTTTGTGCAAAAATAAATAGTACAAACAAAAGAAAGATTTTCTTCATAAAAATAAAATTTTTTACAAAATTAATATAATTTAAAACACAACGATAATTATTTTTCATTATTAAACATTATTAAATTAAAATTGCGTAAAATTAAAAATAAAATCAATGATATTAAAAATTAAATTTATATCTATAAATGTTTAATATTTTAAATAATTTATTATTATAAATATGCACATTTCGTTTTGTGTAATAAATCGCGCCTGCTGCACTACAAAAGCGGAGGGGAACCAGCAAATGAAAATTTAGCTTATTAAGCCATTTTTTATATATTTTATGACTTACAGGTCTAATATCATAATTTTTTATGTAATTTTGCGCAAAAAATTAACCGTTATTCATTTTCATAAGAAATTTTAATCTAATTAATCTAATTTTATTTATCTGATGAAAAATCTTTTTCAAAACCGTCATATCGGTATTTCTCCCGCAGATGAGGCAAAAATGTGCGCTGCAATCGGAGTAAAAAATATAGAAGAACTCGTAGGGCAAACTATTCCTGCATCAATTCGCCTCGACAAGCCCCTTGAATTGCCCGATGCAATGACCGAACAGGAATTTTCCGAACATATTGCTGCTTTGGCTGCGCAAAATGATATTTACGATTCATTTATCGGACGAGGCTGGTATGGCGCCTCTACCCCCGCGGTGATTTTGCGTAATGTTTTCGAAAATCCTTCGTGGTACACTTCTTACACCCCTTATCAGGCTGAGGTCTCACAGGGACGGCTTGAAGCGTTACTTAATTTTCAAACCGCAATTTCAGAAATAACGGCAATGCCGCTCGCCAATGCCTCAATGCTCGACGATGCCACTGCTGCCGCTGAAGCAGCAACTATGATGTATAATTTGCGCTCGCGCGAACAGATAAAAAACAATGCCAACATCCTTTTTGTTGATGAAAATACTTTTCCACATATTTTGGCAGTCATAAAAACACGCACTGAAGCGCAGGGAATTGAATTGGAAACAGGAAATTATTTTTCAGCAAATTTTTCTGAAAAATATTTCGGCGCTATCGTACAATTTCCAAATGCCGATGGAAATATTGAAAATTACAGCGATTTTATTCTTTCTGCACATAATCATAACGTTAAAGTGGCTGTTTGTGCTGATTTAATGGCTTTGACTTTACTGACGCCTCCCGGAGAATGGGGCGCTGACATAGTTTTCGGCTCAACGCAACGTTGGGGAATTCCGATGGGATATGGTGGTCCTGCGGCGGGATATTTTGCTACCCGCGAAGAATTTAAGCGGGATATTCCGGGGAGAATTATAGGAATTTCGGTTGATGCCAACGGCAAAAAAGCGTACAGGATGGCTCTACAAACGCGCGAACAACACATAAAACGCGAAAAAGCCACTTCAAATATTTGCACAGCACAGGCTCTCACTGCCAATATGGCAGGATTCTATGCTGTTTATAATGGCAAAAACGGACTTCAACAAATTGCAAATCGTATTCACGCTATCGCTACTTATGTAAATGAAATATTGCCGGTTTATGGGTTTTCGCAGCAAAACGATAATTTTTTTGATACATTAAAAATTTCTTTGCCAAAAAATATTAATATTGAAAAATTCCGCGAAATTGCATTGGACTATGGGATGAATTTTTATTATTTTGAAAATAAACAAATTGGTTTGAGCATTGACGAAACCACAAATTTGGAAAAAGTTAATATTCTAATAAATATTTTTGCAGAAAGTGTAGAAAATCAGGCAGTTTTTGCAGAAGAATCGAATTTTGAAAATCTTAAATCATTTGACGAAACTTTTGAGCGCAAATCGGATTTCCTGACTGCCGATGTTTTCAAAAATTATCATAGTGAAACTGATATGATGCGGTATATTAAGAAGTTAGAGCGGCGCGACATTTCACTGACACACTCTATGATTTCACTCGGTTCTTGTACAATGAAACTGAATGCGGCAGTAGAAATGCTTCCTTTGAGCAATCCGCAATTTACTAATATTCATCCACTTGCACCTGTTGACCAAACCGAAGGTTACAACACAATGATTGAAAATTTGGAAGAGTTTTTATCAATTATCACGGGCTTTTCGGCTTGCAGCGTACAGCCAAATTCGGGTGCAGCAGGCGAATTTGCAGGACTGATGGTTATTCGGAAATATTTGCAATCCATAGGACAAACACAGCGAAATATCCTTCTTATTCCTGCTTCTGCCCACGGTACAAATCCCGCGAGCGCTGTTCAGGCGGGCTTTATTCCGTTAGTTGTTAAAACAGACGAAAAAGGAAATACCGATTTGAACGATTGGCAAACAAAAGCACAGGATAACTCGCAGACACTTGCCGGCTGTATGATTACTTATCCCTCTACGCATGGAATTTTTGAAGAAGAAATTGTTAAAATGTGTGAAATTGTACATCAAAACGGAGGTCAGGTATATTTAGATGGCGCAAATATGAATGCGCAGGTTGGTTTGACAAATCCGGCAAAAATCGGTGCCGACCTTTGTCATTTGAATTTGCATAAAACTTTTGCAATGCCTCACGGAGGAGGAGGACCCGGTGTAGGTCCGATTTGCGTTGCTGAACATTTGAAAGATTTTTTGCCGAGTAAAAATTTTGGTGAAAATACCGTTGCGGCTGCACCCTATGGTAGTGCAATGATGCTGCCGATTACTTATGCCTATATTTTGCTGCTTGGAGAGGAAGGATTGCGCAAATCAACGGAAATTGCGATTTTGAACGCAAATTATTTGGCAACAAAATTAAAAGATACTTATGGAATTGTTTATACAGGCAAAAACGGCAAAGTCGGACACGAATTGATTTTGGAATGTAGAAATTTAAAATCGGCTGGCATTAGCGAAAATGATATTGCCAAACGTTTGATGGATTATGGGTTTCACGCACCTACCTTATCATTTCCAGTTCACGGAACGTTGATGATTGAACCAACCGAAAGTGAGTCGTTGGCAGAACTTGACCGATTTGTTGATGCGATGCTGCATATTTTTAATGAAATAAAAGATATTGAAAACGGCACAGCCGACAAAACCGATAATCTTCTGCTCAACGCACCACACCCAGAATATGCAATTGTCGCAGACGAATGGACACATCATTACAGTCGTCGCCAAGCTGCTTATCCAACTCAATGGGTTGCTGAAAACAAGTTTTGGTGCAACGTTGCCCGTGTAGATAATGGCTATGGCGACAGAAATTTGGTTTGTAAATGTTAATAATGTAGTAGGGATATTAGACAATAGTAACCAGTACTTTCGAAAAAGTATTTACCATGCTTTTTCCAAAACAAATCATGTTAAAAAAAGAACATCATCGGCAAAGAACCACAAGGTTAAATTTGTACGAAATGGCTGTAAAACAAAACTTTATGGAATTCATTTCCCAAATGTACGTAAATATAGTGCAAATAAAAATGTTTTAAATTTCTGAAACAGCAGGCAATACAAATTATTTTTGTAATTTTGTTTTTGGCAAGTGTAATTTAAAACTTAGTTTAAATATTTGATTTTCAACTAAAAAGATAACAAAAATTTTACCCACATTATATAAATTGTATTTTGGGAAAATAAACAAATACTTCCAAATGACGGTAGGGGTTTTCGGCTTTCTAAAAACAAAGTGTTTTTTAGAAAAACGTTTGCCTGTTTGAGAAAATTTTAGTACTTTTGCATGTTTTTTGTGAATAAAGTAAATAATTGATTATAAATTTTTTATGATTAATTATTTATAAAAAAAAAGATTTTTTTAGTATATAAATGAGTGAAGAAAAGATAAAAAACGGTAATTCAAACTATGATGCAAGTAAAATTCAGTCGCTCGAAGGAATGGAGCATGTTCGAATGCGTCCGTCGATGTATATCGGAGATATTGGAACAAAAGGTTTGCATCATCTTGTGTATGAGGTAGTTGACAATGCTATTGATGAGGCGATGGCTGGATTTTGCGACACGATTGACGTTGTTATTCACCCTGACAACAGCGTTTCGGTGTACGACAACGGGCGCGGCATTCCGGTAGATTTCCACGAAAAAGAACAAAAATCGGCTCTTGAAGTTGTAATGACAAAAATTGGCGCCGGCGGAAAGTTCGACAAAGATAGTTATAAAGTTTCGGGAGGGCTGCACGGAGTCGGCGTTTCGGTAGTAAATGCTCTATCGGATTTATTGGTCGCTCAGGTTTTTCGTGATGATAAAATTTATGAACAAAAATATTCGCGCGGACATGCCACAACACAGGTTGAAATTATAGGGACAACGGATATTCAAGGTACAAAGATTACTTTTCATCCTGACGAAGAAATTTTTAAGGAAACAATAAATTTTAGTTTTGAGGTACTTTCCAATCGTTTACGCGAACTTTCATTTCTTAATGCAGGAGTAAAACTTACTCTTACAGATGAACGAATTTCGGACATTATGCCTGATGCGAAAAATGAAAATTATTATTCACAAGAGGGTTTACGAGATTTTATTCGTTACCTTGAAGGACCACGCGAGCAACTGATAGAAGATATTATTCACATCGGTACCGATAAATTCGGAACGCCTGTGGAGATAGCAATGACATATAACACAACATTTAACGAGAATACTCATTCTTACGTTAATAATATTAATACTATCGAAGGAGGTACGCATGTTGCAGGTTTTCGGCGCGGGCTGACGCGGACTTTGAAAAAATATGCCGATGATAATAAAATGCTTGAAAAGGCAAAAGTTGAAGTTTCGGGTGATGATTTCCGCGAAGGATTGACTGCAATTATTTCTGTAAAAGTAGCCGAACCGCAATTTGAAGGGCAAACAAAAACCAAACTCGGCAATAATGAAACAATGGGAACCGTTGACCAGGCGGTTGGCGAGGCATTGGGAAATTATTTGGAAGAACATCCCAAGCAGGCAAAAATTATTGTAGAAAAAGTAATACTTGCGGCTCAGGCACGCGAGGCAGCACGTAATGCACGACTGAAAGTTCAACGTAAATCGCCTCTTTCGGGAGGGGGGCTTCCTGGCAAACTTGCCGACTGCGCCGACAAAGACCCTGCTAATTGTGAACTTTTCCTTGTCGAAGGTGATTCTGCAGGCGGAACAGCCAAACAGGGACGCAGCCGTCAGTTTCAGGCAATTTTGCCTTTGCGCGGGAAAATTCTTAATGTTGAAAAAGCAATGCAGCATAAGGTTTTTGAAAGTGAAGAAATTCGCAATATTTACACAGCATTGGGAGTTACAATTGGTACCGAAGACGATAGCAAAGCGTTGAATATTACTAAATTGCGTTATCATAAAATAATTATTATGACTGATGCAGACGTTGACGGGAGCCACATCGCAACTCTGATTATGACTTTCTTTTTCCGACATATGAAAGAACTTATTGAGCAGGGTTATCTTTATATTGCTACTCCGCCGCTTTACCTTTGTAAAAAAGGGAAAAATGAACAATATTGCTGGAACGAACAGCAGCGTATTTCATTTATTCAGGAATTTGGCGCCGGCAGTGAAAGTGGTATTCATACACAGCGCTATAAAGGGTTAGGCGAAATGAACGACAAGCAACTTTGGGAAACTACAATGAATCCCGATAATCGTACTTTAAGGCAGGTTACAATAGAAAATGCAGCCATTGCCGACCATACTTTTTCTATGTTGATGGGCGATGATGTTGCCCCGCGCCGACAGTTTATCGAGCAAAACGCTACGTACGCTAATATTGATGCATAAAGAGAACAATTTGAGTACTATTTCGATTTTTATCGAGAAAATTAATATTTTACAATTGCATTTTTATATAAATATTTAGTTTGCAATTATTTATGTTAATAAAATTAATATTATTTTGTATTATTTGTAATTTATTATAATAAAAATTTAAAAATAAAAATAAAAGATGAAAAATTTTTTTGTGGTAATTTTGTTATTTTGCGCTGTGCTTGTGTCAGCGCAACAAAACGAATGTTACTCTTCGCGCAAAACGCAGGGAGTAGAAATGTTTAAGAAAGGCAATTATGATTTGGCAAAACGCTATTTTAATTTTGCTAACAGTTGCGCTTTCATATCCAACGAGGCAAAGACAGAAATTAAGCAATGGCTTCAACTTTGTGATGATGCTATTGCTGGAAAAGAAGTGCAGATCCCTGAAAATTTGGAGACATTTACCGATGCCGAGAAAGTGCCTGCAGTTATTGAGCAGCCACAGAAGCCGGTTATCAATAAGGCGGCAGAGCGAGCAAAGCGTGAGGCAGCGGAGCGAGCGCAACGCGAAGCAATAGCGCGCGGAGAGGTGATTGAACAAACAAATACGATTGTAGAGCAACAAAGGAACCAATTTGCTGAGATGATGCAAAAAGCCGACTCATGTTTCAATGCCTCCGACTATGCAACAGCAGAAGTAAATTATCAAATTGCAGCGAAGACTGCACAACAAGCAGGAAACCAGAATGATGTGCAAACAGCATTAAAGAAAATTGATTGTTGTCAGCAACTTTCTCAGGCAAATAAATTGATTGATTCAGGCAAATTTGACGATGCCCGTACAAAACTTATGCTTGTAAAAGCGCTCGGCTGTATTGATGTAAAGAGTGTTCAAGCGTTAATCGACAAATGCAATGCGGAAATTTCTCAGTCGAACGAAATTTTTAATAATAACGTTATCGCACCGCTTACAAACGATATGGTGCTAGTAAAAGGTGGAATTTTTATGATGGGCTGTCAGGACAATTGCCGCGAAGGTGAGACACCGGTGCATCAAGTTGTTTTGAAAAATTTTTATTTGAGTAAACATGAAATAACACAAGATCAATGGGAAGCAATAATGGATGACAATCCTTCTTACCTAAAAAATGAAAATTTTCCTGTTACCAATATTAGTTATTCAGACATTCAGGATTTTATTGTTAAACTCAATGCTGCAAGCGGTTTGGAATTTAGATTGCCCACAGAATCGGAATGGGAATATGCCGCTCGCGGCGGCGAAAAGAGCAATCATACAATATATGCAGGCAGCAATGCCGCCCCTTATGTTGCTTGGTTTGCTGAAGATTCCGAAAACGAGATGCACCCTGTAGGGCAACTCATTCCCAATGAATTAGATATATACGATATGTCGGGCAATGCAGCCGAATGGTGCAGCGATTGGTACGCAGATTATACAAAAGAATTTCATTTATATCCAGTCGGTGCAAATGAAGGCAAGGAACGCGTTGTAAGGGGAGGAGGTTTTGACGACAGTATTGATTTTCTACGCGTTACTTTTCGCTTTGCAGCTACGCCAAATACTAAAAGTCAGAAAATTGGGTTCCGACTTGCGAGTGATGGGTTTGAGTAAAAAGTTAAATGATTAGCGGATATGATACCTAAAATATTCTACAAATGAATTATAGTCAATAAGTTAGTTGATATTTTACAATTTTCTATAATAAATCAATAGGTATAGGCGTTTAAGCCGCCCTATTATTTGTATTGTAACATAGCCTTTTAGGTTCATAGTTCACCATTCTTCTCATAAGCACATCGAAGATAGAGTCCATACTATTACGCCTGTTGTGTCGGAAATGAAATTCATCTAAGTAGCCTTGCAGCCTTTCTTCACTACAATGATGATGTATTCCACGCAACCACGATTTCAGATTCATGATATGAATCTGCAACTCAGGAAAACTCTTGCCGCCGTTTGATGGTACTTGTCTCATATTCTTGTATTCGTTCCTTAAAGGTATATACCCTGTCCATTCGTCAACTATTACTTTCAGTGTCCTTATCAATATATCTGTCAAAGAATGGCTTGAAAGAATGAGAAGACTCATCTTCAATGTTTTCGGCATATAATGAAATAATAGTACCAGCAATATTTGTTATAAGCATTTCCTAATAGTTATTTCATTTTTATTATTCATTAAAAACAAGAAGATTATTTTGTTTTTAAGTATAGTCTTGCTTTTGTACTCAATAGTGTCATTATGTGTTCTTACTTTATTGTTTTTAATTGCAAGTCCTTGTAGTTATATAATTTCTAAAAAATAATTACCCAAATATATTTTGTAATATACTTATATTCAGAAATTTACAAGTTTGTTGTGTGTAACTTTCAATTATGATTTATATAATTGGTTAGGATTGTTCCTTTTAGTTCCGATACTCAACATTATTTTATCTGTAAAATTAGTATGGTATGTGGTGTAAAATTTTAATCCAAAATTTATTATGTAAAATAAGACAAGAACAAGAAAAAGTGTCTGCAAATAAGAAAGTTAAAAAACTTTCAAAAGTTGGTGAATAGTTAAATAGCAGAAAGTCTATAGGTGGCACCTATGATATGATAGTCATTTTAAAATAAAAAATATGCAATATTTTTTGTATTTTTGCAGAAAGATTTTAAAATCCTAAAAAGGAAACAGTAAAAAAACATGCTTTTTTCCGAACAAAATAACAATCAAATGCCACGCAAAGGCAGTATAGAAGTGATTTGCGGTTCAATGTTTTCCGGCAAAACGGAGGAATTAATTCGCCGTCTCAAACGTGCAAAATTTGCACGGCAGGAGGTAGAAATTTTCAAACCGGCTATTGACACGCGATATTCTGATGTTGAAGTCGTTTCGCACGACCGCAATGCAATTCGCAGCACACCGGTACATTCACCCGAAGAAATTTTATTGCTCACCGGAAACGTTGATGTTGTAGGAATTGACGAGGCACAATTTTTTTCTGCCTCACTTGTTGAAATTTGTAATATACTTGCTAATCAGGGAATTAGAGTGATTGTTGCAGGACTGGATATGGATTTTAAAGGAATACCGTTTGGTCCGATGCCTGCTCTTTGTGCTATTGCCGAAGATGTTTATAAAGTTCACGCAATTTGTGTGCGCTGCGGCTCGCTGGCATACGTTTCTCATCGTCTGGTAGATGTTCAGGCGCAGGTGCTTTTGGGAGAAACTGCCGAATATGAGCCAATCTGTCGATATTGTTTTGATGAAATAAACAGGCAAAAATAATTTATGAAATTTACGGCTTGAAAACCATCAAGGTTTATATTTCAATATATAAGGCTGCCGCATTTCTGCGACAGCCTCGTTCAATTTAACTCCTTTCTAATCCTCTTTACTATTCTTTAACCACCTTCTTTGTTACCACGCCTCTGTCGGTATTGATTTTTACCAAATAAATGCCTGTGGGCAATGCGGAAACATTGATTGCTGTACCGCCCCCTACGACCATTACGGAACGTCCCGTCAAATCGGTGATTTCCACGCTGTTAATCTTCAAATCTCCGCTCTCAATTTTTAATTCGTCTTTTGCAGGATTTGGGTAAATTTTTATGTTTTCAAAAAACGTTTCATTGACTTTTGTACCACCTACAAAAGTTAAAGTCCATTCGTTTGTTGCCCAGTTAATTCTGAATTCAACAGCAGAATAGGTGTTGTTTGCAATTACCTGAAAATTGTAACCATCAACACCATAAATATTGCCACTTGCACCAATACAATTATTATTATCATATCTCCACACTGTTTCCCAATTTTGGTTTAAGCGCAATACAAATTCGCCATTTGCCAAAAAGGTAATATCTGATATAGAGTAAAGAGATACACCGTTTGCATCTGTTGAAATATATTGCAAATTAATATCTGTATCCCAATTGGTTGGAGTTGTTGTTCCGGGATAATAAAATGCACTTCCTATTAAACTGATTGTAGGTATGGGAGGTTCGGTGCCAAAAATTGCCGTAATGGTAGTGTCTCGCGTAATATAGAGTGTGCGCGGATTTGAAACTACATTATCACTCCATTTTTGGAAATAGTAACCGCTGTTCGGATACGCTTGAATTTCCGCATAACTACAGGTAGGTTGATTTGTAACACTTGCATTACCCATTGTGTTGTCATTGCTCTGAACTGTAACGGTAAACATATCTTGTATAAAATTATAAAAATAACTCCATTGTGCATTATTCGAATAAAGATAATATGACGAGCACGGAATATGAACACCAATATATTGGTGTACGTTATAGAAAACATTATTACCCAATACAGGTGGAGTTATAGCTTTAACGGTTATAGAAGTTAAACCACTGCAATTATAAAAAGCATCATCAGCTATTGAAGTAACCGAATTTGGAATAGTTACTGATGTTAATCCGATGCAATTACAAAAAGCATAAAGACCAATAGATGTAACTGAATTCGGAATAATTACTGATGTAAAACTAGTACAATTGCAGAAGGCCTGAGCGGGTATTCTTGTTACATTGTTTCCAATGTTTATTGTTATTATATTTGTACAATTTTGAAAAGCAGGATAGAGAACACTACCCATAACTAAACAATTTATCGCATTAAAATTAACGGTTGTTAATCCGTTGCATCCGAAAAAGGCATAATCTCCAATACTTCCAATCGAGTTTGGAATTGTTATTGATGTCAAGCCACTGCAACCATAAAAAGATCTAGCACTAATGTATGTAATTCCATTTGACAGTATCAATGTTTTGATATTTGCATTGAAAGAAAACCATGGAAAATCCTGAGGTCTCGCATAACTTACCATCGCCCCTGTACCACTAATAGTAAGCGTATAATTCGGGCTACTGCCCGAAAGCGTTGCTGTTACGTTAGAGACACCGTCTGGAGCGCTAATGTCCCACGCATTTGCTTTGTTTATAAAGGCACAAAAGCATAAAGCCATCAAAAATAAAGTTATCTTTTTCATAAAATACAAAATAATTTTTGCCTTCCGTCCCAAGTCAGCAGATTAATAATAATTGTTTAAATTAAAAAAACGTGGAACTCTAACTTTATCTGCCTATTGAGGTTCTCGACTACCTTCCAACCAAATATTGAGTAAAAGCCCACGTCAATCGACGTGAGCGTTCACGCCTCACTCTTGATTGGAATTGAAATTGTCGAGATTTCAATAAGCAAGAAATAAGCTAACGCTTTTTTATATGTCTTATAATGTGCATGTTAGCACCTGTTTTTCTTTATATCATTTATAAAAGATTATATCTAAAATCAAGATGCAAAGATACAAAAGTGATTTGAAATAAACTCAATATCTGTTTTAATTTTATCCAAAAAACTGATTAATATCTGTTTTTTTACAAAACAACCTAAACAATAATGAAATATTTTTTCTATAACTTGAAGAGTTATTTAAGTTTAAACAGATTCTTAATATTTTATTTCTCAAAAATTATTTCAACCCAACAATTCGTAAAAGAATAAATAATTTTATACTTTTGCAAAAAAATATATGAACGAATTTATTTACGAAATAGAACTCAAAGTGCGCGACTATGAGTGTGATATTCAGGGAATTGTGAATAATGCCAACTATCAGCATTATCTTGAACATACACGGCACGAATTTTTAACCGAAAATAATGTTTCCTTTTCCGAATTGCACAATAAAGGCATTGACGCAGTGGTTTCGCGGGTGGAAATTATCTACAAAAATTCTCTGCTTCCGCAGGATAGTTTTGTTTCAAAACTCAATGTTGTAAAGCAGGGAGCAAAATACGTTTTCAATCAGGTAATTTTTCGCAAAGGAGATAACGCATTGTGTATCAAAGCAAAAATTGAAATTGTAGTTCTAATTAATGGAAAATTGCAAAAAGGATTAGATATTTTTGATAAACTGTTAGATAATAATAAATAATATTAAAATAATTTCAAAATGGATATTTCACAAACAGAAGAAAAAATAGTTAAGGTTCTAAAAACGGTTTATGACCCCGAAATTCCTGTGAATGTATATGATTTGGGATTGATTTATAGAATTGATTTACAGGAAAATGGCGATTTAACCGTTGATATGACACTTACAGCGCCGAATTGTCCTCTTGCCAACTACATCGTTGAAGATGTACAGATGAAACTTGAATCGGTTGAAGGGGTGAAAAATGTTACTGTAAATTTGGTTTTTGAACCTTCGTGGGACAAAGATTTTATGAGCGAAGAGGCAAAATTGGAACTCGGTTTCCTTTAAAATGAAATATTTATTATTTTTTTGTGTAATTTTAAATATTTGAAAATCAATAACTTATTTTTTATATAAAAAAAAAATAAAAAAAAAATAAAAAAAAATATTGCAAATAGAAAAAAAGGTTTTACATTTGCACGATTTATTTAAAACAAATTTAAAATAATCATAATTTAGTAATTATTAAATTTAAAAAGACATGGACAAATTGGTAAAATCAATCGTTGCGGAATATGACGCATTTTTGACAGACGCAACAGCGCAATGGGAAAAAGGCAACAAAGCTGCCGGAACTCGTGCTCGCAAAGCATCTTTGGGTTTGGAAAAGAAACTCAAAGAATTCCGTAAAGCATCGTTGGAATTAGCAAAGAAATAATTTCATTTGCTGCAAAACCGGCTGCCGAAATTCTTTTTTGGCGGCTTTTTTTATGTCCGGTACGTTCGTAATATGCTGATTTGTAATGTTATAATTGTTTATTTAACATACTTCTATAAGAAATTTTTTATTTAGAAACATTCCTTCTGCCACTCTTCTACCTTTTCACTTAAAATTTCCCATTCGTATAATTTCTGTTCCAATTCGTGCTGTTTTTTTTGATACAAAATAATAAAATTGTGATTTGCAGCGTTTTCTGCAATATCTAATTGCATTGTCATTTGGGTAATTTCACTTTCGAGTGCGGCAATTTGAGTTTCTACTTCTTGAACATCTTTTTGGGCTTTGCGCTGGCGGCGTGCAATTTCTTTTCGTTGTTCGTAAGATATTTTATTTTCCGAAATATCAATATTTTCCTGCTTTATCGAAGTTTTTTTAGACAAATCATAGCCCAATTCATTTAGATTTTCAATTTTTTTCTTTTTTAAAAAATCAAAAATTCCGCCGATATTTTCGCGCACATTCCTGTTTTCAAACTCATAAACCTTTGTTACTAATTGATTAAGGAAATCACGGTCGTGTGAAACAATAATTGCTGTTCCGTCGAAGGCAGCAATCGCCTCTTTTAAAACGTCTTTCGATTGCATATCAAGATGATTTGTCGGCTCGTCTAAAACAAGTAAATTAACAGGTTCAAGTAATAATTTTATCATCGCCAAGCGGCTTTTTTCACCTCCCGAAAGCACTTTTACCTTTTTATCGGAGGTTTGTCCACCAAAAAGGAAAGCGCCGAGAATATCACGGATCTTTGTACGAACTTCACCTGTCGCCACATTATCAACGGTTTGAAAAACAGTTAAATTATTGTCTAATAAATCTGCCTGATTCTGGGCGAAGTATCCTATTTTTACATTATGTCCTATTTTTAATTTGCCCGAAAAATCAGTCTGTCCAATCAAACATTTTACAAGCGTGGTTTTTCCGGCGCCATTTTTTCCGACAAAAGCAATTTTTTCGCCGCGATTTATTATTAAATTAGTATTTTCTAAAATAATATTATTGCCATATTTTTTTGTAAGATTTTCAATCTCAACGGGAATACTTCCTGAACGTGGTGCAGGTGGAAATTTTAGATTCAAACGTGAAATATCTTCCAAATCAACCTCTATGCGTTCAATTTTTTCTAATTGCTTAATTCTCGACTGCACCTGAACCGCCTTTGTTGGTTTATATCGAAAACGTTCAATAAAATTTTCCGTATCTGAAATCATTTTTTGCTGATTTTGGTAAGCACGAATTTGCTGCTGGCGGTGTTCTTGCCGCAGTTGAACATATTTTGAGTAATTAACATTGTAATCATAAATTTTCCCAAGCGAAATTTCTATTGTGCGAGTAGTTACGGCATCGAGGAATGTGCGGTCGTGCGACACAAGCAAAAGCGCCGAATTAGACGTGATAAGAAAATTTTCCAACCATTGAATACTTTCAATATCAAGATGATTTGTAGGTTCGTCCAACAGCAGTAAATCGGGTTTTTGTAATAATATTTTTGCTAATTCAATTCTCATCCGCCAACCGCCCGAAAATTCAGCACAAGGACGATTAAAATCTTGACGTACAAAGCCAAGACCGAGTAATATTTTTTCTATATCGGCAATAAAATTATTGTTTTCAAAAGAATGATAAAAATCCGAAAGTTCTGTCACTTTTTCAATAAGATTATGATAATCAATACTTTGATAATCTGTTCGTGCAGCAAGTTCGGCATTTAAATCTGTGATGCGATTTTGAAGTTCGGTAATATGTTCAAATGCTTTTTGAGTCTCCAAAACAACTGTTGTAGTATCATTTATCGGCATTTGCTGTGGTAAATATCCTATTACGGTATCTTTTGGCAACGAGATTCGTCCTTGTGTTGGCTGCTGTAATTCCGCTATGATGCGAAGGAGAGTAGTTTTTCCGGCACCGTTTCTCCCTACGAGCGCTACTTTTTCCTTCCGATTTACCAAAAATCCAATTTTATCAAAAAGCGGACTGCCACCAAATTCTACCGTAAGTTGTTCAACTGAAAGCACTTGTAAAATCTTTAATTTTTTTGCAAAAGTAATAAAAAAATAGTATTGAAAATAATGAAGAATAAAATCCAAATAAATCTTGCCATAGGGTAAGTATTGCAAAAGCGTAAAGATTTTTTTTGCAAAAGCAAAAACACAGGCAGCAAATCTCAAATTTCATCTACAAATCTAATAGGCAAAAGCGGAATAAAAACAGAATAAGCCGCTCATAATGAACAGCTTATTCGATGGAAAAAATAAAATGATTTTTTTTAAAATTATTTATCTGATTTCATTATTTTTTCGGAGTATTTTCAAGCACTGCAACCAAAAATTCCCAAAATAATCCCACACTTTTGATATTCACCTTTTCTGATGGCGAGTGCGGATAACGAATTGTTGGTCCAAACGAAATCATATCCAGATGCGGTTCAACAGCGCCAATAATGCCACACTCCAAGCCGGCGTGAACAACTTCCACCTTTGCCTCTTTTCCAAACTTGTTCAAATATGTCTGCTTCATAGTTTTTAAAATAGCAGAATCCGGATTTGGATTCCAGCCCGAATAACTGCCATCAAATTCTACTTTGGCGCCTGCAAGGTTAAAAAGACTTTCTACTTTGGAGGCGAGTTCCTTTTTTTTGCTTTCAACCGAAGAACGTAAAAGACATTTAACCTCAATTTTATCTGCATTGGCTTCGATAATAGCCAAATTCATAGATGTTTCAACCTTGTTAGGAATTGATGGAATCATCCTAAAAACGCCGTTTGGACAGACAGTTATCGCATTTATGAAATCATCCTGAATCTGTTCGGGAATAATATTTTTCGGCAGTTCAACTTCCGACATCAGGATAACTATCTGATTGTCAGTCAAATTATATTCTTCATTAAACATATCTTCAAACTTTTTAACTAGATTTTCAATATCTTGTCTCTTGCCTTTTGGAATTGTAATTACAGCGAATGCCTCACGAGGAATGGCATTACGCATATTTCCTCCTTCAACAGATGCCAAACGTGCTTTGTGATTCTTAACTGCCTCTTTTAAAATTCTGAAAAGTAATTTATTGGCATTAGCCCTTCCAAGATTAATGTCAAGCCCTGAGTGTCCGCCTTGTATTCCTACTTTTTGCCCATTTTCTAATCCTGATACTTCAATTTTTAAGGCAACAGTATTAGTATCAACAGGTACGGATTTGAACTCCCAACTTATGTTTGCATCTATTCCGCCGGCACAACCGATAAAAATTTCGCCTTCATCTTCGGAGTCGAGGTTAAGCAAAATGTCGCCTTTTAGCCAGTTCTTCTGCAACCCGAATGCGCCGTCCATTCCTGTTTCTTCATCAACAGTGATAAACATTTCAATTGCAGGATGAACGATATCTTTTGCCTGCAAAACAGCCATCGCTGCAGCAATACCAATTCCATTATCTGCTCCAAGCGTTGTCCCGCGAGCAGTAACCCATTCGCCGTCAATGTAGGCATCTATAGGGTCGCGTAAGAAATCGTGGTCAACATCATTATTTTTTTGTGGAACCATATCCATATGTGCCTGTAACACAACAGTTTGACGGTCTTCCATTCCTGCTGTTGCAGGCTTGCGTATTAGCACGTTGCCTACTTTGTCCTGCAAAGTTTCAAGGTTCAGACTCTTGCCGAAATCAAGCAAAAATTTACTGATTTCATCCTTTTTCCCTGACGGACGCGGTATTCTTGTAAGCGAATAAAAGTTACTCCACAATGCGTGTGGTTCTAATTCGGAAATTTTTAGTGTATTCATTATATCAAATTATAATTTAAGATTAAACAATATGATTATAAAAAAATGTGTGCAAATTTACATAAAATTTTTGAGATTACACACAAACGCATAAAAATATACTCCTCTGCGCTAAACATCATTTTTTTATATTAAAAAAGAATCTAAGCAGATTGAAAAATCAAGTTACATGAATGAAAATAATCTTGTCAAGTGTCTGATAGCCGACGATACTGATTTGCCAAAGCGAGGTCGTTGTTTTGAATTATTGAGCTGCATTTATTCGTATTTAAGCAACATATTCAACTTGGCTTCAAGGGTTCATTACTTGGTTATCAGGACGGAACAAGTTTTTTGGGACTTTGTAATTTCAACAAAGAAATGCAACTTTTTATTTAATTTATAACCAAAAACTTATAATGATTATGACCTATTGAAAAATATTTGTGTATAAATATTTTTTGAGATAATATTTCAAGGTCTTTTCTATACTCAGTAAAACTAATATATTGATAATCAGAATTATACAGATTTGAATTTGTGTTTTAATTGTTTGTGAAATTACAAAAATCACACACAATACACTGATTGTTAATAGGTTAATACAGCATACTTTTGAATACACTACCAAATAATTTAATTATTAACAAAAAAATATTACCTTTGCATTTGATTTTATCTACTCAAAAATTTTTAAGTATATTCTACTTGTAAATTTTTATTTTTAAAAATTATTATGTCCAACTCAAATTTTGTTGATTATGTGAAAATATATTGCAGGTCAGGTAAAGGAGGTGCAGGTTCGTCTCATTTTCATCGTGAAAAATTTGTGCCAAAAGGCGGACCCGATGGCGGCGACGGCGGCAGAGGAGGACACGTTATTGTGCGCGGCAATCGTAATTACTGGACATTAATACATTTGAAATATGCACGCCACGTATTTGCAGGTGATGGTGGGTGTGGAAGTGCAAGCCGCAGTTTTGGCAAAGGCGGAATTGATCAGATTATTGAAGTACCTTGTGGAACAGCAGTTTATGATGCTGAAACGGGTGATTTTATTTGTGAAATTCTCCAAGACAAAGAAGAATATATATTGCTCAAAGGGGGGCGTGGCGGATTGGGAAACTGGCATTTTCGAAGTTCAACAAATCAAACGCCGCGTTATGCACAGCAGGGTGAGCCGCGAAAAGAAATAACAGTGATATTACAACTCAAAGTGCTTGCCGATGTCGGTCTGGTAGGCTTCCCGAACACGGGTAAATCTACTTTACTTTCAGTAGTCTCTGCTGCAAAACCTGAAATCGCCGATTATCCTTTTACTACTCTTGTCCCAAATTTGGGAATAGTGCCATACCTCGATCACAAATCGTTTGTCATGGCTGATATTCCAGGAATTATTGAAGGGGCAGCCGAAGGTAAAGGACTTGGATTAAGGTTTTTACGACATATTGAACGAAATTCACTGCTACTGTTCCTTGTTCCTGCCGACAGCAATGACATCACAGCAGAATACGAAATTTTGTTAAACGAATTACGAAAATATAATCCGGAACTAATTGATAAACAGCGAATTTTCGCAGTTTCAAAATGTGATTTGCTTGATGAAAAAATGATTAAGCAAATGCAAAAATTGATGCCGGAAAATATACCAACAATATTTATTTCTGCTGTTACCGGATGGGGAATTCCCGAACTAAAAGACCTGCTTTGGACAGAATTAAATAAAGAAACAAATTTTTGCAATGATGGAATCAGTCGCAGTCAGATGAAAATTGGAAAAGATGATGAAGCAGAAAATGATTTTTTCGATTTCGGCGGAATTGATACGGATTGATAAGAACATAAATTTGGTCAATTTTCAAGTTATATTTTCCACTTCTTTTGATTGTAAATGAACTAACTTTTTCATAATTATTTTATTGATTATTAATGTTAATATAATACTAACAGCGATTTTTACTAAGCCATTAAAATCAAATAAAAATACTAATTTTGCATACGATAATTTTTCCTTAGAATATATTATTTTTTTGTAATTTTTAATTTGTAAGAAATAAACTGTAATGCGCGAAGCGGCTTTTGTTAAAAAAAATAAGGAACGTTGGATTGAATTTGAGAATATGCTAAAACACTCCGACTCCTTGCAGCCCGATGAGATGGCGGAATGTTATTTGCAGGTTATCAATGATTTGAGTTTTGCACAAACATACTACAACAAAAGCCAAATAACGCAATATCTGAATAATCTCGCTCAAAAGGCGCATTTTTCTATTTATAAAAACAAAAAAGAAAAATCGAACAGAATAATTACTTTTTGGACAAAGGAATTGCCTGCGCTTTTTGCAAATTATCAAAAAGAACTGCTCGCATCGTTTATTATTTTCTTTTTGTCTGGGGCGATTGGCTATTTTTCATCGTATCAGGACATTAACTTTCCGCGACTTATTCTTGGCAATGGTTATGTTGATATGACAATTGAAAATATCAAAAAGGGCGACCCGATGGCTGTTTATCATCAACAAAACGCTGTAATTATGTTTATTTCAATTGCTTGGAATAATATCAGTGTTGGCTTTCGTTGCTTTATTTTGGGGATATTAACACCCATTTTTACAATATACATGCTTTTTTACAACGGCATTATGCTTGGCAGTTTGGATGGTTTTTTAGTTCAATATGATGTAGGATTGCGTGCAAATTCAATAATTTGGATACATGGTGTTTTTGAAATTTTTGTTATCATTGTTTGCGGTGCAGCGGGAATTATTTTGGGTAAAAGTTTGCTTTTTCCAAAGACATTTACGCGTTTGCAATCGGTTAGACGCGGTTTTTGGGACGGTACAAAAATCTGTTTCAGCACTGTTCCGTTTTTCATTGTTGCTGCTTTTTTAGAAAGTTTCATTACCCGACATTCGCAAATGCCCCTTGCTTTGGCATGGACTTTTATTGGCGTAACTTTCTGTGTGATAATTTTTTATTATATTATTTTTCCAAAAAAATTTAAAATAAAAAGATAAATTAATAAAAAACTCTTTAAATGTTCGAACGGACAGAACTGGCAAAGAAAATAATGGAAAACGGTACGTCACATGAAATAATGCTGGGTAATTATTCCATGTAAGGTTTATGTAATAGAAACAAGCAAATATTGCGTAACAAAAAAGATACGCTTTAGTGACGACCCTGAATACATACGCGCTTATAGTTCCAACGAAGGAAAATACAACGATGGTGAACTGATTCACCAACCATTCAATATTCCATTTGAACTTATAAACAGAATTTTTGAAGTATTGGGTTATGTAGTGAAAAATGGCATTTGACATTAAAAAGTTATTTGTCCGCGCAAGATGTGCCAAAATATTATCGTTCTCAAAGTCGGATAACGAAAGTGCATATTTCTCTCTTTTTCTGCTATATTCATAGAGTACCTCCTTGCTGCATTAGATTGTGAATAAATTTTCGACCACTTTCAGTCCAATATGTCTGAATATGAGTTCTCTCGTCACTCAAACTATCAGGAAAAACATAAGTTTTTGTTTTGGTATAGTCTTTATCCTGATAAAATACCCAAGTCTCCCCACTTTTATACTGCACTTTCAATTTATGCAGTTTGAGGTTAAGATAAATTGCACTCAACAATTATAATTTTTTGACTTTCACTTTCTTAGCAATAAAATTTCCTTCACTATTTTGGGGGTAATATTTTGTTTCTCGCCGATAACCCAGCCGCGCTCGGCAAGTCGGTTGCTTACCAAATCGGCTGCCTCTGCGCCAATACCATAAGACGAAAGATGAGTAGAAATTCCCATTGTTTCAAAAAAGTTTTCTATCGCTGCAATAGTTTTATTTATTTGATTATCAATATTTTGTTCGTTAATTTGAAAAACATTACGTCCGCATTGTGCGATTTTATCCTGTTTCTGCTCTCGTAACACTGTTAGCACTCCGGGCAAAACAATAGCGAGTGTCTGTCCGTGGTCAAGTCCGTAATTGGCGGTCAGTTCGTGTCCTATTTCGTGTGTAGCCCAGTCTTGCGGAACTCCAAGCCCTATTAGTCCATTGAGAGCCAAGGTCGCTGCGAACATCAGGTTTGCGCGCACATCATAATTTTGTGGGTCAGCAAGCGCTTTCGGACCATCAGAAACAAGTGCGCGTAAAATTGTCTCAGCAAAACCGTCCTGCAATTTAGCATCAACATCAAAAGTAAGATATTGTTCTGTCGTATGTACAAAAGTATCAACAACGCCGTTTCCTATTTGCTTTTTAGGCAATGAAAAAGTAACAGTCGGGTCGAGAATGGAGAATGTGGGATACACTTTGTAAGAACCCCAACCGAGTTTGTTTTTGTCGGCGGCGCGCGTGATAACCGAGCCTGAGTTCATTTCAGAACCGGTGGCAGGTAGAGTCAGTACAACGCCGAATGGCATTGCAGATTTAACTTTGGCGCCTTTTGCAACAATATCCCAAGCGTCTGTACCTTCGTAGAGAGCGGCAGCAGCGATAAATTTCACTGCATCAACAACCGAACCGCCACCTACAGCAAGAATGAAATCTATATTTTTGCCTTTTACAACCTCAACTGCTTTCATACAGGTCTCGTAATGCGGATTGGGTTCAATACCGGAAAACTCAATGCAATTAAACCCCCGCAAAGCATCAATAACTTTATTATAAACGCCGTTTTGCTTAATACTTCCGCCTCCGTAAATCATAAGAATGTTTGCGCCGGATGGCAATTCTTCGCTCAATTTACTGATTTGGTCTTTGCCGAAAATCAGTTTTGTCGGATTTGAATATGAAAAGTTATACATATATATTATTTGTTTAAATTTTTACGGTTCAATAAATTCTGCTGTCATTTTTACAAATTGCTGCTGAGAGTTTGTTACTTCAACAGAAATGCCGTACATGTTTTGGTTTTGTTCAATCTTTGAAAATTTAAACCATACCAATTCATCAACCTGCGGATTAATTACAGCAATAAATTTTAAGTTTTTTATTTTATTTAATAATAATTTAGAATTTAAAATTATTTGAAACAATTCGGTTATAATTTGTAGAATAATTACACCGGGTGTCATCGGATTTTGCGGAAAATGTGCAGAATAAATAAAATGATTTTTATTTAATTTTATAAAAAAATCATCTTTGTTCCGTTCAATTATTTGATAAAAATCATCTTTTAAAATCATATTTCAAACAAATTATCCTCAATTGCCGCATTTACCTGCTTTTCAGTCAATTCAATAATCGTATTATTGCCGTTTGATTCTTTCATTATCACTTTTTGAGCGAGATAATCTTTGGTTGAAAAAATGATTGTGATTTGAGCAAACGCCTTTTTCATTTGGGCTTGCTTGGGAGTTAAAACGACATTGCAGGTATTTTTGTTAATTGAAAGTTCGATGTCAAAACGCTTTTTATCTGTGAGATTTTTTCCGCTTATTCCGTTCATCATCACCTCGGCAATTCCTTTAAAAAGGTATGCCATACCCCCCGAAACGGCAGTTTTGCCATTCCCGTTAATCATTCCAATTTTTTTGCCATTAATGACAATTGCATTGAATGGTTCGGTATATTCCCATCTAAGTCGATTATCATTAGAATAATACATTTTTCCGTATGACACAATTTTTTCGTTCAAAATTGTCATTTGACGCGTTTGAGTAAAATTACAGACCAGCGCTCTCATATTTTGAGATGCTGCTGTAATTTTCTCAATCGCATCGGCTTTCTGCTCGTCGGTTGCCACTTTTTGCCCACTTAAAATAAGCGGCACAAAAAGCATTATTATACAAAATATTTTTTTCATCTGTTCGTTTTTTTACAATTTATTGAATTTTTAGTATTGTATTAAAAAATATGTATTATAATAATTTGATAATCAATGAATAAAGTAATATTTTTGGATTATAACAATAAAAATAATTCTCTATTACCAAAGTGCAAAGGTAAGGAAAAATGATAAGAAATTGTGCAAAAAGCAATTTTTTTTATGCAAAGACTATAGGACAGAGTAGATTCAGTCAATAAACACAATTTTGAATAGCAAAAAAAATTTATTTGCAGAAAAAAAAAATGTATTATCTTTGCAGCCGTTTTTGTATAATAAAACGGAAAAATGGTTTATAAAAATATGAATATTGATAATATGTTAAAACCCCAACAACAAGAGGTTTCAAAAGGTAGTTATGGCTTTTTTGGCTGTAACTCTTTGATTATCAATATGTTACCCCCCCCCCAGCAAAACACTGATAATCAAGTAATTACAGGGTTATCGTCAATAAATACAAATATACAACAGGGAATTTATAAAAATACATTCTCCGCTTTTTGTGTGTCATATCTTTTACGTCATTGCGATGGTGTTAGCCCAAAGCAATCCGGAAAAAGAAACATTGTTAGTTTGGATATAAACAAAGAATTATATTCTGGATTGCTTCGGCACTTGCAGCGGCTCGCAATGACGATAAACAAAGTGAACATACGTCATTGCGAGCGTAGCGAAGCAATCCAGAGAAACACAAACCCACAACGGCAATGCCTTGGGAATATTAAAAGACAAATTAAAATAGTGGAGAAAAATGAAAAATATGCCGTCAGGCAAAAAATATTGGTAGAAGAACGTTTTAATCAGAAAAAATGTGCCGTAGGCACAGAATATATGGAAAAACGGGATTACATTTTGTACC
>Ga0123357_10001396_pt1:2500-25584 | contig 25584 bp, 14 predicted proteins | sample TergutEmb28metaG_FD_89873 | JGI IMG/M metagenome (GOLD analysis project Ga0123357, IMG submission 89873) | Embiratermes neotenicus P4 segment gut microbial communities from Petit-Saut dam, French Guiana - Emb289 P4 | ecosystem: Host-associated > Arthropoda: Insects > Digestive system...
ATCCATGTTTACAAGCGAAAAGTTTGGCTTTCACTGCGGCTACTTTGCAAGTTTCGAATGGACTGAGGCAGCGGAATGTTGACAGCCCACATGGAAAATTATTGATGGCTACGCATTAATATAGGCCTATATAACGTGATTAGCTTCGAAAAATGTCGGTTTATTTTCTCCACAATGGATGTGTCTCTCCACTTTTGCATCTCCCGGGTTACTCTGCTTTGGCGTCACAATTGTCGCCGGCTATGACAGTATTTTGCTGTACCCACGACTATTGTGTAAAATACTTTAAACAGGGCGTCATTTCATTGGGCCTATTCATTTATTACTGAATTATCTGTAAAGGGCTGTCCCCTAATTCAGTTTCTCATTTCTGCACACTAATTCAACGACTTTCAATAAATTTGGCATGACAAAGATATACGGAGGACCATCATGTTTTATCTCTAACTTGTCGTCTTCGGCAATACTACCATCGTAACCCTACAAAACTGTCAAGTCAGAATAACATTCAATATTTCATTATAGGCTGATCCCAGTGACCGCGCGGTCTAAGGCGTGGGTTTGGGGCCGCTCTCTTGCTGGGATTGTGGGTTCGAATCCCGCCAGGACCGTATATGTTTTTCTCTTGTGAGTGTTTTATATTTTCAGGGAAAGGTCTCTGGGTAGGGCTGATCACCCGTCCAGAGAAGTCCTACCGAGTGTGGTGCGTCGTTGTGTGTGATCTAGAAACGTCAACAATGAGGAGGTCATGCCCCCCATTGGGTTCCAGCGCCACGGGATATATATATATATATATAAAGATAAAGTGCTTCCACTACAGGCCCGGTGTGGCACAGAGGGTGGGTAGAGGTACACGTACTCTTCCATGACCTCGGCACTAGAAGGCGGTGAGTGATCAGCAGCACGCCCTGGCCGCACTTTACCCCCCAGAAAGACCCGGTATCCATTTTACAGGAGGATGGGTGGGCCTCAGGGCCGGTCTGGATGGGCGGAAAATCTCGCCCCCACCGGGATTCGATCCCGGACCGTCCAGGCCGTAGTCAGTCGCTATACCGATTGAGCTACCCGGCCCATATATATATCGTTAGCCTGGTATTTTCTTGGATTAGCGAAATCTAGGACAGCACGATGATTAGGACCAAACTGACAGGAATAGACATATAAGGTTTTAGAGGGGTGTCCCTGGAAAAGGGTCTACTTAGAATACGAACTGTAAATCGAAGGGGGTTTTTGATGAGCCTAGGGAGATATGTAGTGAGGATGGGAAGTCGATGGGAATAGCTTAGTATCGCATCCAATGGCGGGCTTTGATATCAGCACTGTTGAACCTTCAGAGTGTCCTAACAAACTGTTAGTTATCCTTAGTTTATTACCTATGAAAGTGGTAAAAACTAATACACATAAAAAACCAGAGGAAGAAAATGTAATCATGATGGCCCACACATGTGGGCCTACGCTATGTTTCGTAGCCTAGCAAAGGCGTCAGATAGTAAGCTGATAGCGTCATTGTTTAGATAAGCAGGGCCTACTAATAATAACGAACAGCTCACTGCGCAACGCAGGACAATTAACCACACATGCTACTCAAGCATCACCACATTATCTCGGCTGCCCCATTTTGCTCCCCACAACACACACCAGCGTTCGGCCTATTCACGTCCGCACATCCTGGTAGGCGGACTTCAGGATAACGTGAACAGCTTCTACCGCATTTTAAAACACGTACGTCGAAACGTAACTGAAAGCCTCTTTAAAATGGACTTCTTTTTTTAAAAGAAGAATCTGGCGTTTCCCCACTCAGACTACGCAAGTGCAATGACCCAACTGGTCGCACAAGGGTCTCAAATGAGAACTGTCATTAAATATAACAACCATATTCAATTAAAATGGTAAGCTGATTCGACGTGTCGGACAACTGCGTTGCCTTCAGCTTCACGGTGAGTGAATTAGGTTCAGGTAGACACTGAAATGATCGGTTCCTATACCAGAAGCTTGGAAGAATTGTGGCCAAGAATAACCACGGACTGGCTACAATCCTTGCAACCTTCCGACACAATCGACCCACCCCCCTCCACTCATGTCACTTCAGCATCCACCTGAACCGGATTCGGTCACACGCAGCACGACGAACCTCCGAAACGCTGGAAACGACTAGTGACCCTACAGGGTTTCAGTAACCTAAATACCACCATTGCACCACACTAACCCAGCGGTCTGTGAAGTCCTAACCAAGCAGCATGCTACCACAACATGGGACTTAGTTTAGGAATAAATTTCTGCTCCGACAGCTGGCTGGTTACATATAGCGCAAGTTAAGTCGTTTTTTTTTTTTTAATGTTTGCCATCCCGAAGTGTTTAACACATATATGAATATATAATGTATCAGTCAAACACAACAAATTTTAATATGCTACTTTATTATTTAGGGCAACATGTTTCGACTCTTATAGAGTCATCTTCAGGCCCTTCTAAGATACAGATCCTTACTTAACAATGTTTAAAATGCATTTGGGAATCCAAATGCTTATATTCTTGACATAACTATGTATAAATACAAGTGCCGTAAGTTATTATTATACAACTAGAATACTTTGGTTCCAAAATTTTAATCGGTACATAAAAGAAGTTAAACGTACGTATTTTAAATGCGCTGTCGCAGACAACGCTGGGTTTTGTTATATATATTGTTACCACTTACTTAAAAGTGTATAAAACGTTAAAATACTGACTATGCAATGATGTTGAGCTTGGAAAGTGATATCTTCCTTGTGTTGATATTATATTCTTGTTGAACTTTTTTAGACTCTTATCTCCAGTGTTAAAAGGCGAAATTAACCATTCAACACTGGAGATAAGAGTCTAAAAAATGCTGCCCCAAATAATAAAATAACATATTAAAATATGTTGTGTTTGACTGATACATTATATATTCATAATTCGTTATTGGGTTCTGTTGGTCATTTGGTTAGTTACAACTTATGAGCTCTGGAAACTCCGCATATTGCGCTTAATAATAAGACAATATGCATTCCAGTAATGAAAATGAACGTGTCAAGCGATTCTTTCCGTTCAGTAAGCAGGCCTACACGGGCGATAGAACAGCTGCTCCTTGCGACCTCTTCAAATAGCCTGTGTAATTAATCGATGTATGAACAAATGCGTATGTACGTAGGCCTGTGTACATAGGTATTTATTTACTATTTAGTCACGAAAGTGTGTACGTACGTTATGCATCTATTGATGAATGAATTAATGCATGCATGCAACAAGAATTGGTGCAGGGGCGGCGACAATTTGCAGGAAGCGCTAGTCATACGGCTGTGTCGAGACACATTGCGAAAACCGTAGGTAATAGTCATTAACCTTGTCTATACTGATTTTCCCCTAAATTACCCATTAATCATTTCCTAGTATGCCTCGCGACAGGTCCATCACCTGCGCAAAGTCATTTCTCCAGACTGTGCGATCCACAGCTTCCGCTTTCAAATTCCAGCTTCTTCTCTTTTACGTAAGGCCATTCAGCAGCTGCTTAACTATCCTTCCTCGCCTTCTCTTCCCTTCTACCATTACTTCGACAAGCGTGTTTTAGAAGGCTGTTCCTACTTGAGATGTGACCAACCCAGTTAGCCTTTATATGTGTTATGATGTATGTAAAAGTTGTATGTAAGATGTTCCTTTCCTCTTTGATTCTATGTAGTACTTCTTCATCGCCTAAATTGCACACGTGTACAAATCGCCTAAAATACACACGTGTACAAAAATTAATTTCCTGCTTTACAAATAACATAGTCCATGTCCACTGTACACAGCAATCCGTTCATTTTGTTGAGGGAAAACATCGGTAATTATCGTGAGAATCACACGAAACAAACGAGCGGGATCTCAGTGCGTGCGTGCGTGTGTGTGCGCGCGCGCGTAGCCAAATGCATATTTTCTTAAGTTTACAGCACACGCGGTTGCCACTGGACTTCAGACAGTTAACAGCTAAACACATATGTCTCTGTCAGCACGACACCACCAATACTGATAAAGATTCTATTAGCAGCATAATTTCATTTATAGGTCACAACACATACAAACGTATTGATTGTCCGAGAAACTTGGTATCAAAACAAACAATACAAGTTGTAGGGCTGCAATTAATATCCTTTACAATTTGCGTGTTAGGTCGGTCTTCCGCTCCGGACGCTGAGCGGACCGGCACCAGATAACATTCATATCAAACGCAAGTACTTTGGTGGGGTGCGGGGTGGGGTGTCACTAATTGGTATGGTTCTCTGCGCGCCACACTTGGTGTCATAATCACGCTAGACAATATCACAATACAACAACCACCACCACCACCACAACAACATATTATCGCCAGCCACTCTCTGGAAACCGTTGATAATTAGGGACAAACCAAACAGCTAACTGCACACACTCAGCTGAGATAAGGCCAATGTAATTTTTGGAAACATTTGTGATGAGAAAGAAATGTTGGGACACAAGAACATAACGAGCTTGACATTTATTCCCGAAGGCGCAGCACAAACAGACGCCAGGCTGAACCCAACTGTGGCTTCTACAACGACGCTGTCAATTGCTAAGGTTAAAGGGTGTAGGGGGAAAGGTGAATGCATATGAAGCACTGGTGGCAAGATGTTGATAGAAGAATACTACAACACTCATACACGTAGACAAACCTGTCCCAGTGACACTTTGCCCACCACAACTTGGACTGCCTGCGACTGGACAGGGTGAGTGTCCGGCCAATAAACAGCCCGAACCACGACACACGCCCAGTCGGAACCCCTGAAGATTATAACCTGGCAATCGCAACTCAACAACTGCTGTGGTATTCGATGTTTGAACTCAGGGGCGTTGTTAGAATCTCTGCCGAAACGGTGGCTATGATGACCGCGGTTTTCCGGGGTTCCTTTCCGTCCCTCCCAGTAGGTACAGTGAACAGGCGACATGCTGCAGGATGATGTAATCTTGGCACTATTCCCGGCAGAGGCACACGATACATTACCTCTTCTCCAAAGCATACAGACGGAATATGGAGCCCACTCATGTTTTATTCAACGGTATCCCGCGGATGAAGCGGCCGGGACGTTAAGCTCCTGTCTCCGGGGACCATAAAAACCGAGACCTGGTCCTCCAGTTAGCGGAGCTGGGCGAGAGGCTAACAAGCTCTCCCCATACATCACATATCTCGAAAAACAAAGAACACGAGGCTAAAGCCCGATCCTTGGCTCCTGAGTCATACCACACCACCACCATAACAAAAAGTTGGTTTTTATAATTCCCAGACATTACAAGTATAACGAGAATACCTATGGGGGAAATAGGCCTATAATTCTCACTCCATCCAGTATGACGGAATATTATATTATATTCAGCAGCTTTTTTCCGTATGGATTAAATTCATGAAATTAATATATCAACCAAAAATCAGTATTAAAAAAAATTACAGTCGAACTCGGTTACAATGTAACGAAAGGGACAATATTTTGGGTCGCTATAAATGAGTGCTCTTTCTAACCGAGGAGTATAACGTTATGTTTAACAGCGACGAATTCTTTGGTAACGCAGAACATGTGACGTTGTATACGAGGTGTCACTTAAACCGATGTCGTTATAAACGGGTTCGACTGTAGTTTCTATGACAGAGCAGACACTTTCAAGGAAACACAATAAGCCGTAATAAAGCTCGGCAGCTGTACATAACATGACGGTTTCTGCACCGTGTGCCGGTCGGGTACACGGTGCAGAAAACGACACGACGCTGAAATATTTCGAAATTCATTACCGGCTTGGTGGACACGCTAAGTCGGAGAGGACAGCAGCAAATGGACAAACAAGGGAAATAAAATGAGACGTCTGTACAGGATACACGAAGTCACTTTATTAGTCGATACAGCTCTCGATGTATATACAGCACAAACGTGCATTACCCCACTGAATCAGATGAATTACTACAAGGTCCTCGCGCTCGGTTTCTCTATCATCCATTTTAATATTAGACATACATCAAGATGTCTCAAGTAGCCTCTTCCTTTCATATGTTCCTATCCAAATTTTGCATGCATTTATTAGCTCCTCCATGCAGGTATGCATTCTGTCCAGCCCAACCTCCTTTATTGCACGATCATAATGTTTGTTGGCAAGTAACATACGTAAACTCCACGGTCGAATAAGCGTCGTTAAACAGTCTACGGTTATATTTTAATAAGTCCGAAAGTTGTGGGGTAAGACACACCGCCATCAATAAACAAAGACGCGATGTTTTTCAGTAACTTCATTCCATCTGACTATTACGTATTAAACTACCGGCAGAAGGACTTTACCCACCCACCTCCGGTTTAAATTATATGATTTTGCGAAACCATGCGTGACTGCGTGCCTGAATGCGGCTGTCCGCAATGCCACATTTGCCTGAAATGTTCGTGGAACGCGAAACCAATCTTAATTTATCTTTATGGGCGATTTCCTGTGTAATGAAATAAATATGTCACAAAATCGGGCACCGCCAGATACTCAGTTCCAGTTTATTGTTACTATTGTAGTTGTTTGTTAATTAACGGGCTAGCTGTCACGTATGTGACACAAAGGCAGGACAACACAAGAAAGGCCATACAGTTCAGCAGCACGTTAATAGAATTACTACGTTACAGCGAAAAGAATAAAACAGAGACTGAAATACAAACACGTCTCCAAAGTTATCTATCAAGCCGGACATTTCTCGACATTTATGACCATTCACTGAAAACATAAATCTACTGAAGATTCCAGTATTTTAGTGTACGACACCGTGTGTACTGGCAAATATATTGCAGCTTTCCAGAGAAGCTTGCTGTGTCTATCTTGGGGACATCCCTCTTACTGGACTACCCCGAAGACAGAAGCAGCAAGTTCCTCCCAAATGGCGACTTACGAGAAGGCTCTATATTCAACAACACCGCTGCAAGAAAACTCAAACCGCATGTTAAAATTTATTCCTGAATATAGAAACCGAATGATTCGTGGCTAATCATAGTATAGTTATGCGCCGCGTAACGACGTTTCGGTCAACGACGGACTGCATATACAACGGCGGTCCCATAAGATTATAACATAATATTATAATACTTAACACTGTGTGTTACAATTGCCTGCAGTATTCAGTACAGTAATATGCTGTACAGGTTTGTAGCCTAGGAGCAATAGTCTGTACCATATACCCTAGGTGTGTAGTAGGCTATACTATCTAGGTTTGTATAAGTACAATCTATGACGTTCGCACAACGATGAAGTCGTCTAACAACGCATTTCTCAGAACGTAGTCCCGTCGTTAAGCGACGCATGACTGTAGAAACAGAGGATCACAACGTAGTTTGCACAGTGTGATGCACCATGCACTTAACAAATACTGACTAAATTTACAATCGATTATGTAGACCGTTTGTTCTTTCATTCTTTCACTCATTCATTCTTGCGACAAGTCCATAGCCTCCTCCACAGCGAGTTCTCCACAGAGTGCGATAGAGTGCTTCCTCTTTCAAATTCAAAGATCTCCTGCTTTCCTTAACGTCATACAACAGCCGCTGTTTGTTTCGTTTACCCACTTTCTGTACGATAAACCGCTTCAGATGCATGTCACTGAGTTTAGTGCGGGTTTCGTACAAAATGGGTGATGACAACTAACCAACACCCTCACCAGCAACTGGCAGTATCAGCCCATAACACGAAAGTTCGCTGTAATTAATCAAACAGCTTGCAGACGGACAGACAGACAGTTCAGCCGTTCCCAATGTGCGTTCGTTTGTGCACACAACACGCAAAAGTACAAATTACATACTCATTGCCACTGTCTTGTAAAAATGAGGCACGAAACGTTAACACCTCATGTGGAGCCCAAATCAGACCAGCTGCGTCTCCCGAAGCCCTCTACACGGAAGTGCGTGGGTTTATTATCGGTCCCTGACGTATGATTTGTCATACCTCTCCCCACCATTTTCACGCCTTATCGAGCTGCAGGAAAAATAAAAGGAACTAGGAAAAGAGGCATGTCCGCGGGCGGGCGTGGGCTTATTTGCTGGCGTGATTGGTAATTTACCGAGGGGTCCCTACTCGGAATGTCATTTGTAGCATGTACAGAAACCGGGTCAAAGTATACGGTAAACATACCACAAACAACCACAACACTTGCATATGGATCACCTAAGGTTAACTGCTTGCGCGTGCTTTTTCTGATAGCACATTTCACGTACGTACAAAATACAGTACTAGCAAGTGGGTAGTTAATGAGTAACAGTTCGAAAAAAAAAAATGTTTTATGCGGATCTTTTCTCCGTACTGCCGTAATCTTTTTTTTTTCTGCGCTGGTTACTGAAGACAAAAAAAAAACATTCACAGACAAAGTTCCTCCACATCAAACATTATTAAGGTGATATAGTATACAAGGGGGGGATGGCCAGAACATGAAGCACGCAAGAGGATATCAACGTGTTCAACTGGCTCAGGAAAAGATACAGTGGCAAGTTCTTGCGATCATGCTAATAAACTTCCAGACGAAATAAAAAGTGGGTGATATTTTGACTACCTTAGTAACTCTCGGCTCCACAAAAAGGACTCTGCTCCACAGAGAAACTAAGTGAAGGGCGCCTTTCTATCCAGTGCTCCCTGACTTCCGAAAAAGCATTGCCTTTTGAAAGGTTCCCAGACTTCGACCATTTCTCCTTCTGGCAAGAATAACGTGTAGATGGAGATGAGTACGGAGCAATGGCGAATGATAATGCCAGGGAAAAACCGAAATACTTTGAGAAAAACCTATCCCATTGCCAATTTTACACAAAAATTTCCAAGAGACACATGTAATCGAACCTGGGCCTCCGCGGTGAGAGGCCGAAACGCAACCGCGCAGTAAATAATCTCCATCTCGGTTATAAAAACCAGTCAGTTAATGCTGTATAGGGTAAAAGTCGCTGTTTGTCCCGAGATCCATACGCAACAAATAAAAACATTCAGGGACAAACCGCAGTATGCATGAACATTAAACCGGATGGTACATACGGTAACCGCTAAGCTTTAAAAGGTTAACTTAGATGCATGTTCTTAAAATCTGTACAGAAATATCAAGCTTCTTAAGAAAGTGTGTAATTTATACACCTAATGACAACAGTGCATACTGGTACTGCCTCTCTTTACGCAGGGTTGACACCAGAACGCGACATGGACACGTGATTTACAGTTACCGTAGTCTTTCACTTTCCATACATATTACCCATCTTTAAAAGCAATACTCTCCCATTCTCGTGGTCGATGAAAAGATTTATAATGACTTTACAGTATCAGTTACGGCACGCATTGCTCCTTGAGAAACTAAATTCTCTCCCCACAATTCCTGTCACGGAAAGAAGGCAGGTGGTCAGCGGTTTCGCTTACTTGGTACGTAGTTTTAAATAATTGGAGTTACAATATATTACAGCCACAGCCAGACACCAAACTAATGTTCCATTGGTTGGAGCTAAGTATTTATTGTGTTGGTTTGCGGAAACGCAACATTTCGGCCATTATGAAGTTACGTAATACATACCGAAAGTAACAAGGGGTAAAGCCTATTATAACAATAGTTAGAAAGCGTAAAAATGAAGACACGAGGGAGCAAGGCACATCCGTGGTGCTTACAAGGTGTGATGTTGGAGCACTTCCTACAACACTGCATCCAGAATTCTTACGGTATTATTTCGATAGACACAAGGCGACTAAAATCATCGACATTCCAAAACTGCAGGCCTACAGAATGCCGATTGCCATCTCCCTCATAATCAGTCCTGAAACATCCTGATAAACAAATTTCGACCTAATTCTCGCGCCGTTTCATACTACAGAAGTATTAGAGCTGTTTCTGTCAAAACATCATTGTATTAAGAGAACCTCTCATGCCAAGTATCCAGTCTCTCCTGTCAACCAAGCGTCCATTTTGCAAGAGGTTTCCCAACAAAATTCTGTACACATTTTTGTCCGCCCCCTATCCCCCTTGTACAGTCCACCTTGACATACATATGTTTCATCGCAGAATAATTATATAAAAAATATATATATATATATATATATATATATATATATATATAGAGCTAGAAAAAAAGTGCGCCATGTTGTGCACAGACAATTAGCATGGAAGGTTCCAACCCCCAGTTTCCAAGTCTTCAGTCACATTCGCCCCTCGGAACACAAAGCTCTCGCTGCACTTTGTAGAAATAAGGAACAAAAGAAACGGTAACAAATATCCTACAAAGTAAAAAACTGTGATTTTTATAAATAGCCCTCTCGCCTCGCATGCAACGGAAAATTTGGCTTTTTATTAAAAAAGTCACGGTGGCCGTTGCGTCCCTATGACATGTGCCCAGGACAGCTTCATCACTTGCACTGCGATCCAAAGTCCTGCGAATACGAACGGTTCCATAATTCGCAGTTTTCAACACACCAGCTGACAATCTATACGATTACGGTGCCTACAATTTCAATTTTAACCTAAATAAAGCACTTGCACACTTTACAGGAAGTTCTTTTACTCGTCTTCGTTGCCTAACTTCACACACACGAGCTGGAAAGAGAGAGTGGAAGCTCATTGTATGTGTATCCAGTTTCTTACTAATTGTCACGCATTCCTGAATTTAGGTTAAATGTTTATGTAGCACGGATATTAGGGAAGAAAATGAAAGCGTGCGGGGTGAAGTAAGTGCATAGGGTTAACAAGCGCCCAGACCTACAGAGCATGAAGCAGTACATCTACTACCAGCTACACATCAATAGGCTACTTTGCTCAATGCCATGCCGTAGTACTGATAACCCTTCACGGAAAGGTACTCAAAATGTATGATCGTATAGAAGAATGGTTAAAGCAAACAGCCATATTTCACGTTTTCATTGTAATAAGACCATAACAAGACAAGCAATGAGCACATACCGAAACACCAAGGCGCGTTCGCGGAACCACTGTTGCCGTGGAAAAGCAATAAATATTACATATTCCGAGTGTGTTTCTGTAGCCTTAGTTATCCAGCACGCAAAGCGCATGCGCCGTATTATAATGCCATCTTTGGACTGTCTGTCTCTACCAAGTTTTACCCCACAATATCTAAATAAATGGCACGATTTTCGGGAAATGTGTATTGAACATAAAATTCTGTTGCGATTTTCTATACAACTTTTGCCTGAAACACTTCTAACTCCAAGGAGAAATCAGCGAGACACTATCACACATGTACACAGATCTTCATGTGAAGTAACCGTTATTCTTGTCAGAGTTTAATAAAACTTTAATTTTCTCGAAAGATTTGGGAAAAGTAGCAAAGTTCACGAAAGTCCGTCCCGTGGGAGCAGAGTTATTTCATGAGTGCGGGCGGGCAGACATGGCGAAGTACTACAGTCTCTTATCGCAATTTTGCGGAGGGGCGTAAAAACAAATGCCAGAGCTGCGAAACATGACTGTATAAATTCACAAAATTTGAAGTCCAAGTCTGTAAAAGCAAAAAGGCCCTTCGCCGAAATTCTTCTCCTTCGTAATTTTTCATACATCAAATTAACCACACGTAGACTCAACTTTTTCATCTTTTTGTTCACCACATTAAAGCAGGGGCCTTCGGTTTCATTGAAACACTATGCTGTTTATGTTCATTTATTAATCATCGCTGTTTCTATAATAATCTATAAATCGTTCGTAATTATTTTTGTCACGATCGCAATTACTAATTCATGGAATAAGCGCTGTGCCAGTCACGTGACTATCTTTCGATGTGACAGGCGCCACAGCGAGTTCAGAAAGCGATATTTTCTTCTGTTACTCTAATTACATCTTTTGTTGTTGGGTGTCATAATCACCACTTAGTGTTATTATCTATTTTAGGCCTAATATCTTTTGTCATTATTTCACGATTTCAAGCCCAGACGGTGGTATCCTTCTCGAGATGCGTACTGTCCATAACATGGCTGTTCGCTGTGAACGTGTACGAAAACCCATCGCAGTACAAACAGCAAATTCTTTCTTAGCCTGCTCCTCTCATGTCCACTGATTCGATATCACACTTCATGCACTAAAGGTTATGTATAAATGCGCTGACAAGTTGCATATATGTTGCTCTTTAATTATGATATTGACATGTGCGTTATGCATTTGCCACACTCCACCTTTTTGTATTAACTGACACCAAATGAATTTTGCGTTTCTCAGTTTCTCAGTGAGACAAAGGCATAACCTGTTCTAACGCGGTTAGAAATTCACTAGAACATGGGCTTCCAACCTTTTTACGGCCAAGGGCCACACCCAATATTGTGGGCTGGTTCGCGGGCCACACGTGGAAAAATAGTAGTAAGTGGTATATGTAACTTCATAGTTTACTGTAACATATTTACACTGCATACTCTATTTACAAATATGACCGCGGGCCGCAATATACAAGCAGGCAGGCCGCGGGTTGGAGATCCATGCTCTAGGGAATTCAGGATATAAGTCTTGGTCAAATGTATTAATTTTTCACTCAAAATTAATAACCCGTTCATTAACAGATATAAATAACGTACGTATTGTGATACAGTGCAGTCTGGATAAAATTTTTCAAACTTTTGGAGAAAACTGCTTCCTCCATTTTCGACCCTGAAGACGGAGACAGCATAATCTTCCGAACGTTGGCAAACCGATACAAGATTACACAGTGTCACATACCAGCAAAAATCTCCACAGTAATCGTCAAGAGAACCTCAAAACTCGCGTGCTACATGTTCGTTTTCCGCAGTGATATATGTGGTAAATATTCGTGCTGTCGAAGGTATAATAATCTCTGAGTGTGTACTCGAGTGCAAGGCTAATTGTTGATGGATATGCGTGTCCACATCGTCATGTGTGCTGGTGTACTTAGTGACGGCTAAGCCAGTAACGAGCAACCACTTACAACACAGTCTGTTACTTTAGGGTAATATATAGGCCTACATCTTCGGCACTTCTCTGATTGTTCTCCAAGACATAATAGTTAACTACTTACGCAATTACTCCACGGAGCAGAGTCCTTCTTGAGAATCGAACCGGTTTTCTGCTAGTCAAGAAATACCCCGCATTTTATGGAACTCGAAGGTTCTTTACCGCATTCACCTGTCCCTATCCTGAGCCAGCTCGACCCAGTCCATATATTCATATCCTACGCCTGGGTCTCCCTAGTGGTCTCTTTCCCTCAGGTTTCCCCACCAAACCCTGTATACGCCTCTCTTCTCCCCCATACGCGCTACATGCACCGCCCATCTCATTCTTCTCGATTTTATCACCCGAACAATATTGGGTGAGGAGTGCAGATCATTCAGCTCCTCATTATGTAGCTTCCTCCACTCCTCTGTTACCTTGGACATAACAACAACAACAAACAGAAATAATAATAATAATAATAATAAACTGGTATGACCATGTACTAAAATCAGTCGAAACAAGATAGGAAGGTAAGGTTACCATATTATGGAACCAACAAGTGCGAACCGACAGAACTATTCCTAACAATAAACCGGACATCATAATCCGCGATAATAAACAAGGAACATGCAGGTTAATAGATGTTGCAATTCCTAGAGAGAGAAATGTGATCAAGAAAGAAGCCGAGAAGATTTTAAAATAGAAAGATCTCTTAATAGAAATTCAGCGCATGTGGAATGTGAAAGCAAAAACGATACCAGTAATAATAGGGGCGACTGGAACCGTTGCAAAATCACTCAGACGTTACCTGAGCAACATACCAGGAAAGCACGAAATTAAGGAACTGCCCAAAAAAACAAAAAATAGTCATATTGGGCATTGCACACACACTATGGAATGTGCTAATGTGAAAGTACAAAACATATTCAACGGGTGAAATACATGTAGCACAAATTGTAAATACAGAATAACGGCAACACTATGTACCCTAGAAACATGATTTGTTTCAGGTATATAACTGTAAATACCCTGCATAATGGTGTTAACAAGGATGATGATGATGATAATAATTAGTAGTAGTAGTAGTAGTAGTAGTAGTAGTAGTAGTAGTAGTATAGTAGCCTATTTCTAGATACCAGCAATGTAATATAAGGCCCATACTTGTTGGGCAAACAACTGCACGCGAATGCCCTACCCTCTCCCTCTCACATCCATCCGCTATCGTAAGTCACTCAGGGTTGGTACATCCACCGCCTTTACGGCGGAAGTTCCTTTATTTTTCGCCCTCCCGCCTTATATGGAGGATCAGTCTAAGGACTTGTGGCATCAACAAAAAATTAATAATCTTGCACCCCTTCTCCGTGAGCAACAAGCAAGCTGTCTTTTATGGCCTTACTGATGTGCATAATGGACTGGGAAGAGTGAGCCAAGTGCTGTGCATCTCTTACAAATAGCCTTGTGTTCTACATCACGGCTCCGAAACTTTGCAGGACCTTCAAATTATAATATACGCGCATATTTTCTAGACTCTTCACGATACGGCACATTATGGTACCAATAATGCTCTAGTCTTACACGTCACATTATTGTACCAATAATCCCCAGTCTTACGCCGCACATTATTGTACCAATAATGCCCCAGTCTTACGCCGCACATTATTGTACGAATAATGCCCCATTCTTACACTGCACATTATTGTACAAATAACGTCCCATTCTTACACCGCACAATACTGTACCAATAATGCCCCAGTCTTACACCGCACATTATTGTACAAATAACGCCCCAGTCTTACACCGCACATTATTGTATCAATAATTCCATGTCTTACACCGCACGTTATTGTACCAATAATGCCCCAGTCTTACACTGCACATTATTGTACCAATAATGCCCCAGTCGTGCACCGCACATTGTTGTACCAATAATGCCCCAGTCTTACACCGTACCTTATTGTACCGATAATGCCCCAGTCTTACGTTGTACATTACTGAACTGTACCCCAGTCTTACATAGCACATTATTGTACCAATAATGGCCAGTCTTAAAGTCACATTATTGTACCAATAATGCCCCGGTACTACAGTCACATTATTGTACCAAAAAGCCCCAGTCTTACGCGTCACATTGTTGTACCAATAATGCCCTAGTCTTACACCGCACATTATTGTACCAATAACGCTCCAGTCTTACACGGCACATTACTGTGGCAATAATGCTCTAGTATTACACGCCACATTATAACAAAAATAATCTGGTGTTTTTTGTTGTTGTACACAACGATTTTGAAATCACGGCCTGATATTTCTCATGTTTTCCCGTCTTTCCATGCTTATGGCTGGGTTGGAAGCCATCTCCAAGGAGGCAACAATCGCCTGCGATATTTATAAACTTATCTACCTAGCTGACGTGTCCTCCTCTGATTTCACTCCAAGCCCTGAACGTCAGTATTTCAAAATACATGGCAAATAACAAACAAGTACAAAATTTAGTTAGCTCTTTTTGACACTGAGTCATGGTGCACCCTACACTACGTATAATAAATCTGTACAAAAGAACACCATTAGGCTCACTGCTCAGAGGATCGAATCATCGCAAGGTCGTTACAAAACAACGCACGTGGGCTACAGTCACGAATCGAGGGAGATTCGAACTGCGATTCAAGAGTTCGAGAGGTCCAGTACCCTGTCAGACATCCACAGCGCAGCTAGCGCACTCTGCATAATTACACAAAACAATGGTAATCGACCTCACAGAACTCGGACGTTGATAATCACAAAAACTAATGCGTTCACTGAACAGTATCCTAATCATCCCCGTCTGCATCATTACAACCGAGTGCCATATGACTCGTCTTTTAATATCTACCCTTCGACCTGTCCCACAATAACGTGCTCCTCGCGACTGTTCAAACGCCAAGACTTAAATCATTTTCAGTAATAGAAAGAGACTTCTATTGCATAATTTCTCTCGTTAGCCCATATAGTTCTGTAAGTGATTTCTGCTCTCCCAGAACAGGTAAGATTAGTGTTTTACAAAACGATACACAACTTTCTACACTACCTTAACATAGGTCCTTTTACTTAGGAAACAACAGCTACTTTGAAGGCCGTCTTACAAATTTCAAACTTAAGTCGTATTTATCCTTTTCTTAACCATAAAATCATAAGTGCACTCTACCTTTCCAAATCATCATTCCCACCGCTGTGTGTGAAGAACAGAACCAGGGCCCACACGATTCATCAAGCGCAAGTACACACGAGTTTTTAAAACACAGAACACACAAAACTGACTCGTTGTACACGGAACACGAATACAAACAGATGACAATCGTCACTCGACAGTGTTCGCTTTTCCTGTTCGAAATATTTCATTGACGTCGTCGAACGCTAAAATCCGGCGTCCTTTTCCAGCTGTCTAGGTCTTCCTGCAAGAAGTGTCCGGTGCTCACCGCTCTGACTCACAATATTCTGTCCTTTGCTGTTCCGCCAAGTTGTGACTTCACTTCCAATGCTTGGAAATCGCACCACTGACGTCACCTAACACTTATCCTGAGTCTTTTCCAGCTGTCTACGTAATTCCCCCTCTGAGTCTTCCTGCAAGATGCGCTGTAATATCGAGGGGAGAAAAGTAAACCTGCGATCCTTAACTGCAATAACAAGAGGAGAAATATATCCTCCTGCCCTTCTATTTAACGAAGAATAAACTTCCAACAATATATTCTGACACAATTAACCAACACCTCGTTATTTGTTATTAACTTATATCAGTTGTCCGAATGTCGTATGAAAACAACACATTTTAAATAAACTTGTAATCTCTTCGACAGGGTTTGAAAGTGAAATTCAAGGACAGTGTTACCAGCGTCCTTATCAAGGAGTTCCGATTGCCGAGACGATAAATGTGTCGATCGTAGGCACGCAACAGCCACAGCCATCAGACACGGATCTGCCCATTCGTAGAACAAAACCGACGTTTGTGTACACTGCCTACATGCTTAAAGACACGTACCAGCTGATGCTTTGTCCAAACCAAACGCAACTCAGTTTGCTAATGAAATCCGCTGCTGTCAATAAAAATAAGAGCAAAAGGTTGCAGCACTAGCCGCTTGGCGCACGGAGCTGTTCGGCTGAGGGCTGACTTAATGCGGACTACGACTGTTGCCCAGGTGACGGACAGGCTCGGCACCCCGTACACTGAACAATCCGGAACGGCTGGCGGTAGGAAGAACATGTGTCGTGGGCAGTCGGACTGAACCATAAGTCTTCTGAATCAGGAGGAGAACTTTCACTATTATGTTGAAGACGACACACTTCCGTGCCTGGAACGCTACGACTGGGCCGAACCTTCTTGGGTGACGTAGTATGATGGAGTCGAACCGGACACGAGATAACGTAGTTACGTGAGCTACCCTGCGAGTTAAATATCTGCGTTTGATCCCACTTCCCTCTATCTGTGTCTCGGAAATGGCAAAATCCCGCTCTATAAATGTGGCTCCTTAGCGACACTTGCGGGTCTGGACCCACTTAATATTAAATACTGTCATGTGACCACTGAATCTAAAATGAACGCCATGGCATAAAAATAACAACAAATTTGGATGACATGTACAGAACCATGCAAAAATTTAATATTACTTAACACATGACTGTTTAGTGTGGTCCATATCTAACACTCTAAACGACTGGGGTTCGTATAAATTGTATACGAAAACTCAGTTTATACCTCACAGAGAACACGCTCCGAGTCCACTTTAAGGACCAACAAGTGATCGCCATTTAGGAAAGCAAATCCTGCTTGTATATAAGCTCCATACGAAACACACATCAGTATGATCAGGATTAAAGTCCTGTAGGATATGATGCTGCGTCGGCAGGTAAGTAGTTTCTAACGCTTCGAAGAATCGCGGTGTCTTCAGCTTCATGGGTTTAAACAGTCATTAAAGACCGCTTAACCCTTGATGCAAAGAAGACTCCTTAATTCCCGAAGATGAAAGGCGCCACGATCCTTCGAAACGAACGATAAAGTGTTAGGTCCAACAGTAGAATCCTCAACCACACCGTCGTTAGAATTTCAAAATGTCGCACAATACTGGGTAAAATGCAGTTTCTTAATGCTACAGCTGCTAGTATATATAGTAAAAAGCAATCCCTGTAGGCCTGAAAGGCCCTGAGGGTTCCAGAAGGTTGAAGTTCCCTCATTTCTAAACAATAGGCACATGAAGGTGGTAAAGTTGTCAGCCCTACGCACTGGCCGCCTTTACCCCCAGGAAATATTCCTGGTACTCAATTTATGTTAGAGGCTGTGTCGACCCCAAGGGCCATAATGCGGCCTGAAGGATTATGTGAATAAAAAATTCCACACTGACACCACCGCGAATAGAACCCACGACCTTCCTGCTTGTAGCGCAGTACCTCAACGAATTACACTAACTCGAGTCCAAAGTGTCTGTAGTGACCAGACCGTTTTAAATGGCTAGGACCAGAATCTGGTTCCTGATATGAACGTCTAATTAAACAAGGAACTGATTGTGTGACGTACCTTAATGGTTCTGTATTAGCTGTAGATACAGTCGAACTCGGTTATAAGGTCATGAAAAAAAAAAAGTGTTTTGTGTCGTTATAAACGAATGTTTTTGTAACCGAAGAATGTAATGTTATGATTAACATCGAGGAAGTAACTGGTACCAAAGGATCATTCCAGGCCCGAGGCACGGCTATCCGTTTCGTAACAAGGCCAGGTTTTAGGTGAAGAGTTGTTCGTACCTCGTCCAACTCCCAAGCTGGAGGACCACCCACTGTCTACTGTCCGCGACTGCTTATTCAATATATTCGCAGCTGCCCTCCATATTGGAGGCCGGTCCTCAATCCGCAACCTGAGGAAGCGCTATGGGTAATTGGCACCACAAAATAAAACATCTGACGCTATAGGCGAGGTGTCGCATACACCAATGTCGTTATAAGCGGGTTCGACTGCATTTTATACGGCAGCAACAGCAGAACTGTAGCACGATTATGAATGGTGTGTAGGAAGCTGTCGTGGCCGACACAACTGAACTGTCAGAACGGAAGACACTAGCAATTTCTCAAACCGTACTGCCCACGGGTGCTGCTGTGCTCTTAACGCGTGATGACAGGGTGAGTGCTGAACAGAAACGTTAATACTTCACTAGGCTAACGATGATTCCTGAATAACCCTCAGTGGCCGGGTCTCCTACCTGAATTCAACACATCAAAACTTACACTTCTCCTATTTCAGTTGCTATCGTGCAGAGCAACAAGTGTTGAGATCCTGCAGCTTTAATGTTGGTAGCAATTATTACGAAGGAGAGAAAGAAACAGAGCCTTACAGAGCAGTGTATAGTTGATGTACCTCCTGTGAAAAAGATCTGAACTATTCAACAATTTTCATTATGGAGTTGCTTGATAACGATGCTAACGTCAATATAGTTTATACGCCTCAAACAATAAAACATGTCGTCCACATCAACTATCTGGCGATTGTAAAATCCTGAAAATGTGAATGCCCTACATGTAGATTCTGAATTACCCGACCGCAGACGAAGGCCAACATGGCCATGGAAGAAGTGCAGTGTAAGCATAATAATCACTCCGCAAAGGATTACATAATTCTGAAGCTATATAAGCCTACCTCGAGTTATTATTCTATCCAGGGCGAACACCACCAACACCACGAACAACAACAACAACAACAACAACAACGACAACGTACGTTATGTTTATATTTCATCTTTAGTAACAGAAAAATGCCGCAGACACGCTCTGCAAATTGGATAGGCCTATTTCAGAAGTGTATTTTAAACTTAAATAAACAGGCAATGCAAAGCAGAAATGAGAATTTGAGGATATACCAATCATTTTCATGGAAACAATTAATTAAGGTTGTGCACCAATATGTGATAAAGGGCACCGTTAAATCGTAACTCTATCTACAAAGCATTCTACGGTACTAGCTACAACAGTACACTGTGTCAAGACAGAGGCTACGTATGGGTCGCACGGCCGATGTTTCGTCCCTAAAACGAGCTGGATTTTTCTCTTTGCAATCGCTTCCAGACCGGCTCTGTCCAGTTCCTACGCAAACGGCATCAGTACTGTTTCCCTGAAGCCAAAACGGCCGCAGCGTGATCCTGACCATTAATCACCATGCAGTGAATGCCTCTTATTTGCCTACGCGACATGGCGCTGCTGCACTGAAACAAACAGTCTATTTACCGTAACTTAATCAGCAACCAGCACCCTTGCGTTCGGCTCGCCCGGCTTTCTCCTCACACATCTGATCACACCGCAATGTACCCAAATTCGTAAAAAGAATATCCTAACATTTTGATGAAGTTACATGACGAACAGCCATAACATAACACACAAACTTCTGTGTCATTAGGAAAATACAGACAACTGAGTCACAAAGTGAATTTATAAAGTTTCGTTTTGAAATCGGTTTTATCAGATTCCACGTTCATGCAACAGAAGAGGAAACAAGTTGACAAGGGCGTTGTAAATCCAGGATATCGTGGTTTATTTCAGGAAACGGAAAATCCTTCTGCAGGGACTTCCTGTTACCCCATTATTGCTTTCAACAGTTCTGCTCAAGAAAATACTACTGCAAAAATTACATGCACTTAATTGCAATCACAGCAGTCCGTAACATTGGAGGATGGGACCAAAACTGGACATGGCCAGCAAATTCCGTTACTCTTGTACGAATTTTCATGTACTTTCATTTTAGCCTTAATCAGTTACTCTACTGAGGAAACTCGTGATTCACATTTAAATCGGGACCTGAACTTTCAGATGCGACATCCCCATTGTTTTGTATAGGACCATAATATGGGTAAAGTACAGTCAAACACAACTTGTAATTTTACAAGTTGTGTTATGATCGGGACCTGAAATTGGTAAACATAATCAGCATATCAAAAAAATTGGATTTGTAAAGAACAAAAAATCCTGAACCCTGGGTGCCTGGTTCTTAACTACTACATATGATGCTACCAGTTACAATTAATCTAAGCTAAATTCACTTAAATTCGCAAACCATGCCTACCTGCTAAGAACTTCTCAGTTTTCGTTTCGATAAACCAGTAATAAATCAAAATTACATTCAACGAGAAAGATACAATTCGAAGAACGTTGCATGTTCAACATTCGGTCCAGAACGAAGAACTCCGACTCGAATGTTACCTCTTTCCCTTTTTGGGTGCCGAATGTAGTATAATATTATTCAATACAAAAGTTTTGAATTTAAAGTTTCACCTGGATGAGAAGTTGCGATTACAGCCAATCAAACTTCAATTAACAAAGGAAGTTAAACTTCGCCCATAAATAACTTTCACAGACCAGTTACATAACGCTACTGTGAGAACAGAGATGTTAATCTCTCCTCCAGCTGCTCCAAACACGTTTCCAAGCCTAGATTTACGTAACAAATACAAACTTTCAGAACATGTGACCGTAAAACACAACTAGGCTCTTCTCTTTTAATTGTTTAACCCACAATTGCTACTAATTATATATGTGGATTGCTATCAACAAAGGAGCTATCCACTTACCTTTGTTTCAAGAAAAGAAACATATTTCCACACGTGTGGATTCCCCATTTCTTACAAAGATGCGTCTAAATGATAAAACAAAGGAGAGCTAAGCATGTGGCTTACCAATTTAGTAAACATTAAACTGTCACAAACATGGGACCCAAAATGATACCTATTTATGGATAACATTCGAGGCCAACAAAGTCCTTAATTCTGTCATTTATATTATTATCATTATTATTATTATTATTTAGAACTATATTATAATATGTAAAATGAAGGACTGATTATGAATGATGAACTCGCATTTGAAAGGACGCAATCGATTAAATTCCTACTTTTCATTATGTTTAAATAAAATATGTATTATTTGAAAATAAGATACATCGAAAAAAAATTGTAGTATGTGATTTAATATATGGAGCACAGCAAAATATTACGTTTTTTTAAACATGTTTAACCAGATTCAAGAAGAAAACGAGTTCTTCCCTTTGCAGCTACGTTGCCCTTCATTTCCTTTGTCAGCTTAACAACACGCGACTCTATTCAGTTTCGATTCCCTGGAATTATGCAGCCCCCCTTAAAAAAAGAAAACTTGTATATGCAAAAAGAATACATCCAGTACCAACAGGATATGAAGTATGGTTTCCTACTAGGACTTACCTTCTGCCGATCTGTTTATAGGTTTGTTAAACTCACCTCGGATCTTATTTACGTACCAATAAAGAGATAAACAAGAAACACATAATGACGATAACGATGGAGGAAAAACACAACAAACATGACCAAAATATCCAAATTATTAAACAGAGTCAAAGTAAAGAGCAGGAATTTCCACTTCGAATGGGATCTATTTTTCTCTTACATCTCCAAGTAAGAATGTCAATAAGAAAACGCTTTACTGGTACACCGCGACAGCAACTTCTAGAATTTAAATAACTAGAAATTCCAATAATATATTCCCCTTAAATAACAGACTCAGAAGTAGTTCTTTCAGCTATCCGATATCCTGGTAATGCAGCAAATTCTATAATGTAGCTTCACTGAGTTGAATGAAAAAATGCACCGGCTTGAACAAGAAAAGATGACAGATTACTAAAAGCAACGGTCTATCAGCAGTGTTTACATTATGCTATGAATATCGCAGGCTTTAGAGTCGAAACTGGAAAGGTCTTAATATTCACCATCCTAAATTGGTACACCTCTTTCAACAATAAGATATATAATTAAGAACTGAATTCTTCAGAGCACTTGTCTTCCAATTGGTAGCCGTGCCTCTCTGACCAGAGACAGGTCTGGCTTGCCGAAATGTGTGCTTCCGGGTGATTAAGAAAAGAAGCAGTTGCGCTGTATTCGTAATTAATCGTGCATAGGCTTATTTCAGTTACGTTTCAACACACTGCTGTGACCATCAAACTGTTCATACATTACTCGCCCTCTAGTCACAAACGTTGGGTGAGGGCTGTAACTGGTGAAGACTCTTATGGCTACCTTTCATAATTCATCGGGGGGGGGGGGGGGGGGGGGGACAACACAAATACCTCTCCCCCTCCTATAAAAAGTATGACATAAAAAAAAAAAAAAAACAAACCGCCCGCTGCAAAAAAAAA
>Ga0123357_10001397_pt1 | contig 25580 bp, 14 predicted proteins | sample TergutEmb28metaG_FD_89873 | JGI IMG/M metagenome (GOLD analysis project Ga0123357, IMG submission 89873) | Embiratermes neotenicus P4 segment gut microbial communities from Petit-Saut dam, French Guiana - Emb289 P4 | ecosystem: Host-associated > Arthropoda: Insects > Digestive system > Gut ...
ATATTAGCATCATCAGCATAAAACTGAAGCTGATGATTATAATGAGAAAACAATTGTAAAACAAGTTTAGCAATATTTAATCCTTTAAAAAATAATATATTTTTCTCTTCCAATCACGGCTTGTGTTATTACGAAACAGTTACATTTTGTTCCCACTGTACGTTACTAGTAACAGCTTGTTTAAAAAAAAAAAAAAAAAAAAAACTTATAGACTGGTTTCAAAAGTTAAGACATTCAAATGTAGTTTATAAAAACAATAATATAAAGATATTTTTAGTTTTTATGGTGGTGCAAAAGAAGTTTTAAATATTAGACGACGCGATGCTTGTACACTGAAACGGAGGCAGCGAGTTCCTCAGAAGCATAATAAAACTATTTGGTGTCTTAACACAGAGGTTTAGAATTCCAAAGCAATGTATGTAGTAATTAACGCCTGGGGAAAGTGTGATTATAAATGTCACGAAATTATTCTTCAAATAAGCAACAGAATGAAGAAACATCATTCAAAACCATTCATAACTGCCTGAAAAATTTTATGCATGCAATAATTAGAATTATAATGCTTAGCATTCTCATTTGCCCAGTTCCATTCATAGTGAATGCCTCCTCCTCCTCCTCCTCCTCCTCCTCCTCCTTCTTCTTCTTCTTCTTCTTCTTCTTCTTCTTCTAATAATAATAATAATAATAATAATAATACACACGTTAATGCAGGGAAATTACCTGTGCGTTGTAATTTGTAATTATCTTGCGCGTGGTACGAAATGGTGGTTCCCACAGGTGAGAACCCCTGCTGTGAGGATGTCACATGCTGTCAGACCAGAGGCGTTTCGCTCTGCTGATCGATGCTAATGAGTCACCCATCTATTCACAATTCGTGCATATTACATACGCGCGAATAAAACAATGAAATCGGCTTCGTATCACAGACACCATACAGACATGACGTGAAACAGACTTTTGATGGATTTCAGTAGATTTGATATTTCTTTCAAAGATTTTCTTTTTGGACTTCGCAGAAAAGACTTCATACCAGAAATAAGCGGCCTACTATTATACTTATGATCTTACGGGTTTTGATAGCAGAATTTCACAATAACATGTTACCTCCAGAATCAGAATGGTAACAAAGATATTGGTATCTTCTTCTGGACTGGGAGGAACGTGACATATTTTGGTGTATATAAATATTTCGGAGAAACACATCACACTGAAGAGAGAGTCAGCATGATTACCGAAACGTTAATAGCCACCAAGAAGTCTACATACACGACACAAAAATCCACAATAAGTGGTAAATAATATCGCTCCCTGTTAAATTCATGGTAAGTCTTACGTAGGTTTTGATGTTATTGAAACCGAATATTGCAACTAAATTGCCCTGTCACCCGCCAGTGCTAAGAAGAAGAGATCAAATTAAAAAAACTACGTTTGTAATAAAAAGTACTATATTGGTTTGTAATTGCTATATACACTTGTCAAACAATAAACAATGTATCTGTATGCGGTCCCCTAACTACAAAAAAAAATCGTCGTTAAACACTCACTTCTTCTTCCTTTTCCCTTACATTCGCCAGTCTCTCTCTCTCATAAGACGCTAGTATTAGTTAGCAACACATATTTGGTCTTAATTCCCACTCTACCTCTTTTCCATTTGAGAAAGGTCCTGAAGGGACCTTCAGCCAAGTATATAAAGTTTCGATGACATGTTACATCCCATAGCACTGTATGACGAAATTAGCTCGTGCACAATTACACTGTAATTTTCCGCTTTTTCATTGCCCAGAAAGTTTCTGCAGACGTTTTCAAATGCCTTCCAGGCTCTTCTTTCTGTACCATTTAATTTTGTACTAATGTCGTGGTCTTCTAATAGTTTTTTTTTAATATGTGGACCAAGGAAAATTCATACTTTCATCTGGGTCTTACTTATTTTAGGAAATTGTTGTCTTAAATAGGCAAACCCTTCGCGTTCTTTACCCATCACTTTCACAAATAATTTTATCAATCCGACCTTGATATGCAGTGAAGGTTAACAGACTTTTGACGTGTCCACTAAAGCAGGGCGTACCGCTTTCTTCGGACCTGAAGTTTCTGAACGAAGTGGCCATTTTTTATTCTGTCGTAGAAGTCCATTGCTCGGCTGTCCCATTCACATAAAAACCAGCAACGTGTTATGCATCTGCCTTGCAGCACAGACAGCATTGCTATAAATTTTAGGTCTGCTCATATATTCTACCATGTTCTTCTTAATGCATTTTTGCAACAAAACCTGAAGTTTCTGTCTCGTACGTTTCTTTCCTGTGAACTGCATGAACCAACGGAATAGAAGGGAACTCATTTCCTTCATGGAGTAACACTGCCTTCAAGCTGACCTTGGATGAATCAGTGAAAAGCCTCCACTGCTCAGTGGTGTGTTAAAGTTGCAATTATTCAATATTATTGGATGCTAAAGAAGTACGCTAGACCACCATCCAAGAGTAATAGGTCGCTATGTTTGTCTTTTCTTGTAAATTCATACTATTACACCTTTTTCAGGAAGATTCCACTCCTCAAGCCGTAATCATAGTAAACGTGCCTTTGTTTTGGGGAGATCCCAATCTTGAACTAAATCGTTTAACTCTGTCCGAGTGATCAGATGAGGCTTGTAGGAAAGTCTGGATCTGCATTCGTGCTGGGTTCTGTATCTTCCGGTAACGCCTCTTCCAATTCTGAATCTTAGTCAAGATTACAAGATTCCGGTGACTTGGATATTGGCATTGAATCATAATGAGGAACAGGTCTTAAAGCAGAGAGTATATTAATATACTCTATTTCATGCATTTCAAACCAGTGATTTGGTCAAATAAAAATAACAGTCTTTGAAGTGGTTTCGAGGCTCACGCCAAACCATCGGAACACAAAATGTCATTGATTTGTGCGTAACTTTCAACCAGCCTGCAGCAAATCATTGGTGCCCAGACTTTATCTTGGTTTACGAACTAACAGCCAAAACAGAGTTCATAAATTTGTCTCACTAGTTTTTAGAGTAGATTCCTTTGCGATTTTAATAACACATTACCCCAAATCTAGCAAAGGTTTTGAGGATTATTTTGGCAAGAACGTTTCATGTTGCTCACAGGAAAATAGTTTTAAAACACACAAGGAAATTGTTATTTCTGCACCGGTACAAAACTTAGGTTGGAGGGCAGAGTCAGACTGAGGTTTTGAGAGACCGGGCCGCGACATATTACGATGCGACAATTTATCACAGACATTTGATCATGCCGACAAATAATCACACCGACATTTTATTATAGCGAAAATTGATCACTGCGACATCTGATCATGAAGACCGTTTATCATTACGATTAATGAATTTTGCCGCTGTGATAAAATATCAGTGTGTTTAGCGTCACTTTAATTTGTAGTGTGAAACTTAATTTGTAGTGTGGAATTTCACACTGCAAATTGAAGGGACGCTGAACAGCCACGAGCAAGCTTTTCCAGTTTGAGAGATTAGTTAAAGACAATATTATTCTAAGGATTTAAATGTCTGAAATACGTAAAAACAAACTAACATCACATCAAATTTTGGGCCAGCTCCAAATTTCAGGTTTGGCTACTCAGCTGAGGTAGCAACTGGTATCATCCAAACCGAGTATGTTATAAACATTTTATTCACACATTCGAGTATGTAACGCTATTCGTAATGAAAATCTATCAAAATTGTTTCAGGAAGGAAACTGATGCCGACCAGTGTTATCAGAATTCACACTTCTTTGAAATCCTCAAACCTTAAGTACTTTAGGTATTAAGAAATCTCTATTTCGCAACTTGACACCTAACAATTGGAAGATTGTAATCACAGTTTTGGAGAAACACGCTTCATATAGCTACAAATGTACATGACAATACATCATATATATTCGAAACTTTACGGCTTAATGTCCAGGAACATTGTGTCCTTAATATTTACCACAGGTAGAAAATCCTACCTTATGGAGAGAAAAATTAATTAGTATCTCTCAATCTGAACTTCTGAATTCATGTTACGTTAATAATTTTGATTCGCATTATTATTATTATTATATTTATTTGTCACCGCAAACTGGAGTCGCACAATCCTGACCATACAGCAGTTCCTTTGATTTGCACTGTCAATCTTTCAATCGCTTCAGATACGACCCGATTAGCGGCTGGTTACATCGTAAATAATTTTTTAGTTTTTCACTAAGTAACTAACAACAGATATGAAGTTGTCACTGTGGTGACTATGAATATTAGGGTCTTCTGCGATGTGGTGCTGTGTAGATTGTTAGAGATATAGCAGTGGGTTAGAACATGCTGTCCCATTGTTCAGAAGACAGGTGTCAAAATTCAAACTATGTTGTTCATACATCATTAAGTCTCAAGTATAATTATTTTGTTTTTAAGAATTTTATATATCGTAAATTTGTTATTCTACTATTTGCATTTATTACTTTCTTTTCTCCAAACGTTTTCCCAACATTCTGAAATGTGAGGTATTACACGTCCACATTACCACTGTTTGAAATGTGTTCTTGCACGAATTGATCATATCGGATATGTTTCCCTAGAGTGAGGACAAAGAACACCGTCAAAGTGATTCTGTGTGTCCATCGACGACTCTTGAATATTTTATGTCGAATGTTGTTTATACGGGACACAATTTCAATAATACAGAAAACCTTTGACATCGTGGGCCTGAAAGATAAAATATCAGACACACTGAACACACATTAGTTACTTTCTCTCTTTGTTTGTTTGTTTTCCGAAACAACTTTTAAAAGTCACTCGTGCAGAATCACAGAAATACATATAAGAAATATTACTCATGGAAGCGTAATATATTCAACGTAAATTTTCATCCATTTATTGACAACACTTTATTCATATTTATAGTGGTATTTTCATCAAAGGTTAAAGCCACACCTGTGCCTAAGCACTATCCTGAATGTATGGAAAGGAATTACATTATTATTCTTGGCTCTACTGGGAGGTGAGTGGCAAGATTTTCCATTTAGCCAAATAAACCTAGCGTGGCTTCTACCTAGCAATAATCGCAACTCGGATAGGCTTAATCGGTTACGATATTGCCTCTACGCAAAGATACTCCCAGTAATAGTATGGATAGTTAAAGATAAATCTGGGCAATGCGTGGAGATGACAAATTAAGTTTTGTTAAGTAGTGGTGTTAAAACGGCGGAGGGTTTTAAACGGTGTTTTAACTATTTAATGTGGAAGAATGATGAGAAAAGAGGGGTGTTATTGTTCGTAGTTATTGTTATAATGTACGAATATTCGTAAGTATGCATAACCATACTATGATATCTCGTGATATAAGTAAGCTTGGAAGTCCATAGATTTATGCATATCTGAGGGAATTGTAAAATAATTAATTTAATTGTGGAAGGAAGCAGACGCTCTATTGAAAGAATTAAACGAGTATAGTTTTCGAGGATATTATTATAACATAATGCAAACACCAAACAACTGCCTAATTTAGAGAAAAGACAAGAAAGTAAGGAGTTTAGGCCAAAATATATCATAATATTATAAAAATATTTGGTTTATAAATTTTGGAAAGAATTTTACAAATGGTACAGTGAGGTACAAGACAAGACTACTGTTTGTAGTCCTCAGATATAAAGGCTGTAGACGGCGAATTACCCGTTATTAAACAAACAAGCCTTCTTTGAAATTTGACTAAATAGTACATATTAAATTATTTGAAATATATTCGAGTAGCCATTTTTTAGGAGGATGAGTGGAACACATAGCCAATCGGAACACTGCGAAGAGAAAACTCTCCCCCCTTCGAGAATCGAATCTCAGTCATTCAGTATGTAGCAAGTCACTTTTACTAATGAAACGTCTCTGTTACTAAGTTACAAGGGGTAACTTTTTATCTCCAAAATTTATGTTCCATATTCTCTTAGGTTTTCTGAAGACTATAGAACAAAAAGGAACTATGAAGTTTTGGCAGGTCAGATTATTAAACACAGAATGTTTTATACTAAAGGGTACACGACTGTAACAGCATTACTTTTCTATGGACTATAATGACTGAAGTTGTCAAAAATTACCCAAATAAATATAAGGTTCTAAAATATATGAGACATTAAATAATTATAGGAACAAAGTGGCTCGCTTTTCCACTCAGTACTGCAAATAAGGTTTCGTAGAATTTACTGCAGCTTCGGAAAAAAGCAACGGACCAACAGCCACAGTTTAGTTCAAGTGTGAGCTTTGTGAATATAAGTTTCTTAAATACTGAACCAAAAAATCTATACTCACACTTCAGGAATACATAAAACGAGTTTATTCAAACAACGTTCGCTTAATTTTATATAACATATTTTTGGTGCTGTAAGGTTCAAGGCCTTTTCTATAAGACATTCGTGTTTTAGTGGTGTAAATAGTTAAATGGCATTTTAAAATTTATGTCAAGTTATTATACTCGATATAGAACTGGTTAAAATGCGCTTAATAAAACTGTTTTAAAATATTTTACTCTACTGGGGCCAGAAGTGGTCAGGCAAGGAAGGACGTTTTGAATCTAGCGAAAGATGTGAAAAGCTGTGAAATTTCACGACGCTTTCTTATACGTGCTCACAATCTACCGTTTTGCACACAAGTAAAAGGGAGTTATATATATCATGACTTTTATGTACATCTAACCGTTGCAAAAAATTAAAACTCGCATAGGGAAAATGCTTACTGAGTGCAATTCTAATACCTATTAAGTGTTCAGTGCAGTTCTTCTTACAGAGCTGTGTATGGTAAAATACCGATCTCATAAGTGGCCCGGCTCTTAACATGCAAAAATAAGTTTTTACTCGTTTAGATGCCACCAAGATTAGCATTTCTTTTCTCTCTGTAGTCGACCACTTTTAACTTGAAAAAATGTCTCATTTTTGTTCTTCCCGTCTTTTTCTCTTGTATGGATGACATTCTGCGCAAAACTGCATAATTTCAGTTGCAATATACAAAAATATGAAAATTTTCAAAGCCTCAGGCGGGCCACCTGTGACGTCTGCTCCTTATATATTTCATTATATACAATGGTTAGGCCTACTCCTCAGTTCTTTCATGGAATGTGACCGCAGATGTTGCATGTCTCATATCCCGGTTTACGCTAAATTCACATTCTATATATACCTCCACAGTTATGCTCAGAAGCAAATATTTACCATTTGAATACACACAATGCATCTGGTATTCCACCAGGCCGAATATCGCCTGTAGCTTGCTCAATATTCTTCGCATGCGCCAAAACACAAATAATTCGAAATGTTTCAAGCCACTGACGAATATGATTTACAGAAATATGTTTACGTATACCATCACTGTCTTGCGGGATGTGACGTCGTGCAACTTTATAGATTGGAACCACCGTTTATAAGAAAAAGAAGCGCCTCAACCTCAGTACATAAAATTAAAAAAAAACAGAGAATACTGCTTTCTCCATCTTTGTCTTGAGCTGAAATGCATCCTGTTCCTCCGAAACCTTAGTAAGTCTACAAAAATTCGTGATGTATCCCAGAAGGGTGCTGTCTTCATTATAAAAATCTAATTGCAATGAGACTACAGGCTGGTTCCATAGCAATTTCATTGAAATAAGTTCACTAAGAAACAGAGTTTACAACATCGTATTGCGTTACATTTGCCCACCTCTCGCGACAATGATTAATTTGGGCTTCAGTTCTTCAAGACGTTGGCGCCACTTACACTGGAATGTTCAGCTGGAAACAACCAATATGACCATATTTACTATACTTTCGCGTGTTACAAAATGTCGACTTAAGCCAGGCAATGATGGCATCTGTGATTAGATCGCTCTAGATCAAAGTCAATGCTACTTTGATTTTTACTACAAGATAATCAAAAGCCTTTTATAAGTGTGAGATATTTGAAGTTTTCATAGTGATAAAGATATAGTTGTTCGTGTTAAGCCTTCGAAAGATAAAGAGATGCGGCAAAAAACTCTTATTGCATCACAGAGTCAATAAATATCGCAATGCTCACAGAAAATATTCGCAACTATGACCCTTCGAAGACTAACTTTCCAATTAAGTAGAGTAAAACAACTCACTTCCTACCCCATAAAGAACAGTTGGTAACCACTTGGCAGATCAGGAAATTATTGTTCATTATGGAAATAATCACGTCTATTGTAAGAGCATCCAGAACACAGAGCCACATTGTGAATAAAATGCATGTTTTCTTAGTGTTACAATAGGTGGAATGTGTGGTTTCTACAGGGCTTCTTAATATGTTTCATCTCAACCAGATTAGCCAGCTAAACGAAGTTCGGAAGTGGCACTTTAACAGACAAGTTAGTCAAGAGCCAGACATTAACAAAATAAAATATTTTTTCCTTAATTCCTTCTTATTTTTGTTCATCCAAATACAATGGGTTAGTTTCAGTTAGTTATGAGCCTCCTTTCTTTAGAAAATCTTTTAAAACGCCTTTCAGGGCCAGCCTCGTAGCATTGTGTTCACTCTACTACTACTATTACTACTGCTGCTGCTATTGCTGCTGCTGCTGCTATTATTACTACTACTAATAATAATGATAATAATAATAATACGGTTCCTGAATTCTCAAATTTTGTTCCGCAGATTTCCCCTTCTAATGTCCATCTTTTCCACCCTGCGGTCTTCAGTAGCGTTCTGACATCTCTAGTTATTTCGTCTACCCACGTTTCCTTTTTCCTGATCCACTCATTCTGCAGGTGTATGCCGATCTCCAAGCTTTACGAATTAAATGTGTGTCACAACATAGTGTATAAACCATATAATTCATTTTTATAGCGGATTTTCCAGTGTTGCATTTTTTTATTCTTGATCATTTATTCTTTTAAGTTTTTTAAGTTTATTTCACCTTCTTGAACACTGTCAAAGTTTCGCGTGCATAGCACAGGATGATTCTGATAATGGTTTTGTGTGTCCTTATTTTAGTGGTCCTATGAAACGATTTTACTTAGTGACATTTAATATCGACAGACAGGCTTTCTTGACTGCCAAAATTCGCATTTTTCCTTCTGTCCACTAATATTATTGCTGACAAATGCAGACCAAAGTTTTTAAATTCTTTCACTGATTCATATTTACGCAGCCCCAGTGTGACGTCTGTGATACACCTTCAACTGCTGTTAGTTCTTTCCTGATTTCCCTATAGTCTCACCAAGCCAGCTGATACTTCCAGGTCCTTATGTATTCCCTTTATTGCTGGTATTGTCATTCCCAGAATGTCGACATCTTCAGCTTTCCCAGTTATCTGGGAGCTCGTCTACAGTAAGATGCCATTGAAAGGCTGTCTATTGCAGTATGATTAATTAATCTAATGCCAGATTCAACAGCACCCATGCCAGACCCTTTCCTTGCTTTAATCCGCTACGAGTTTCAAATATCTGTGTAACGTCTTCCAGTACTTCCACTATGACCGAAACTACCTGAGTATTGCTTTTTACAGGCAATTTGCCTGAGCCGTAGCACGGACGTGAGCAAGTCGCGTTATGGTCACCCCTGATCTAGACAATCGTGCTTTAAAACTGTCAGGTCTATTAGTGGAAAAAAATTTTAAAATTAATCTCTATAAATAAAAGCTGTGACGTAAGAACTAGATTCATTTCGACGACATTAAGGACTCGCAAGGGGGTCTTGCGAACACGGTGGTAAACCGGTGAGTTCCTTAGAAGAACGGGGACTCCCTGAGCATCGCAGCATCTACTGTCTGTTCAAGCCCTACTCTAGCTCACAGAGTTTGTTGTAAATGGTGCAGTGCTAAGTAAAGTAACGCAACTAAATGGCCATCAATGCATGGGAAAAACAATGATATCCGAACTCTAGAAACAACAGAATAAGAAGAAAATAATACGGCATAAATACTGAAGAAGACCTTGACATATGAGACAAAATATGAGTATGAAAGAAACGCAGTATGGAGAGAGAGAATAAAATTAAAGAAAAATGTAAATAAAAGAAAAGAGAAAAAACCAAAAAAGGTACAGCAAAAAGAGCTAAAGATAGGGCTACGAAATTAAACGTAAGTATAAATGCAAAGTTCTCCCTGTGTTTAATTAATTAAACACCATGGCAAGAAGAATTAAGGAGAAGGATGTTGGTATAAATGTATGGAAGTGACGGATGATGGGCCCAAGAGCCGGTTTGACCGAGATGATGAGAAAATTTTCTCCTCCGTCTGGAATCAAACCACAGGCTCTACGGTATCCAGAATATAGACTATTCCTACAGTGGCAGAGCTAAATAAAACGTCAGGTAATGAAGTACGAAAGGTAAGGTTCTTCCGTGTCTTTCAAAAAGTACCGTAATTCCCAACACTCGTGGGTGTGGTGGTGGTGGTGCTTTGTGGCGTGTGTTGTACATGTGACATGTGTGTGTCTATATGGACAAGAGGGTTCACTGTTGTTTTAAGATACCATCTCAGTGTGTACAGAATTTAGTAATGGAGAAAACATACAAAGGAAAAAAATGAAACTGAAATGCAATTAAGAAATTATTTTACGTGGTATTTGGAACATTTTGTGCATTATATGAAGAGAGTATATCGGTATATGAAGAACTGAGCTCTGTAAGCAATGTTACACGAAATGTTTTCCCCCTTAACAAATTACCAAATTCAATTTGCATTAAAAATATAGGAGGAATCTTTCTCAAGCACTATAGAAGAATTTTGTATGTGTGTGTGTAGATAAGGTATTGGTATTACATTTTGTCTCTTAAAATCTAAATACAGAAAGAGTCTGGTGTAAATGGGGGTAATTTTAAAAAAAATATGAAAGAAATAAGACACAGAATGTTCCCATAAATGGTGGGACATTTCTTGACTAACAGGGAAACTATTATTTCTCCAAAGTGACTCCGATTTGTGTTCAAAATTACGTAGCTAAAATACAACCAGTCACGCAGTCTCATCCAAAAGAACATAGCACGACTTTTGATTATAAATGTCAATTATGTCATAATTTAGTCAGCTATAGGGTAAGGAAGCTTAACTTTGTAACCTAAGTTTAGCATCTTTTCCCAGTGATCTAAATTCGCGAAGAAATTAAGCTAACATTCGGCAGCTTCTACTCTTCCACACACGGCTGCACTATATAACACGCAATAAAGTATGTTACAAAACTGATTAGATTAGTTCTATTTTGCTGTCTCCGAATTAATTTTCTGAAAAGTGTCCTGTGATTTGATTCACAGTCTTCGGATGAATCCTACAAACCGGAAGGTCGCCGTTTCGATTCCCGATGGTATCATTGAAATTTTTGATTTACATAATCCTTCCGGTCGCAGAATGACTGTGTGGTCGACTCAGCCTCTAACAGAAAGGAGTACCAGATATGTTTACTGGGGGATATAGACGGCTGATGCGTAGGGTTTACAACCTTACCACCTTCCTTTGCGGAGTTAATGAAATCTGGGAGCCTCAACCTCCTGGGACCCTCAGTGCCTGTCCAGGCCTGTATAGGGAATGCTTTTCTTTTACCTTGGGATGAATCATCCCAACAATCTAAACGCAATCTTGCTTAAATAACACCAATACTGATAGAATATTCTAAACAAGGTATAGTCTATTATGTGACGACAATGTCATTGAACTTCGTTTTATAAACAGTATGATGAAATCTGTTAGCGATGTACACTAACTATTTAAAGCACCGTGGATACTTAATGCGTCACTACTCTCTTTAACACTCGAATTTCCACGTTCTGCCCACAGAATGCATTTATGCGTTGTGTTTCGATATCCAAACAAACATAAATTATTTCCTGGTACATTAACTGATACGTTTTATAATCGATTAGTTTACTGTGCGGTACGAACTAAAGTTTTATTTGTAATTTAATTTAGTCTTGAAAGCGTAACAGTGGTATCTACGTCACATTAAATGAGTCAGTAATTATTTATGGACGCCTCATGCACAGGCAACATATGTGAACTTGCGTGCTAGGAGAGGAGGAGTCTTATTATAACTGTAAGATAATTTCCTTTTTTGTCGTCAAATGGTGCTAAAATTTTATATTATGTGGATGATAAAAATTTTAAGTAAATAAAAAACATAAGACTCCGGAAGGAAATTGTTGTTGCACAGCTTTACTCGGTGAATAGTCATTGACTGGTAACATATGAGGTTACCATAAATGCTAGCAGTCTTCTATCACAAATTTTAGGATGCTCTAGAGGCCTCATAATTTGTGCGTTTGATCTGCTCAGGGGTAGAGTCAGATACACTCAGATCTGAGGCCATTTTATTATAATGAAATATAAGAAAACTGTAAGCGAGATGTAGGCGAAGCGGCATTAATAAACCTGTTCTTGACAATCTCCAAACATTTCTGTGAGCATGTTTGCCTTCTCTTCCTCCTTGGGAATATTAACTTTGAACCCCGTACCTCCAAATTCGAAGCAAAAATCCTGCCCATTGGACTTCGACGTCCGAGCTGTGGCGGTCAGCTCCCGACCTCTTACCGCGGAAGTCAAGTTTCGATCCCTTATCAGCCCATATTGGATTTGTGGTGGACGAAGTGGTACTACGCCAGGTTTATCTACGAGTACGTTGGTTTTTCCTGTTAGTTTTATCCCATCATAACTTCATTCATCCCTAAGACGGTATACAGAAATTAACTTTCACTTCGACGTTAGGTGTCGTCACAGAATTCCGGTACTGGGCTCAAACATAAGACTGTAAGAACGGCAAAAATATGGAGACTGCTTTGAAACGTCGGTGAAAATTCAGAGTTTGAACATTTAAAACATGGTGGTAACTATAATTCCGAATTTTGTAACATAAAACACTGGAATTTTTTTTCGCAGAGTAAGTTTCTGTATTTGTTTCATACGACTTTCGAAATGAAATGCCACGCTTTCTCTCAATCGCATTAACAATTTCTTGTTTTTTTATAAAGATGTAGTGTGTTTACTGTGAGGTAGAAACTGACTTTTATATATTAATTAAATAAATTTCAGCAAAGAATTTGAATTTAAAGAGAGTAATGCTTAGCTACATTTAATAACTTTGCAGTGGAGGATCATAAATTCTTTCCTCATTACAATGTTACTAACGACTATACCTCACGTTCAGAAGCTTATTGATCACCGGGTCACACGAAAGTTTAGAACATCTCTGCCATTCAGGCCCAGTAGGTGTTTCCCATGTTTTTTTGTCCGAGGACGGGAAGGATGGTACATCCGAAACAGTCTTTAACACTTTTTTATTTTAAGTACGGGATGGCGGACGAAGTCCAAGGACGGAATGATTTAAAATATGTTATCCTGTCGTCAAAGTTCTGTACACTTAAAACAGCAGCGTCCATCTTGAGGAGCTAACAGATTCTCCGCTATTCAATAAATCAAAAGAATTTTATGGAATTCGAAGGTTCATTACCGCATTTACAAAAGCCCGCCACCTGTCCATATCCTGAGCCAGATTAATCTAGTCCATGCCATTTATTCCACTACTTGATAATCCATTTTAATATTACACTCCCATCTACGCCAATTTATTCCAAATGGCTCTTTCCCCCAAGTTTCCCCAACAAAACACTATATGCACCTCTCCCCTTCCTCATGCGTGCTAAACGCTCCGCCCTGTCACGATGGTATGGCGCGTTCTCAATTGGCAGGTAGAGGAACGGCCTCCAGATAAGCAGGTCATGTGTGAGTGTATTGAATAAACAGTTGCGGAGAAAGAAAAGCGGTGGTCATCCATCTTTGGTTTTGGGCGAGGTGCTAATAACGCCTCACCGTAAAAACGTATCAAGTTACTGTACACAATTTATATCTGGAAGCGGTGTGGCATACATTCTTAAGGTAGCTTTCTAGGTTCAGACACTGCACGAAGTGGTAGTTGGGTACCAACGTTTATAGGAATACACTGCATTTCTCATCAGTGCAAAAATTAGCGAATATCATAATGGTAAATACATGCTTGTAATTAAAACGTAATTTAGTGCATCCACTCATGAAAATAAAGCTGCGGCAGTAGTAACAGTAACTTCAAAATTAATTTTTGTTAGCAGTCTGCAGTAGTAACAGTAACTTCAAAATTAATTTTTGTTAGCAGTCTGATCATCATAAATACGTAATATCCATCGTAAAATGAGTTACATCCTGATATCAAAATACAGTCCTATCCAAATTGTAATAGCACTACTACTACACAAATTCGTATCCTTAACTAAGTTTGATGCGAAAAAGATTTGCACATTTTAAGTGAAATTTTGTGTTTAGTGAAGGAGGATAATGTGACCCGAAGTACTGCATGTATTACCGAAGTCTGAACATTACACACATTTTTTTAAGTTGTCGGAATTACACGCTTCTCCTTCAAAACTTTAATTCTAACATTTTCTTTAAAGAGAAAAGCAAAAGGGTAGCATTTAAGAACTGAGAGTTAACAGCATTCTAAAAAGTTCGTTACATGTAAACCGTTTGAACATGAACCTGAATTAGAGAATTTAACTGAACAATATGTTTAATTACTTGTAAAATAAGCTGGTGCTATTAATAGAAATAAAGAAGTAGTCGTAAATAAGCAGTAGATAAACGAATTACCTTGTGCCAAACGTACGCCTATGTACTTATCAAGTATAGGGCTGATGATAGATTACAGAATATGCTTATATAACTTGCTACTGTATTTTTCTCCACAGCTTTGCGTGCAATGGTTCCCGCACTCTACTAAGCTACCCGCTTTACCTCCCAAATATCAACGATAGAAAACGAACACGCAAGGACGGATTTCAATTCCGCTGCTCAAAACCACGTTACAGACCAATAAACTGTATATTTACCTACTTTCAGTGAAACAAAATTTTGTTCTACATGTACAATCTTTCTTATATTTAACAAAAATAAAAATTACAGCCTGCTAAGAAGTAGTTACATCACTCTGAACATACCTTATTTTTTCAGTGTCTAAGTGTGTAGTTGCAAGTTGAGTCCAATATAACTTACAGTAACAGACAAAAATCACATACAGAGTAGTCCTGAATAACCAAAAATGGCTGGGCCATGCATAAAGTAGGATGCAACTGAGGCACAGAGTATTATCTGCATGTCGTTAATCTATTTGGCAAAGTTTTCAGATTTACCACAGTGTAGCGTCTGTCTTCAGAAGGTAACGTTAGATAAGACAGTCAGGAAATTTCACCCAGTTATATGAAGCAAATTTTTTGGCACGATTTCAAGAGCTCTCCAATTGTTCCTATCTTGAGTCGTATGAATTCGGTCCATAACTTCACATCACATTCCGTTCAGAACAATTTTAATAATAACGGTCCTAAAATTATTTATCATATCCCGTTCAGTGCCATCTAAATAATATCTTTCTATATACGCCTGGCCTAAATCCATTCATTTGTGCCAATTTATTGTGCATTGGCTGATCAAAATGATACATCTAAGTCCGAATTCCACCTGACATATGATAACAGAGTAGTATATTATGGGAGTACGCTCCGTGTCAACTGTCCGGCAGTTTATTCGTAGCTACTTTTCCGTATCTGAAGGCCGTCTCCTTCATCCGCAGTCTGAGGACGTACCATATGAAAGTGACGAAATCCATTAAAGAACTGCCATGATATAGGAACTCAAAAGAAATGGCAAAAATGGTGTCTGTAGCAGTTTCAGTAAATCTCGGGTTCACACGGGTCTATTCACAGCCTCAAAACCTCTCGGAATCACAAACTTAACAGTAATAAAAACCCTGATACTGTAAGGAATAAATATTTGTTACTTCTCAATTTCGAAGCCAAGAATATGGAAAAAACAAGCTAACTTCTATGTTTTGATATACGAATTTCAGTGCACTTTCATCTGAATTCGGTTCTTCACTCAAAGACTACACACTTCATTTTCACTATAAATATAAATCTATTACTTTTGTTTATGAAACTGGTCACTGTTGATTCTGATAATCATATAGAACAAATAAATATACCCTGAAAGAAATAGTTATGAAACTGGTGACATATTACAGTTAATTTTTTAAACCAAAGTACTGCAGAAGCCGCAAAAGAAAATGAAGACTCCACTTCACTTTACATGTCCTCTCCGACAATGCAGTATCATGTTCCTTTCTGTCGTAAGTATGGGAAGTCAACTGACAGCATACAGAGCAAGTAGAAGTCAAATCAAATTTGTGGACAAGGCGACTATTGCACAATTAGTAAAACTCTTTAGATTTCTTATACACATCGTCGCTCAGGTAGTCCCTTTATGGAACGCGAAATTCTATTGCCATGTTTGTAAGAAAACAGTTACTTCCGTTTCGGTTTATTTAAAGGGTCTTCCAACAAACTGCTTAGAAAAGAAAGCGTAAAATGACACGATAATTAACGCTTAATAAATCTAAAGAAAATGGAAGGATACGGTGGTAGCTTAATTTCCTTATTACCCAGGCACTTTCTTGAAACAACTTGAAAGCGATTTTCTGTGTGTTGACTTTGTAATAAAGCACAATCTTTACAAAATCTTAAAATGTAACCTTAGAGAGCGAGGCTGTTAGTAACTAATTATATCAACCACCAGGATTATCACTAAGGTCTACATTTTGTCCACGTAGCGTATTTGTTTTGCTTGATTGTGACAGTGAACAGCGATTGGTTCTTCATACAGCACTCGCTGATTGGTCTTTCCAATGGAAGAACACTGTGTTCTCTGTGAAGGAAGGAAGGAATTTTAGACGCATTTGAAAAAGTATCGAAAAGCGACTAGTAGCATCGTCATATATCCCCATCCATCTGTCCGCATGAAACCGGTTACAATCCGATGGGCCGGATTTTCGAAGGCTAGAGAGTTGTATGTACATTACGTAACCCCAAATGTTCCACGCCAACACACAGCGTTTGTAACACGCATGGAGCCTGCAGACAGAAGTATTCAGCCTACGAAAGTAAAATAGGTTCTGCACCATTCTTCTTCCCTCACAAGCCACTTTTCGTAAAATGTTTAGGATTTTTAAAGAACTGTAGGCCTCTTCTTTGAGAAGACGAAATAACGTTAGAGTAGTGGAGGTCGCGATAGTGCAACACATCCAGCGTGCGACAAAGGAAACATTAAGGGAAAAGGCTGCCACATATTCACCCAAACACAAAACGTATATTCAAACTTTCAAATCCCTGGATACAGACTACTGCGACAGGTATCCAATTAGAAGGGTTTTAAGACCAAGATTACCTGCAGCCAAGAAAAAGGGAACACAGTACGAAAATAATTGTCTCCGCTCTTATGTCTTAACACTCACAAGATGTTGCAGCATTCCAGTGCTATCAATAACTGTGTTTCTCATTTCTACACTCAATATTTTTTAAGGTATAAGAATTTCTGCACGAAAGCTTCCAAACATGAGAATTGTCTAAAATTTTACATATACAATTCGGTTCATGCTACACTCAAAAAATCTGTTGTCCATTACAACGGCAGGTCACTACACTCTTCTCAGGGTAATTATCGATACTTATTCTGCGTATCATACACAATCCAAAAAATAAGTAACCAGGAGGTATTAATCTTTATAGTAACCGAGTTATGCTGGACATTCGAAAAAATTTATTTCGATTCCCGAAAGTTAACAGACACGTTTTTCACACAGCGGATACTCTGGCCCAGAGAAGCCTCCTATGCAGTGGTTACTTGGGGTTCTTTCTGTGGGGTAAAGCGGCCGGGGCGTGAAGTTAGCTCATTTCCATCTGGTTCCAGGATTAAGAATGAGCTGAGCCACAAACACACACACACACACACTCACACTCACACTCACACTCACACGTGCCTTCATGACCTGTATTCGGACAATTTCACGTCATTCATTCATATATTATCTAGGAAAAAAGGCCCCTATCGTGTACAACAAAAGTCTTCACTGAGATCGTTGATAATTACTTAATTCATGGTCAATGGTTGATCATACGAAAAAGATTTTGCGAACTGGACTGTGAACAGGTTTTAAGTGACCTGATAAATGTGAAAGAAAGGATCAAATCAAAAGATATTTTCTGTGGCGTCAGCGAGCAGAAATGCCTGACTGAATGAAGCATTACTCGGGTCAAGTTGTCAACGCGCATAATTGCGCGAGTAAGAAAATTCGCAGACGATCCTCAAGGTATTTGGTAGCAGCAGGTTAAGTAAGAGAGAGATCGTTCCATCTTTCTCTCATCCGTATATATTGTTTGCAAGCAAATGCAGCTGGCCACATAACTATTTGCCCATTACACTCTTCTTCAAAAGTGGTGTGTAATTAACTAAACACGGATGAGAAGGCTCCTTGTGAAGTTACTGTTTCCTGAGCCACTTAAAAAATTTTCTCAAGTACATGAAGCAGGAAGGTTCATTAACGTATTTACAACCCGCTAATCCTGAGCCAAACAAATTTATTCCATACCTTCCAATCATATTTCCTTAATATTCTTTGTAATATTGTATATTATCCTTCTATCTCCGCGCAAGTTTTCCAAGTGGTATGCCTTCCAGTCAACACAACAGTTCTCTTCCCAAACATGCGCGCCTTATTCTCCCCCCATTTCATTCTTCTTGATATGATCACCCTGATAATATTTAGAGAGTAGTACATCTTACGAAGCTCCTGATTTAGTCAGGACAGTCAGTTTGAGATTTGAAAGTGGGAAATCCCGAATAGGAAGCAGGAGCGAAAAATACGAAACAGATGTGTTATATAAATAAACTTGTCTTCAAATAATGTGAAGTTGATTCATATCAATGCGGATCTCCGGGTGTTCTTCTCTTCACTGATGTTGTAGCTGTTGTTATGACCGACAACCGATATTCCTTCGTTGTGCACTGATTAGTCATTTGCTCTCATGTATTCGAAAATGTTAGGAACATATTTTAAAGGCTACAATTTTCTCGACAGATGGCTAGATTGGAGGAAATGAAAGAAGCTTACAACAGTTTGGCCTTGAAAAACTTCTCGGAAATGTCAACTGAGAGGACCGCGATATAGTCTTTACGACAGCAACCTCGTACACCATGGTCTGATTTAACTGTAATTCTACGATTTAGTCCAGTCGGAAGAAAGAACGTCACTGAAGGCACCTGTGAAGCTGTTTGTGGATTTCTATTCGGGACCTGCACGTTTGAATTCTAGGTCTGGTCGTAGGGTAGTATGGCTGCCTTTTGCTATTTTTCTCACTTACGCAAATAAAATGATATGTTATGATTATGATATGATATACACGATATGATATTATGTGATATGATATATTTATTTACTAAAATAGCTTTCCACCCAGTGGCAGTGGCCGGTAAACATATACAAAAGTAGGAAAGAAACAGCTATTTACACATTGATAAAAAATAAACAAAACATTAAAAAACACAGAATACACAAAATAGAAAAAACATACAAAGCAAGAAAACAAGTATAAAAAGAATATTAAAAAACAAAAGTCCAATCATTAGAAAATAACAAATAGAAGCAAGTAATAATCAGACAACGTACTGCGCAGTACCTACATACAGTTACATAAACGTAAATCAATGATAATACACACTTTTCACCCAAGATCATCACTTCACTGCACTTCACACTACGTCACTCCCCACTTTTCACGTCCCTGCAATTTTGGACATTTCGTCACCACGCTTCAAAACCCACCACTTCTCCTCACTTATAATTACTTTCCTAATCCTCTTTCTAAAAATATGTGATTTTCAGGGGAAAATGGCTAGCGCCTCACCAGGTAGTTGGTTCCACAATTTGGTTTTCTTATTTATGAAGGAGTATTTACAGATGTCTGTTCTTTGTTTCCTGGCCCTAATTTTACGATCGTGATCACCCCATGCACCCTTTTAACCTGTCCCCTATAGATTTCCATGCCCATTCTCCGGTGTATGCTTGCCTGTATATTACACCTATCACGCTACGACCGCTTATTTCCTAGTTATCTTCGTTTTTCTACATCTTTCATCCAAACATTTGACGCAATACACTCTTGACGTGAAGCGGCTGGCATACAATAGTCGACATAGGGAAGAGCTGGAAGGTTCAGTGACGGAATCGCAGTTGGGCGAATTTTCCGAGCACGCCAAGACCGATCCTGAGTCCCAACCAGCCTCCCGTTCAATTGCCACCGGGTCTTCCCCGGGGTAAAGCGGCCGGATTGTAGTGATAAACACACACCACTTTCTAGCGCCGACATTGCAAATGGGTTAGACCTATACTTCTGCCTTCCCTCTATGTCTGCAGTGGCATGTCACGGCGTAACTTTACGTGTACACTCTTGAGGTACGACTTTACGTGTACACTCTTGAGGTACTAAGATCGACTCCAAATAAACCACAGAATAAATGAGACTGAAACTTTGCTGTCTCGCAACTGTTGACTCACAGTCACCCGCTTGTTGTATGCAACTCACTAAGAGCCAGTGAATTCATTATGCCTCTTAAAACCTTCAAAGTACTCACAATCAATTGACGGGCGATTGGTGTTTGGAGGACTATTTTGAGTGCGGTATAATCGGAAGGTGCGAGAAATAATAAAATTAATACCGTAGAAAAACGTTTTACGTTTACATAGTTGCTTTACAGTAGTTTGGTATTTGTCATGAAGGGTGTATTCCAATAGGGAGTGTTGTTGTTTTAATGAAGTGTTGGTGGCGTAATTCTGTGATGTCATGGCACTACACCAAATGTTAAAATAGTTGTTCTACGATTCCTCGGACAATGCTGCAGAATAACAAAACGTCATTTGGAAAATTTACGAAAAAATGGCAGCAATAAAACTTGTTAAGGGGGAATTCCTTTTTTGATGGACAAGAACCTAACCTGGAAAATGTTTTTTTTTTTTTTTTAATTTTAATTAAACAGATAAATAAATACGTTGAATTACTTAAATAAATACAATTCAACATCAATTCTCCGAGTCCTGTTTGTTGGGGATTCTGTTTCGTCCAAGGCCTTGCGCTCGGGTCAATGTACGAATACGGAATTCAGCTGATGTATTAATATCTGTGTGAAAATGTCTTTCAAGTATTACTGCACTTGCTCTTACACGTCTTCCTTTGTATTACTGAGTCTGCAATGAAAGGGAAGTTTTCGATATTTCTGTACAGTATATTACATTATTATTATTATTATTATTATTATTATTAAACTGTTGTCCTGATGTTCTAACACAATGCTATATACGTAATATGTGTTACCACAATTTGTATATTATAATATGTCGTAAATTGTCAAAGGTGTAGTCCGGGATTTTCGGTAATTCGCGGCAACCCAGAATTATCGATATTCTACTGTATTTCAAATAATAATTCTTTGAGCTCACGTAGGGAACACGTAAGAGTAAGTTCATTATTAACTGTTGAATAAACATTACTACTATGGGTTCTATTCGCTCGAATTTACTGTTTTAATTTATGTGTTTATACGTGTTTATTTAGTGACGCTAGCAGTAGTAAAGTTGCATTTACAGTAACGTGTCGAGAGAGAGGCTGACTAGTGAACAACTATAGTTAATAACGAATGATGACGGTAGTCATGGTCTAATTTGAAGTATCCTTTCGGAAATTTCCTGGAAAGACCTAGAAAGCGCGAAAAGCCTCGGGTTATCTCAAACCCAATATGTAAATCCTGAACCTCCAAGCCTAAGAAAGAGGAGTAGCAACGACTGTATTGCGACTATACGTGCTTCCAACTGCAATTTCTACGAAAGCAGGGATGTCAGTGTCTTTAAATAAAGAGATGTGCAAAAAATACGTGCAAAATTAATAAATAATTTCTGACTGCTTTTATGGTGTTTAATGTCTCTTTAATCAAAAGCTGACATATTAGACACGTGGATGTATTAAGTGGATTCCAGATAAAGGAAAAAGTCGTAAAAGCGAAAAAGAAAACGTAGACGCCCTAGAAGGGAATGTTATTCTGTTCAGCTGAATTTATGTTTCAGTGCAGATCGGAGTAGGTTTCAAAATTGAAAGTATTTTGTGAAAATAAGTGTAACTTAAAAGTTTCATTTGATTATCTGTTGACTGATTACACATTAACAAACTAATACAAACACATTTAAAGTAATATTCACTTAAATACAGTACTTACTTGAGAAATAGTCTTTCGTCAGCTATGTTAGCTGGACAGGAACGTGTTCAATATAGGCCTGACAGTACTAAATTCAATTGGATGTCAGCGGAAATTGAGCGTAATGGCAGTCCGCTAGTCTGGTCATTACTAGACACAGATCCTTTGCCCATTGATGTATTCCTGGCACTGAAACACCGAACCCTGTGGCTACATAGGAATGCCTTTCCGAACAATTACTCCTTGTGACCATGCAATTGAGGCATCAGATTGTTAATGAAAGTTCACAGCTTGAAACAGAATGGCTATCTAATCCCCAGGTTAAGCCTTCACTTCACCGCATGCAGAATATCCATTCAAACAGATATCAGGTGCTTCAACTTGCTGAAGTGTCTCCATTAGTTGTACTGTGAGCACCCTGTATACGCGCCATTAACATCCTATGTAATTACACTTCGAATCTGAAAACAATTTTGATCTTTTATGATATAAGGCCACAAAATAAACTTCACACTGGTATCACATATAAAAGTTAAAGCAATCCAATTACAGACCTGAACAGGCCCTGAGCGTTCCAGGAGATTAAGGCTCCCAGATTTCAAGACTACAGGCACATGAAGATGATAAGGTTGTCAGCTCTACGTACCGTCCGCCTTTACACCCGAGGATATATACCTGGCATCACCAGTCGTTGACCAAATTCCAGCAGAACTGATTAAAACAGTGGGTACGACAATTCATTCTGCGATTCAAAAACTAATTAATTCTATTTCGAATAAGAAGGATTTGCTGAGCAGTGGATGGAATCGATCATTTGAATTACTCAGAACAAGGGTGAAAAACAGATGTAGTCATTATCGAGGGATATCAATTTTATCAACTACGTACAACATTTTACCCAACATTCTGCTGGCAAGGTTAACTTCATATACAGGAAAAATTATTGGGTATCATCAATGTGGATTTCAACGAGAGAGGTCAACTATTGATCATATATTCTGCATTCAATTCTTGAGAAAATACACGAATAAAACGAGGCAGTAAATTGGTTATCTATAGGCTACAAGAAAGCCTACGACTCATACAGGAGGATGGTTTGTATAATATCATTGAATTTGGTATCCCTATGAAACTAATAAGGCAAATAGAAAAGTGTCTAAATGAAACCTATAGCAGGGTATGGGTAGGAAAATATTTGCCTGACATGTTTCCTACTACGAATGGTTGGAAAAAAGGAGATGCTTTAACGCCATTTCTTTCAGACTTTGTTTTAGATTATACCATTATGAGGGTTTCGGTAAACCAGGATAGCTTGAAATTAAATGGTAAAGTCCCCTTTAGTTTATGTTAATGACGCTAATATATTGGGCGGAAGAGTACATCATGTAGATAAGACGGAAGCTTTAGTAGTTGCTATTAAAGAGAATAGACTGGAAGTAAATTCTGTCAAAACAAGTACGTGGTAATGTCTCGAGATCACAATGCAGGAAAATCACAATATAAAGACTGATAATAAAACTTCTGAAATGGTAGTACAGCTCAGATATTTGGGAACAACACTTACGAACCAAAATTCCATTCAGGAAAAAATTAATACCAGGTTGAATTCAGGGAATGTTTGCTATCATTCGATGAAGAGTCTTTGTCTTCCAGTTTGCTATCGAGAAATACAAAGATTTAGATACACTGAACTACAATTTCGCCTGTTTTTATATGGGTGTTAAACTTGGTCTCACGTGTAAGGAGGGACACCAATTGTGGGTTTTCGAGAACAGGGTGGTGATGAAGCATTTGGACCTAAGGGAGAAGAGGTAACGCGGGAATGGGAAAGACTACGTAACGAGGTGCTGTATGATCAGAAACTCTCAGTAAATATTATTAGGATGATCAAATAAATGAGATGAGGTGGACAGGGCATGTGGCGCGTATGGAAGACAAAGAGGTACATACAAAGTTTTGGTTAGGAGACCTGAGGGAAAGAGGCCGCTTGGAAGACCTACGCATAGATGGGAGAATAATATTGAAATGGATCGTGCAGAAGTGGAATGAGGAGTTATGGGCTCGATTGATCTGCTTAGGATAAGGAAGGGTAGCGGTCGCTTGTGAATGCGGTTCTGAACATTCGGTTTTCATAAAATGTGGGTTATTTCTTTCTTAGCTGAGAACCTGCTAGCTTGTCAGGAAGGACTCTTTTCCTCGGACTTAGTTCATTAAGTTAGTTAGTTAGTTAGTTAGTTAGTTGGTTGATTGGTTAGTTGGTTCGAAGATTTTGTTTGGTTGGTTTTTGGTTCCTTGGTTTTGGGTGGGTTGGTTAGTTGGTTTTTGGTGGGCTGGTTTTAGGTTGGTTTTTGTTTTGTTGGTTGGTTGGTTTTCGATTTATTGGTTGGTTGGTTGGTTTTTGAATGGTTGGTTGTTTGATTTTGATTGGTTGGTTGGTCTTCTTTGTTTGATTGGTTGGTTGGTAAGACAGTAAGTTACTTAGCTGACAGTTTACTTGTTGGCGATCATGTCAGAAGAGTACGATTAAGTTTGCATGAATAAAACAATCAGTTCAACGAAACTGCTTTTATGAGACACTTTAAATGAAATTACCTCCAGCAAGCGATTCGAATCCTTTTAGAAGTGCTCAAAACCTGCCAACCTTGTCCAAATACGATGAACAAGCAAGAGACTTGCTGAGAATTTGTACATTCTGTTGCAAGTATGCCACTTCGGTGTCAAGTATCAAAAAGAGATAATTTCTCATAATGAAAGCAGGTACCTTAGCAAACTGGTGCAAGTACTTTACTTCCTCCAGTTACCTCAGTGTTGATTTACTCTAGTTTAAACTTGTTCTTTGTAGCACCTAATACATCTCATTTTCCAACCGGTACACGCTTCAACGCAATCTTTAATGCATATTTCCCATTGTGACACCACACACACACACACAAATACACACATATATACGGAAATAATACATACACCGTCGATTAAAACAAAAATAAAGTTATTTGTTTGATGAGAAGGCACACCGGGTCATCGTCACGTATCACAATATAAAGCAGCTAGAAAAATTGAAGTATAATAAAGTTCACTATAAAATGAGATCTCATTCATTACGTTGGATAAAGGACTCAGTAATTTTGTGTTTATGCCTGGTACAATGCTTCTCGAAACCGCATTCAGCTCTATTTAAAAGACGTAAAATACTGCTAAATTGTATTTAGTAATCACGTATAAAACAATAGTACTTTATTAACATTTATATTTAATCTTTCGCTTTTCAAACATGTATATATAGAAGATTCTCTTAAATAGGTTATATTAAGATAGTAAATTTGTTATAAAGTCTTCATAGGAAATTTTTTCGTGGACGTTTTATAGATACATTGTTTTTTTTTTTTTAATTTGTACTTCAGAGATTGATATTTATACATGACGAAGCGCATTTACACCTTATAGAATTAGTAGCGATTACTTTTCTCAAAGTACTTTATATTCTGACACCTGATGTCAGACTTAATTAAGCCGAAAAATGCCATTA
>Ga0123357_10001398_pt1 | contig 25552 bp, 19 predicted proteins | sample TergutEmb28metaG_FD_89873 | JGI IMG/M metagenome (GOLD analysis project Ga0123357, IMG submission 89873) | Embiratermes neotenicus P4 segment gut microbial communities from Petit-Saut dam, French Guiana - Emb289 P4 | ecosystem: Host-associated > Arthropoda: Insects > Digestive system > Gut ...
CGACGTGCGGATATCCCCCAGGAAGGACCGCTGGATCTGCGTCACGTCGCCGCGCCCGTGGCAGGTGGTACAGGTGACGGGTTTGCCGCCCGCCTCGCAGCCGGTGCCGCTACACGTCGGACAGACGACCGCCGTGTCCACCCGCAACGGTTTGGTGACGCCGAACGCCGCCTCGGCCAGCGTGAGGATCAGCCGGATCAGGCTGTCCTGGCCGCGCCGGGTGCGCGAACGCGGCCCGCGCTGGGTCTGGCCGCCGAACATGGCGTCCACCAGGTTCGTGAAATCGAAGCCGCCCGCGCTGAAACCGCCCGTGTTGAACCCGAAGCCGCCTGGCCCGAACCCCGGTGCGCCGCCGCCGAGCGGGTTGCCGCCCCGGTCGTACATGGAGCGTTTGGCGTCGTCGGAGAGCACCTCGTACGCCTCGCCGATCTGCTTGAACTTCTCGGCGGCGTCGGGGGTGTCGGCAACGTCGGGGTGGTACTGCATCGCCAGTTTGCGGTACGCCTTTTTGATCTGGTCGCCCGACGCGTCCCGGGGCACCCCGAGCACCTCGTAATAATCAGTGGTCAACGAGTCATCCTTCTGCGAGGAACCGGCCCACATACCGCGCGATCGCGCGGACGGCCGACATGGTCGAGGGGTAGTCCATCCGGGTGGGGCCGACGATGCCCATCGTCGCCCACGCGTCTTCGGCGGCGCCATAGCCGCTGGCGACCACCGAGGTGGCGTGCAGCGGCTCGTAGGAGTTCTCGTGCCCGATCAGGACGCGCACGTCGCCGGGCACCCCGGCCTCGCCCAGCAGGCGCAACAAGACGACCTGCTCTTCGAGGGCCTCCAGCACGGGTTTGACGGCGGTGTCGAACTGGTCGTAGAAACGGGCCAGGTTCGGGACGCCGCCCACCACCACCCGCGTCGACGGGTTCGCGCTCATCATCTCCAGCAGCGCGGCAACCACTAAGGAGCCCAGCATCCGGTGTTCGCGGGCAAGCTCGTCGGGCAGCCCCGACAGCGTTTCGGCGGCCCTGGCGGTGCTCAACCCGGTCACGGCGGCGCTCACCTTGTCCCGCACGTCGGCGAGCACCTCCTCGCTCTCGCCCGATTCGATGACCCGCTGGTCCACCCGTCCCGACGACACCACGAGGATCACCATCGTCCGCTCGCTGGTCAGCCCGACCACGTCGACATGCCGGACGGTGACGCCGGACATGGCCGGGTATTGCACGATCGCCACCTGCCGGGTCAGTTGCGCCAGCAGCCGCACGGTGCGGAAGACGACGTCGTCCACGTCCAACGCCCCGGCCAGGAACGATTCGATGGCCCGGCGCTCGGGCGGCGAGAGCGGTTTGACCGCGCCGAGGCGGTCCACGAACATGCGGTAGCCCTTGTCGGTGGGGATCCGGCCAGCCGACGTGTGCGGCTGCGTCAGGTAGCCCTCTTCCTCCAGGGCGGCCATGTCGTTGCGCACCGTCGCCGGGGACACGTCCAGGTGGTAGCGCTCCACCAGCGCCTTGGAGCCCACAGGCTCGCGCATGGAGACGTAGTCGGTCACGACGGCCCGCAAGATGGCGAGTTTGCGATCGTCCACTCCTGGCCCCCTTTCCGGCTACACGCTTCGACACCGGTGCCCGGCTGGCACTCGATGGATACGAGTGCCAGTGTACTCGCCGGGCGCCCCCACCGGGCAAGCGCTGTGATGACGATGGGGGACGACCCCCATACCCCCCCGCAGAAGGCCCCGTCTCATCACCACTGGCGTGATCGCCCTCAGCCAGCATTGCCCGCATACTGAGTACAGTGTGTTTTGCCCCCGAGCACCAGGGTCAGGAGGACTTGATGCCAGACCAAAACAAGACGTTTTCCCGTCTCGGACAACACAGGGCAGCGAACGCCCTGTTCGAACCGACCATCGACCGCATCGTCCGCTATCTCGGCGACGGCATCAGCGTGCACATCATCGGCCCGCGGTGCAGCGGACGCAGCGCCCTGCTCGCCGAAGTGGGGAACCGGGTCGTCGCCAGCGAGCACGGCCTGGTCACGGTGCACGGCACGTCCCCGTGGCGGGCGGAACCCCTGGCGGCGCTGGTGGGGGCGAACCTGTTCGCCGATCCCAGCCAACGCTCCCTGGGTGCGGCGATCTCGGCGCTGAGCCGCGCGATCTCGGCGCGCACGTCCGTCCTCGCCTGTGACGACGCCGATTTCCTCGACCCGGCCTCCGTCGGCGTCTTGCTGACGGTGCTGCGGGAGCATCAGGCGGTGGCCGTGACGACCAGCCTCGACCAGCGGCGCATCGACCAGGACTCGCTGATGTGGGGGCTGTCCCCGGCTGTCAGCGTCTACGTCGACACCGTCGACATCGACCAATTGCAGGAACTCGTCGTCCAGACGATTGGCGCGCCGATGGACCCGGCGTCGCTGTCCACGCTGGCGCTGAAATCCGGGGGCCTGTTCGGCCTGGCCCACGCCCTGCTGACGGTGGGCACCCAGCAGCACGCGATCACGCGGTCCGCCACCGGCGTCTTCACGCTGGCCGGCCCGTTGTGGTCGCGCGACCTGACGTGGATCGCCGAACACCTGCTCGCCGGGACGAACAACGACGTCCGCGAGGCGGCGACGGTCCTGGCGGCCATCGGCCCCGCGCCGGTCCTCGACGCCGAAGCGGCCATCGGCAAGAAGCGCCTGGACGCGTTGTTGTCGAAGGGGCTGGCCCACTACGCCGGCTTCGAGTACGGGCGGATCGTCGGCATCTTCCCGCCGCTGCTGAGCGACTACCTCAACGCGACGCCGACGCCGTTCCGCGCGCCCGGCCTGGCCGGTCCCGAAGCTGTCGGCGTCTCGTTGGACCTGACCGCCCGCATCTCGACGATGGACACCGCCTTGATGGCGCAGCAGTCCCTCCAAGAGGCCGCCATCGCCGCCCGGACGCACCGGGCCGTCTGGGAGGCCGACCCAACGCCGCAGAACGCGCTGCCGTTGCTGGTCGCCCTGGAGAACACGTCGGCGCCGGACATCGACGTGGAACAGGTGATCGACAACACGCCGGTGATCGGCGACGAGCCGAGCGTTCCGCTCTTTTTGCTGTGGTGCGCGATCTGGTACGCCGCCCGCGACGACGGCGTGGTCAAGGCGCTCGCCACCTTGGAGTCGAGCCGCAAGGCCATGCCGCGTTACGACGCGTTCCTGCGCGCCTGCCAGGCCCACGTCATGTTCACCACCGGGCGCGCGCCCACCCCCGACCTGCTGGAGCCCCCGGCCAAGGGCGAGGACTCGCTGTGCCAGGAAGCCCTCGACTCCGTGCGCATCGAGATGGCCATCGCCGCCGGGAACACCGACGACGCCCTGGCCATGCTGGAGCACTACCGCCCCACCCGCATGACCTTCATCCAGCACAAGCAGATGTTGCATGACCTGGCGACCATCTTGTCCGGTGACATCGAGACCGGTGTCGCCAGCGCGTTGATCCACCTCGACCAGGCGCGGCGGACCACGTCGTCGAGCGCCGTGGAGACGTTCGGCTACGTGAGCCTGCTGGGCTTGACCATCTCCGGGCGGCTGAGCGACGGTTCCGCCCTCCTGCAAAACCTCCTGGCCATCTCCCCGAGCGCGACGTTCAGGCACGTCTACCACTCGGGGACGCTCGCGCTGGGCGCGCTCATCGCGTTCTGGAGCGGCAAGTCGGCTTATGCCAAGGCTCTGGCCGCGCAGGCGTCGACCGCCTCGCCGCTGCCGGGGCCCTTCCCGGCGATGGACCCGGTCATGGTGTCGGCCATCGTGCAGGCCAACGGCAACGCCCAGATCGCGCCCGAATTGTGGGATATCGCCTCGCAACGCCTGGACCAGGGGTTCGTGGCGGCGGGTTTCGTCGCCAGCCTCTTGGCCGCCGCGCACGGCCCGGACACCGCCGGCGTCATCGACCGGGTGCGCGCCATGACGCCGCCACAGAGCTGCTTCCTGGAAGACCTGCGCCAGTACGCGGTCGCCGCCGCCGGGCTCGATGTCGACGGGCTGGAAAAGCTCGTCGCGCAGCTCCACGACGTGGGCGCCCACCTGTCCGCCACGACGGCGGCTATCTCGCTGGCCATGTTGCTGAGGCAGCAGGGACGCCGCGACGAGGCGACCATCGTCGCCGAGCAGACGTGGCGCCAGACCACTGGGCGGGACAGCGCCGGCCTGTTCTCCCGGCTGTCGTCCGACGTGGGCCTGTCCAGCCGCGAACAGGAGATCATGGCGCTGATCGCCGACGGCCTGACCTACCCGGAGATCGCCGCCGTGCTGGACGTGAGCGCCCGGACGGTGGAAACCCACCTACAGAACATCTCCAAGAAGGTCGGCGTCGCGGGCCGCGAGCGGCTGGGTCGCGCCGCCCGCACCTGGTTGCGTGCCACTCCCGAGTGAGGTCTAGTGAGGTCTGGCGGGCGCCGCAGTGTCCGTCACGATGGCTGACGGACGGTCAGTGCGGCGCGCGGGGGTGTGGGGGTCGTCCCCCACATGGTGTTACATCCGGGCATCCATCTGCTCGCAGGCGCCGTGGACGCCGTGGATCTGCCATTCGCGGTCTTGCCCGCGCAGAGTCCCCTCGTACGTCCCGAACCACTGCCGGTAGTGGATTTCGGCCACGACGAGTTGCTGGTCGACGCCCTTGGAACCCTGCGGGGTGAAGGTCACGTCGAGGCGCCCGTCGGCAGAGCGCATCGTCCACGGGCTGCGGTCGTCGTCGCCGTGGCGTTCGAAGGCGATGTCCGACAACGGTTCGGCGGCCTGTGGCGTCCAGAGGCAGGATTCTTCCTCCTGGCCGGGGGCTGACTCGCGGCTGGCGAAGTTAGCCCCCGCGATGCCGCCGTCGACCGGGAACACGAACGTCCCCCACGTCCACCGCGTCCGGTACGGCAGGTGGGATTTGTGCTCGTCGAGGATGGCGAAATCGCGCGACGGGTGGAAGGTGTACGCCCGCGACCCGCAGTAGATCCGCCCGGACGCCGGGTAGACGATCTTGTTGGTGTACATCGACCCGCCGGGAAGCTTGGAGGAGACGACCAACGGGTGCGAGGCGTGCCGCACGTCCAGGTGCAGCCGTCCGCGCACCGCCGGGGCGTCGGGGGTGGCGTCGATGTCGATGGCGACGATCACCTCGTCGTCGCCGAAGTCGTAGCCCAACCGGTAGCGCGGCGACGTGAACGCGCACGCGGAGTGCAGCAGGTCGGCGGGCAGGCGCAGGGAGCCGCCCATCCGGTTCGCGGAATGCTGGACGAGCTCTTGCGAGGCGCAGTCGAACACGTACAGCTCCGAGGACGCCAGGTACTTCGCCTCCTGGATGATCATGGAGCAGAACAGCTCGGGGTGTGACAGCGTGAACCCCGCCCATTCCTTGGTGCGAAACCACTCCCAAGCGCGCGCGGCCCCGTCGTATTGCTGGGTGGGGTTGGCGAGCGGCGTCGTCTCGAAACGCCCGAAATGCCGTTGGCCGTCCTCAACGACGGCATCACTGTGAAGCATGGTGTCCATGCCTCATCATAGAGCGCACATAATGGAGGCCAAGGACGTGTCATGGGCGAAGGAGAGGCGATGAGAATCGGCGACGAAGTGCGGGCGGCGTTGGACGGCAGCCGTCCGGTGGTGGCGTTGGAGTCCACGATCATCACGCACGGGCTGCCGCGTCCGCGCAACCTGGACGTGGCCCGCCAGGCCGAAGACGTGGTGCGTCGGGCGGGCGCCGTCCCGGCGACCATCGGCGTGGTGCGGGGCGAGGCGGTCGTCGGGCTGTCCGACGACGACCTGGCCACCTTGGCCGCCGACGACACGGTGGTCAAGTGCGGCCTGCGCGACTTGCCGGTGGCCAGCGTGTCCGGTGCCTCCGGCGGGACGACGGTGGCCGCGACGGCCTGGCTGGCGCACGCCGCCGGCATCAAAGTGTTCTCCACGGGCGGCCTGGGCGGCGTCCACCGAGGCGCGTCGACCACGTTCGACGAGTCAGCCGACCTGGTGACGCTCTCACGCGTCCCCATCGTCATGGTGTCGGCGGGGGTGAAGTCGATCCTCGACGTGCCGGCGACCCTGGAGCGCCTGGAAACCCTCAACATTCCGGTGCTCGGCTACCGCACCGACCGTTTCCCCGGCTTCTACGTCCGCGACTCGGGCTGTCCGGCCCCCGCTCGCGTCGAGACGCCCGACGAGGTGGCCGCCATCGCCCGCGCGCGCGACGGCCTCGGCATGACGCAGGCCGTCCTGGTCACGCTGCCGGTGACGCAGGCCGACGAACTCGACCACGCGTTGCACGCCCGGGTGCTGGCCGAGGCGTTGGCGGCTGCCGACGAGCGCGGTGTGAGCGGCCACGACGTGACGCCCTTCCTGCTCGACTGGTTCCACCGCGAGACGGCTGGCGCGTCCCTGGAGACGAACGTGGCCCTCTATGTCGCCAACATCGCGCTGGGCGCCCAGATCGCGACGGCGCTGGCGTCATGAGCGGCCCGGTGCTGGCCGCCGTCGGCGACCTGCTGGAGGATGTCGTCGTCTGGCTCGACGGCCCGCTGACGCCGGGGACGGATTGCCCGGGACGGGTGTACCGCGTCCGGGGCGGCTCGGCGGCCAACGTCGCGTCTGCGGCGTGCGGCCTGGTGGAGCGCCCGCCCAGGTTCATCGGCTGCATCGGCACCGACGTGGCCGGAGACAACCTGCGCGACGCGTTGGCCGCGCGCGGCGTCGACGTGCGGGTGCAGCGTCGCGGCGAAACGGGCGCGGTGGTCGTCTTGGTGGACCCGTCGGGCGAACGGACGATGATCCCGCGCCGCGACGCCGCCACCGGCCTGCAAGCGATCCCCGACGAGTGGCTGGACGGCGTCGGCATCCTGCATGTGCCCGCCTACGGCCTGGTGGCCGAGCCCATGTCCACGTCGGTCCAAGATGCCGCCGCACGGGTGCGGGCGTCCGGCGGGCTGGTCAGCGTCGATGCGTCGTCGGTGGGCACGCTCGCTGATTTCGGACGCGACCATGCGCTGGCCGTCCTGGCCGCGATGGCCCCGGACTACCTGCTGGCCAACCGCGAGGAATCCGACTTCCTGCGCGTCACAGGCGCGCCGTGGTTGCGCACGCTGGTCGTCAAAGACGGCCCCCATCCCACCCGCGTCCACCCCGCCCACGGCGCCCCGTTCAGCGTCGACGTCCCCCCGGTCCCCGACGTCCGCGACACCACGGGCGCCGGCGACGCTTTCGCGGCGGGTTTCCTGACCGCCGTCCTGGCCGCCGCCGACCTACGCCCAGCGGTCGAGTCCGGCCATGCGCGGGCGGCGCAAGCCCTGGCCCGCCAGGGCGCGCTGTGAGATGGGCTCCTATCGTGCCGTAGTTGTGCCCACTGCCGCAGCGGTCGCCCACACTCCTGTCATGGCGAACGGAAACGTCTTTGTCACACGTACCCGCTAGCATGACGCACTAATCGGTCACGGACAGTTGTTGTCGGACCGCAGATTATTTGGAGGCTTTATGCGCACCATCATTCGCGCGGGCGCCGTGCTCGCGGTTACCGCTCTCACCGTCGTCGGGCTCAGTGGATGCGGGTCGTCCACACCGACCACCAGCGCTTCGGGCGCGGGAACGGGCAAGACGTACATCATCGCCTCGGACAATTCCTTCGCCCCGTTCGAGTACCTCGATCCGACGACGAACAGCTACGTCGGCGTCGACATGGATCTGATGGCGGCCATCGCCAAAGACCAGGGATTTTCCTACAAGATGAACAATGTCGGTTTCGACGCGGCCATGGGCGCCGTCCAGTCGGGGCAGGCCGACGGCATGATTTCCGGCATGAACATCACGCCCGAGCGTCAGCAGACCTTCGATTTTTCCACCGGTTATTTCCAGGACGGCCAGGTGATGGTCGTGGCCCAGGGCAGTCCGATCACGTCGATCAGTGACCTCCAGGGCAAGACGGTGGCGATCAAGGCCAGCACGCAGGGCGCGACGTACGCCCAAAGTGTCGCCTCGCAGTATGGCTTCACGACGCAGACCTATAAAGATTCGCCGACGATGTACACCGCGGTCGCCAACGGCCAGAACGCGGCGTGCTTCGAGGACTACGCGGTCATCGCCTACGCCATCAAACAGGGCACGGTCAAGCTGCAGACGGTCGGCGACCAGGTGCAGGTCGGGCAGTACGGCTTCGCCGTCAAGAAGGGCACGAACGCCGATCTGATGACCATGTTCAACAAGGGTCTCGCTGACCTGCAGGCGAATGGCCAGTACGACCAGATCTTGTCGAAGTACGGCTTGACGAACGCTGCCTCGGCTACGCCGTCGGCATAAGGGCCGCATCCGTGGACTTCGTCGGAACCTTCCAGCAGGCGTGGCAACTCCTGCTGAGCGGGTTGGGTATCACCGTCCTGGCGGCGGTCGTCTCGATCATCATCGGCATGGTCTTGGGGCTCGTGTCCTGTTTGATGGGGCTCTCGGGCAACATCGTCTTGCGCGCGATCTCGAAGGCATATGTCTGGGTGATCCGGGGTACACCGATGCTCGTCCAGGCGATGATCGTCTACTTCGCGTTGCCGATGGTCGTCCAGTTGGTCATCAAAGGCTTTAGTTTCAGCGCGTTGACGGCTGGCATCGTCACGTTGAGCCTGAACGCGGGTGCCTACCTGTCGGAGATTTTCCGCGGCGGCATCCAGGCGGTCGACGGTGGGCAGGTCGAGGCTGCGCGCAGCCTCGGCCTGTCGTCCGGGCGGACCATGTGGCGCATCGTGTTGCCCCAGGCCGTGCGGATCGCCATTCCGTCGATGGTCAACCAGTTCATCATCACGGTCAAGGACACGTCGATCCTCTCGGTCATCGGGTTGCCGGAGATCGTCAACCGTGCCGGGCAGTACGTCGGCACGACCTACCAGTATTTCTCGACCTACATGATCGTGGCCGTGTTCTATCTGGTGGTCATCTCGATCCTCATGGTGATCTCGCGCAAAGTCGAAGACCGGCTGAAATCGAGCGCGGGGCAGCGTGGCAAAGGCAAGAAGGCGCGCCCGGTCGTCCTGCCGGATGGGATCACGCAGATGGAAATCGAGGATTTGGGGGCGAACCGATGACCGAAGCGAATGCGTCACCGAGCAAGATCGTCGTCGAGGACGTCCACAAGAGTTTCGGCGACCTGGAAGTTCTCAAGGGCGTGTCCATTACGGTGGACGAAGGCCAGGTGCTGTGCGTCATCGGGCCGTCCGGGTCCGGCAAATCGACGTTGCTGCGGTGCATGAACCAGTTGGAGACCATCAACTCCGGGCGGGTCATCGTGGATGGCATCGTCATGAGCGATCCGAAAACCAACCTGAACGCCGCCCGTAAGAACATCGGCATGGTGTTCCAGAATTTCAACCTGTTCTCCCACCTGAGCGTGCGCCGCAACCTGACGCTGGCCCCCGTCGACCTGAAGGTGATGAACCTGGCAGCCGCCAACGAGCAGGCCGAACGCCTGCTGGCCCGTGTCGGCCTGGCGGACAAGATCGATGCCTACCCGCACCAGCTTTCCGGGGGCCAGAAGCAGCGGGTGGCCATCGCGCGGGCGTTGGCGATGCACCCCGACGTGATGCTCTTCGACGAGCCGACGTCGGCGCTGGACCCGGAGATGATCGGCGAGGTGTTAGAGGTCATCCGCGACCTGGCCGAATCCGGCATGACGATGGTGATCGTCACCCACGAGATGGCGTTCGCCCGCGACGTGTCGCACCGCGTGGTCTTCATGGCCGACGGCCTCATCGTGGAGGAGGGCGAGCCCAAGGAGTTTTTCGCGAACCCGAAGGAGCCCCGGACGCGCGAGTTCCTCCGCCGCGTCGAAGAGCACTGACCCGCGCGAAAACTGTCAGTGGCGCGACCTAAGCTTTTCCCATGCGTCCAGTGACCGACTTGCAGCGACGGGTGGCCCCGTTCCGCGTCCACGCCGACTTCGAGCCGGCGGGCGACCAGCCGGCGGCCATCGACGAACTCGAACGCCGTCTGGCCGCCGGCGAGCAAGATGTCGTTTTGCTGGGCGCCACCGGCACCGGCAAGACGGCTGCCATCGCCTGGTTGGCCGAGCGCGTCCAGCGCCCGATCCTGGTGATGCAGCCGAACAAAACGCTGGCCGCGCAGTTCGCCAACGAACTCCGCAATTTCTTCCCCGACAACGCCGTGGAGTACTTCGTCTCCTACTACGACTACTACCAGCCCGAGGCGTACATCCCGCAGACGGACACCTACATCGAGAAGGATTCCTCGCTCAACGAGGAGGTGGAACGCCTGCGCCACTCGGCTACGAATTCGCTGCTGACTAGGCGTGACGTGATCGTGGTGGCCACCGTCTCGGCCATCTACGGCCTGGGCACCCCCCAGGAGTACGTCGACCGGATGATCCGCCTGAAGGTGGGCGACGAGATCGGGCGGGACACGCTGCTGCGCCGCCTAGTCGATATCCAGTACGCCCGCAACGACTTGGCCGCCACCCGTGGCACGTTCCGCGTCCGGGGGGACACCGTCGAGATTTTCCCCATGTACGAACAAAACGCGGTGCGCGTCGAACTGTTCGGCGACGAGATCGAGGCGCTGACGACGTTGCACCCGCTGACGGGCGAGATCGTCAGCCAGGACACCGAGGTGTACGTGTTCCCGGCGTCCCACTACATCGCCGGACCCGAACGGATGGACCGCGCCATCCGCGGCATCGAGGACGAGTTGGCGGCCCGCCTGGACGTCTTGGAGTCGGAAAGCAAGTTGCTGGAGGCGCAGCGGCTGCGGATGCGCACCAGCTACGACATTGAGATGATGCGCCAGATCGGCACCTGTTCGGGCATTGAGAACTACTCCCGCCACATCGACGGACGCGGCCCCGGTACCCCGCCGAACTGCCTGCTCGACTATTTCCCCGAGGATTTCCTGCTCGTCATCGACGAGTCCCACGTCACCGTCCCGCAGATCGGCGGCATGTACGAGGGCGACATGTCCCGCAAGCGCACCCTGGTCGAGCACGGGTTCCGGCTCCCGTCGGCGATGGACAACCGTCCGTTGCGTTTCGAGGAGTTCACCGAGCGCATCGGGCAGACGGTTTACCTGTCGGCCACACCCGGCCCCTACGAGTTGGCGAAATCCGACGGCCACGTCGAACTGCTGATCCGTCCCACGGGCCTGGTCGACCCGCAGATCGTCGTCAAGCCGACCAAGGGCCAAATCGACGACCTGATGGGCGAGATCGGGTTGCGCACCCAGCGCGACGAACGCGTCCTGGTCACGACGCTGACGAAGAAGATGGCCGAGGATTTGACCGACTATCTGGTCGCCAACGGCGTGCGTACCCGCTACCTGCATTCGGAGGTGGACACGCTCAAACGCGTCGAGCTCCTGCGTGACCTGCGGCTGGGTCTGTTCGACGTGCTGGTCGGCATCAACCTGTTGCGCGAGGGCCTGGACCTTCCCGAGGTCAGCCTGGTGTCGATCCTGGATGCCGACAAAGAGGGTTTCCTGCGCAGCGAGCGCTCGCTGATCCAGACGATCGGGCGCGCGGCGCGCAACGTGTCGGGCGAGGTCCACATGTACGCCGACCAAATGACCCCGTCGATGGCGGCGGCTATCGATGAGACGAACCGCCGCCGCGCCAAACAGGTCGCCTACAACACCGCCCACGGCATTGACCCGCAGCCGTTGCGCAAGAAGATTTCCGACATCACCGAACTACTCGCCCGCGAGGACGCCGACACGGCCGCGCTGGTCGGCAACGGCGGCTCCAGGCGCGGCGGGCCTGTGCCGACCGAGGCGCCAAACGCCCGCGACCTGGCCCAGCTTCCGGCGAACGACCTCACCGAGCTGATCGAAGAACTCACCGACCAGATGCACGCCGCCGCCGCCGAATTGCAGTTCGAACTGGCCGCCAGGTTGCGCGACGAGATCGCCGACGTGAAGCGCACACTGCGCGGCCTGGTGGAGGCCACGAAATAGCGCCGTCGCGGCGGCCCCGGCCCGGAATAGACTGGCAGGTCTCAAGGTTGAGTCTGGTGTACTCAAGCTTTGGGTTGAGTGTGATATGCTCAACCCGTTTCGGATCAACCTGGAGGTAACACTATGGCACGAGCAGTCGGCATCGACCTCGGCACCACCAACTCTGTCGTCGCCGTCCTGGAGGGCGGCGAACCGACCGTCATCCCCAACGCGGAGGGTTCGCGCACCACGCCGTCCGTCGTCGCGTTCGCGAAGGGGGGAGAAGTCCTCGTCGGCGACGTTGCCAAACGTCAGGCGGTCACCAACGTCGACCACACCATCCGTTCCGTCAAGCGCCACATGGGCACGAGCTGGAAAGTCACGATTGACGGCAAGGAATACCGCCCGCAGCAGATCAGCGCGTTCGTGCTGCAGAAGCTGAAGCGGGACGCGGAAGCCTACCTGGGCGAGCCCGTCACCAACGCCGTCATCACCGTCCCCGCCTACTTCGGCGACGCCGAGCGCCAGGCCACCAAGGAGGCCGGCGAGATCGCCGGGCTGGTGGTCGACCGCATCATCAACGAGCCCACCGCCGCCGCGCTCGCGTACGGCCTGGACAAGGGCGACAAGGAACAGACCGTCCTGGTCTTCGACCTCGGCGGTGGCACGTTCGACGTGTCCCTGCTGGAAATCGCCGACGGCGTTTTCGACGTCAAGGCCACCAAGGGCGACGCCCACCTGGGCGGCGACGATTGGGACCAGCGCGTCGTGGACTGGCTGGTCGTGCAGTTCAAGAACAAGTACGGCATCGACCTGTCCAAGGACAAGATGGCCGGCCAGCGGCTCCAAGAGGCCGCCGAGCGCGCCAAGATCGAGCTGTCGGCCGCGCAGGAGACGGCCATCAACCTCCCGTACATCACGGCTGGCGCCGATGGCCCGCTGCACATGGACGAGAAACTGACGCGCGCCGAGTTCCAGCGCCTGACCCAAGACCTGCTCGACCGTTGCCGCGCGCCGTTCAACGCGGTCATCGCCGACGCGAAGACGCCGGTGGGCAAGATCGACCAGGTCATCCTGGTCGGCGGCTCCACCCGGATGCCCGCCGTCGTCGACCTGGTCCGCGAGCTGACCGGCGGCAAGGACCCGAACAAGGGCGTGAACCCCGACGAGGTCGTCGCCCTGGGCGCGTCGCTGCAAGCCGGCGTGTTGAAGGGCGAGGTCAAGGACGTGCTGTTGTTGGACGTCACGCCATTGAGTCTCGGCATCGAGACCAGGGGCGGCGTCATGACGAAGATCATCGACCGCAACACGACCATCCCGGTCCGCCGTTCCGACGTGTTCACCACAGCCGAGGACAACCAGCCCTCCGTCATGATCCAGGTGTACCAAGGCGAGCGCGATTTCGCCCGCGACAACAAGTCGCTCGGCAATTTCGAGCTGACCGGCCTCATGCCGGCCCCGCGCGGCGTGCCCCAGATCGAGGTGGCGTTCGATATCGACGCCAACGGCATCGTCCACGTCTCCGCCAAGGACATGGCCACCGGCAAGGAGCAGTCCATGACGGTGACCGGTGGGTCCGCGCTGGCCAAGGACGACATCGACCGCATGGTCCGCGAGGCCGAATCGCACGCGGAGGAAGACCGCCAGCGCCGCGAAACCGTCGAGATGCGCAACACCGCCGACACGCTCGCGTTCAGCACCGAGAAGCTGCTCAAGGAGAACGCGGAAGTGCTCACCGACGACGTGAAGAAGCCGGTCGAGGAGGCGTTGGCCACGCTCAAGGAGGCGTTGACCGGCGACGACAACGACGCGGTCAAGGCTGCCATGGACGACTTGAACACCAAGGCGCAGGCCATGGGAACGGCGATGTACGCCGCGAACCAGGCCAAGCAGCAGCAGGAGTCTGCGCAGTCCCAGGCCGATGGGTCATCGTCGGACGCGCCGTCGGATGACGACGTGGTCGACGCCGAGATCATCGACGACGAGAACAAGGACCAGCAGTGACGCAGCCGGTGATTCGCGACAAGCGACGCATCGACCCAACCACGGGGAAAGCCCGGCAGGCCGCCCACCAGCGGCCTGCCGCGCCCCCGGCGGACGGGCAGGAAGGCCCCCAGGGGTCAGCCGAGGACACGCCGCAGGCGTGCGACGCGCCAGACTGCGCCTGCCAGCACGGCGCCCAGGTCGGCGCGTGTGAGCCCACAGCCGATGCCACGTCGCCCGTTGTCAGCGGCGAGGTGGTCGAGGAACCGCCCGCCCCCGACGTGGCGGCGTTGCAGGCATTGGTGGACGAGCGCACCGCAGACTTGCAGCGTCTCCAGGCCGAATACGCGAATTACAAGAAGCGCGTCGACCGCGACCGGGCGCTGTCCCGCCAGGCCGGCATCGAGGACGTGGTGCGCGCGTTGTTGCCGGTGATCGATTCCGTGGAGGCCGCGCGCCAGCACGACGAGTTGGTCGGCGGCTTCAAGCTGGTCGCCGACGAGCTTGAAAAAGTCGCCACTACCTACGGGCTGACGTCCTTCGGCGAGGTCGGCGAGCCGTTCGACCCGCAGCGCCACGAGGCGCTCATGCAGATGCCGTACGAGCAGGAGGTCACCGAACCGACCATCGCCGCCGTCATGCAACGCGGCGCCCTCCTCCACGACCGGGTGCTTCGCCCGGCGCGCGTCGGCGTCGCCAGCCCGTCCCAGGAGTAACAACGACGCTTGCTTTGTTGAACCACACGCCACGCCGGTCGTCGCTGGCGTCGCCTCAACCGTCGGCAATCGAAAGGGGGAAGGCCCGATGAGCACGAAAGATTGGCTGGAGAAGGACTACTACAAGATTCTCGGCGTCTCCTCCAGCGCGAGCCAAGACGAGATCAAGAAGGCGTTCCGCAAGCTGGCGCGCCAGTACCACCCCGACCAGAACAAGGCCAACCCGAACGCCGAGCAGAAGTTCAAGGAGATTTCCGAGGCCCACGCGACGTTGTCCGACCCGGACAAGCGAAAAGAATACGACCAGACCCGTTCCGCGTTCGGCGGCGGCGGGTTCCGCTTCCCGCCGCGCGGCGGCGCGCAGGCCGGCGGCCCGTCCATGGACGACATTTTTTCCAACTTAGGCGACGCGGGGATCTCCGACCTGTTCGGCGGCCTTTTCGGCGCGGAGGCCCCGGCCAGGCCGGGGCGTCGGTCGGGCCCACGCGGCCCGCGCCGGGGGAGCGATATCGAGGGCGAGGTCACCATCGATTTCACCGACGCGTTCAACGGCGTCACGGTGTCGATGAAAACCGTGTCCGAATCGGCCTGCCCCTCCTGCCGGGGGACCGGCGCGCGCATCGGCACCATGCCGGCCGTGTGCCAGACGTGCCAGGGGAGCGGCATGCGCAGTTCCACGTCGGGCGGGGTGTTCGCGGTGTCCGAACCGTGCCCCGAATGCCACGGGCGCGGCGTCATCGTCCCCGACCCGTGCCCCGCCTGCCACGGCAGTGGGCACGCCCAGTCGTCGCGCACCATGCAGGTCCGCATCCCCGCCGGCGTCGAGGACGGCCAGCGCATCCGCATCAAGGGCAAGGGCGGCGCAGGCGAAAACTCCGGCGCGCCCGGCGACCTCCACGTCGTCGTCCATGTGCGCCCGCACCCGGTGTTCGGCCGCAAGGGGCACCACCTGACCATTGCCGTGCCGGTGACCTTCGCGGAGGCGGCCCTGGGCGCCGACATCGACGTGCCCACCATCGACGGCGCCAAGGTGCGGGTGAAGATTCCCGCAGGGACGCCGACGGGGCGCACCTTCCGGGTGCGCGGGCGCGGGGTTCCCGGCGGCAAGAACGCGCCCGGCGACCTGCTGGTCACCGTCGACGTGGAGGTACCCACGCACCTGTCCGACCAGGCCAAGGCCGCCTTGACCCGTTTCGCCGCCGAGGCCGCCGACGGCGACCCGCGCGCGGCGTTGTTCCAGGCGACGCGATGAACGGATTGCTTCCCGATCGGCTCGACCCGGACGCCCCGGTTTTCGTGATCTCGGTGGCCGCGCAATTGGCCGACATGCACCCCCAGACCCTTCGCGGCTACGACCGCATGGGCCTGGTGGTGCCCCGTCGGGCGCGCGGGCGGGGCCGTCGCTATTCGCTGCGCGACGTCGCCAAACTGCGGCACATCCAGTACCTCTCGCAGACTGAGGGCATCAACCTGGAGGGCATTCGCCGCATCATCGCGCTGGAGTCCGAACTGGACACGTTGCGCGAGCAAATGGCGCACATCTCCCAGGTCCTGGCGAGCCTCCAGGACCACGCCTCCCGCATTTTCACCGCCGACCAGGCGGGCGGCGTTCACATGGGACGCTCGCGCGTGCGCCCCCTGCGCGAGATCACCTCGCGTTGACGCGACGCGTCGTCCGGCATCCGTAGCCCAAGGGCCGCCGCGCCTGTTTTCCCGTCACGAACATCCCTCACGCGGCACTACTCCGGAAGTGGACAGATAGCGCTCGAAATCTCCCCGAACTCGAAATCTCCCAGAAACTGTGATGTTTTGCTACCTGCCCCGTCATGAAAGTGACACCGCGAAAGCAACACGAGGGGAGGCCGAGATGACGACGCATCTATCCGCATCGCGGATGCGCTCGGCCATGGCGCCACGGCGGCGCCCGGTTGCTGGCCTCGTGAAAGATGTGACACGAGGGCTGTTCGCGAGGGTGTCGGATGCCCGACCGGCCGGGCATCCGACACCATCTTCTTTCGGCTACATGTTGGCGGGATCCGATGTGCCGTGATGAGGGGATGCAAAGGTGTCGCGTGAGGGGCGGGGGAGATGGCGACGAAGTTTGGGTTAGGGCTGGCTTCGGCCGTTCTCGGCGTCTCAGTGGGGGCGTTGGCTGTGATCGCGTCGGTGTCCGCAATCGAGGCGGCGATGCCTCCTTCAGTGCCGGACAGGATTTCCAGGTCGTTGGCCGTCGACCATCTGGCGGCCAGATTCACAGCGGGCAGACATGTGGCGACGGTCAGGGGGCTGGCCCCGAAACGCGTCATGGCACCACTGCGGCGGACCACGACCGCGCCATCGGCATTCGGTGCGGCCTGCGTCGGTGGCGACTTGATCGGTATCGGCGAAGAGTTGGGTGCAGTGCCGGTCGGTGTCGACATCAACGGACGCACTCTATGGGCGGCAGTGTCGACGAAACAGGCTGGCCAGTTTTCCAGGGCCAAGCCACGCTCACCGTGACTGGCCACCATATCGCGTATCAATCGGGATTAGGCCGCAGGGCGCAAATGTCGTTGCGAAAGAACGATGAGAACCCGGGAGAACGAAAGAAGAAGGCAGCGATAACGGGGGGCGTGGGGAATGATTGACCTCGATTTACGTCCGCACCGAGGGCTGAACAATCCGCATCCTTGGCGCGCTGGGAGTCGCCATCCCCGGGTTGACTGCGGAGGATATCCTCCGATGGTACGTCGTTCGTCTTATGCAAATGAAGTAATTGTGGACGATCGAACAGTGCCGATAGCCCACTTCACTAGTCAGGTTCAAAGTCATCGTGTCGTCATGGTCCAAGCCAGCGGAACTTTCTGGCAGTGGCACGGAGAATATCGTGGAATTTGCCCGTTTGAACTTGACTTGGTGCAAGAGAAAGGCTATCATTTAAATAATGGTGTGAGTAAGACAAGGTTCTGCCCATGCCAACCGAAGATGATTCGGAGAAGTCGCCACATCCCACAGAAGAATCCAACCGCGTGTAGAACGCGTGGCTGCTGGTGGCTGCTCAAAATCAATTTTCGTAGTTTCTATTCGGAAGTTGGACTCGATCAGGAAGAGAGCCATTTACCAGTAGAGGTATGGGCAGGTGAAGGCTGCCCATACTAGCCGAATGTGATTCGGAGAAGTCGCCCAAACAAACAGAAGAATTTTGACGCGCGTGCGCGCCGACATATCTGCTCGCCCAGATTTTGGCAATAGCCTGGGCATCGGTCATGTTTATTGCTATTCTTCATGTTCTCAAGGGCGAGGACGATAATTTCTCCGGGTCCGGTCCGGTGGAGATGTTCAGACCGTTTGTCAGGTCACTTGAGGGAAAGCGTCCTGAACTGGCCGAGGTTCATCTCGTATATTGGGAAATGCGATCGCCAAAATTGAGTCCTTACATGGAACAGTCTGCCGTCTAAGGGAGGTGAAAAATATGTACGTTGCGATGTGGATTTGCGACATCATCACTTTGATGAACTACGCGCAATACATCGTTACCGGTGGCTCATGGGCCTCCGTGGCGAGCGCGATATTTGGCTCGCAGGCGTGATATTTGACTCATCGTTGGCAGGGATTAGTTCTGTTGTGGAACAAGCAATGATGTGGAGTAGGCAATGAGAGGAGGTGACAGCATGGTTTCAGCGATTATTGCTTGGCTCGGTCTTTTTTGGAGCGGCATGATGACGGTGTTCCAGGTCTTCGACGCGGTGTTCTCGTGAGTAGATAGTCATCGATAGACCCAGTTTTGCCAGATGCGTCGGCGTCGGAATGCGGGTGGCGTCGCTGCGCTGTAAGTCTGCGGGACTGGTCGTCTACGAAGCGTGAATTCATGTATGACAGTTTTCTAAAAGTGTATGACAGTTTTCTAGAAGGAGGTGAAAAATATGTACGTTGCCATGTGGCTGAGCAATATCGTCAATCTGATGAACTACGCTCAATTCATCGTCACCGGTGGTTCGTGGTTTACCACGACGGGTCTGCTGTGATCATTGGCAGGGATTAGTTTAATTGTCGAATGAGATATGAGAGGAGGTGGCACCATGGTTTCAGCGATTATCGCTTGGCTCGGTCTTGGATGGAGCGGCATGATGACGGTGTTCCAGGTTCTGGCTGCAGTGTTCTCGTGAGTAGATAGTCATCGATGGACCCAGTTTTGCCAGATGTGTCGGCGTCGGAATGCGGGTGGCGTCGCTGTGCTGTAAGTCTGCGGGGGTTGGTGTTAGCTTTTCACACCTAGCCGAATTCTGGGTCCGTTGTCGACGACAAGTGAATTCATGTATGACAGTTTTCTATAAGTGTATGACAGTTTTCTAGAAAGAGGTGAAAAATATGTACGTTGCCATGTGGCTGAGCGACATCGTCAATCTGATGAACTACGCTCAATTCATCATCACCGGTGGTTCGTGGCTTACCACGACGGGTCTGCTGTGATAGTTGGCAGGGATTAGTTTAATTGTCGAATGAGATATGAGAGGAGGTGGCACCATGGTTTCAGCGATTCTTGCTTGGCTCGGTCTTGGATGGAGCGGCATGATGACGGTGTTCCAGGTTTTCGCCGCAGTGTTCTCCTGATCGACAGTCATCAATGACTTGGTAATGCCAGGCATCTCAATGTTGTGAGATGCCTGGCACTACCCCGGTGGTTCGTCGAGTTGCGGGATTGAGGCATTGTGTCAGGGGGGTGCTGGTTTGAACGTCGTGAAGTGCCTGCTTCTGTGGTACGGCTCGACACCATGATCCAATTTAATTTATAAGTGCACTATTGATCACTGATAGGAGAGAGGCGTGATCGAAACACTTGATTTAACCAAACGGTATGGCGACAAGGTGGCTGTAGACCGTTTGACAATAACCGTGTCACCAGGGGAAGTGACCGGTTTTCTTGGCCCGAACGGCGCCGGGAAATCAACGACGATGCGAATGATCGTTGGGCTGGACCATCCGACGTCTGGCTATGCGTTCCTCAATGGAAAACTTTATCGGGACCACCGCGATCCGTTGCACCAAGTCGGAGTGCTTTTGGATGTGAAAGCGATGCATCCGGGCCGGACGGCGCGGGCTCAATTGCGAGCCGTGGCCGCTACTCAAGGATTGCGTGCCACGCGTGTGGACGAGGTACTGGAGCTGACGGGTTTGGCCAAGGTGGCGAATCGCCGGCTCGGGAAATTTTCGCTGGGGATGAGCCAGCGCTTGGGCCTGGCGTGCGCGCTGCTGGCCGATCCTGTGGTGCTGATCCTCGACGAGCCGCTCAATGGTTTGGATCCAGAGGGCGTGCTGTGGGTACGTAACCTCGTGCGCGACGAGGCGTCACGCGGCAAAACCGTTTTCCTGTCGAGCCACCTGATGAGCGAGATGGCCCTGGTGGCCGACCGGTTGGTGGTGTTGGGGCGCGGCCGGTTGCTCGCGCAGGAGCGGATGGCCCAGTTCATCGCGAAATCTTCCGACGTGGCGGCGCGGGTGCGATCCGCCGACGTCGCCCAGTTGGCCGAAGTCCTCGCTGGCCCCGGGGTGCGCATCGACGCGCTGGAGCGGGGTGTGATCGAGGTCCATGGCCGGTCGACCGAGGAGATCGCGCGAACCGCCGCCGAGCACGGGTGGCTGTTGAGCGAGTTGACGGCCATCCAGGTGTCGCTGGAGGACGCCTATATGAAGCTCACACAAGACGATGTCGAATATGGCAGCGACGCCAGGTCGGGGTCGGCCCGCAACGAGGCGCCGGAACAGGGGGGGTGGCGATGAGCGCCGTTCACATCATGGATGCCGAGGTCGACCAGCCGATGCCAACACTGGAGGGCGTTGTGGCCAGGGGACGTGCCGGTGTCGGCGACGCATCCGACCGGGAGGGGGCCGCGTTGCGGCGGGATGTCTGGCCTGGCGGGCGGGTGACATTCGTCCATTTGCTCCGGTCGGAGTGGATCAAGTTCTGGTCGATCCGGTCGACCTGGTGGGTGTTGGGTGTGTTGGTGGTGGTGATCATCGGGTTCGGCCTGGCATGGGCCGGGACCGAGAGCACGGCAGCGCCGAGCGCGCGTGGGGCCACGGTGCATGCCTCGGATGCCGCCAGCCTCGCGGTCAGTTTCGGGCAACTGGTGATGGCGATTCTGGCGGTGTTGATCATCACCAACGAATATGGGTCGGGCGAGATTCGCACGTCGTTGATAGCCGCCCCCGACCGTTTGCGCCTGCTCATGGCGAAGGCGTTGATGGTCTTGGGCGTCGGATTCGTCGTGCCGTTCGTGTCCGTGTACGCCGCCGAGCTATGCGCCTGGCCGCTGATCCAGTCGTTCGCCGTGGACAATCGGTTCACGGGCGATGGCATCACGGTGGCGCTGGGCGCGGCGCTGGCTGTCGCGTTGGTGGCGCTCACGGCCTTCGGGATCGCGGCGCTGGTGCGTAACGCGGCGGGTGCGATCGGCATCGTCACGGCGTTGGTCCTGGTGCTGCCGCCCGTTTTCGCGCTTCTGCCCGCTAAGTGGCTTTTCACCGTGGGCACCTACCTCATCGGGAATGTCGCGAGCGGGTTGTTCGCGCTTCCCTCCCAGGTCGACGCGGCCAAGGGTGTCTACAGCTTCGGCGAGTCACTGGGCATCACGGCCTTGTGGGTGGTCGTCCCGCTGGCATGCAGCGCCGTTTTGTTATGGAGGCGCGATGCTTGAGCGCCAGCCGTTGGGGGGTTGTGATGTTTTACCAATTTCACCGTCATGCAAAATGCCTGGCAAAGATCAAAAACTAGAGGGGCTGAAAATGAAAGTACGTCTGTCCGCATCATGGAAGCGTCTGCTCATGGTGGTGACGTCGTGTCTGTTGGTCGGCGTGAACGCCGCGTGGGGCGTGGGGCCGGTGTCGGTCGCGAGCGCCGCCGAGCCGGTGAATTGCACCACGCTGTACGCGTTGCAACAAACCGGTGACCACGCCGTCTATTCGGTCGACATGGCGACCGGTGCTCGGACCACCCTCTTCACGCTGGCTGGCAACACTGTCGGGCTGACGTCGAGCATGCCTCTCAACGGCCAGGCCATCGACCCGCGTACGGGCGACATGTACGCGGTGTCGCAGGTTTACCCCAACCAGTCGAGCGCGACGATCTATCAGATCGATCCGGTCACCGAGTCGGTGAGCGTCGCTGGCACCGTGACGTTTCCAACCCCGGTCACGTCCAACTACGGCGTCGTGATGGGCGCGATGTCGGACACGGGAATCCTTTATTACGGGTATGTCGATACCAGCCATCGTCTTCACATCTTGGGGTTCGATGTCGACACGGGGCAGGCGCTGCCGGGTGAGATCGGCTGGGTCCAGTTGAACGATACGAACGGCGATTTCGTGCTGGACGCGTCGGGCGTGTTGTGGATCGTCACCGGGAACCAGGTTTTGCGCACGCTCGCGCCGTTGTCGTCGTCGGGAGGCACCGGGGGGCAGTTGGCCGTGGAGACCTGGGCGACGAAAGACATGACGGGGGCGTTCGGCGCCGTGGCCGTGGGGCCGGACGGCTATATTTACGCCGGGTCAGGTGGTGCCGATGGGCATGTGTACCAGATCAACCCGTCGGCGCCCGATCAGATGGTGATGTTGCCGTCGACGGCCGGCGGTGATTTCGGCGACATGGCGTCGTGTTCGGCGATGAACGTGCTCACGGTCCAAAAGAACCTTCCCGACGGCCGGGCGTCCAGCGGCGACCAGTTCACCTTGGGTATTTCCTACGCGGGTTCGCCCGAGGCGACCGCGACGACGACGGGAACGAGTTCCGGGATACAGAACGCCTCGGCGGAAGTCGCCGTGTTGGGCGCGTTGCCGACCAGTTCCTACGATATTTCGGAGACGGCCGCGCCGGGGACGTCGTTGTCGGATTACACGTCCACCTATGAGTGTACGGCGATGGGCGCGGACAACAGCCAGCCCTTGGGCGCGATGACGCCGATCAGCGGATGGTCGGCCAGCGGGTCGGGCACGTCGGCGACTATCCAGTTCCCGTCGTATTTGGCCGGTGCCACGGACGTCGATTACGCGACCGGCATCCAGGTGACGTGTATGTTCACCAACTCGCTGGCGCATCCTGCGATCACCGTGGACAAGACAGCCTCGGTGTCGAGCGTGCATGCGGCCGGCGACCCGATCGGGTACACGTTCGCTGTGACGAATACGGGCAATGTGGCGTTGAGCGGGGTGAACGTCGCGGATCCGATGACGGCCTCGGGTTTGGTGTTGTCGGGGTGTGACACCTTGGGGACGCTGGCACCGGGCGCCACCGCGACGTGTACGGGGACGTATAAGGCCACGCAGGCGGATATCGACGCCGGTTCGATTGTGAATACGGCCACCGTCAGTGGCACGACGCCCGACGGCCAGACCGTGACCGGCAAGTCCACGGTCACCGTGGATGCTGTGCCGACGCCGTCCTTGAGCGTGAAGAAGACCACGACCGCGACGCAGGTCGGCGCGGTGGGCACCGAGATTCCGTACACCTTCGCGGTGACGAACACGGGCGGGGTGAGGTTGTCGGGTGTGAGCGTCGCCGACGCGTTGCCCGGTGTGGTGTTGTCGGGGTGTGACGCGCTGGGCACGCTGGCGCCGGGCGCGTCGGCGTCGTGCACGGGTACGTATCAGGTGACGCAGGCAGACGTGGACGCGGGCCAGATTGTCAACACGGCCACGGCCACCGGCCAGCCGCCGTCGGGCAGCCCGGTCACAGCCACGGATACCGCAGTGGTGCCAGCGTCGCCGAGTCCGTCGGTCACGGTGACTAAGACGGTGGCCGAGACTAGTTTCAGCGCGGTCGGCGACGTGTTGCATTACACGCTGACGGCGACCAACACCGGCAACGTCACGTTGGGCCATGTTGCCCTCGTCGACACGCATCCCGGTGTCCAGGTGGATGCGTCGTGCGCGGATTTGGGTTCGCTGGCGCCGGGCGCGTCGGCGTCGTGCGCGGCGACGTATACGGTGACTCAGGCGGATTTGGACGCGGGCGGCGTCACCAACGCCGCGTCGGTGAGTGCCGCGCCGCCCACCGGGTCGGATGTGACGGACACCGATGAGGTCACGACGCCGTCCGACGCCGCTGCGGGTGTTCATTTGTCGAAGACCGCCAGCCCGGCGAGTGTGTCGGCTGTCGGCGACACGGTGACGTACACCTTCGCGGTGAGCAATACCGGCGCGGTGGCGTTGAACAATGTGGCGATCGCCGATCCGATGAGCGGTTTGACCTGGCATGGTTGCGGGTGGACCACGCTCGCGCCGGGCGCGTCGGTGTCGTGCACGGCGACGTATCAGGTGACGCAGGCCGACCTGGACAACGGGTCGATCGCCAACACGGCGACCGCCACCGGCCAGCCGACGGTTGGCGACCCGGTCACGTCGACCGACACGGCCAAGACGGGGGCGACGCAGAAGCCCGCAGTCACCGTGGTGAAGTCGACGACCGCGACGCAGGTCGGTGCGGTGGGCACCGAGATTCCGTACACGTTCGATGTGACGAACACGGGCAATGTGACGGTGGACAACGTGACCGTCGTCGACGCGTTGCCCGGTGTGGTGTTGTCGGGGTGTGACGCGTTGGGCACGCTGGCGCCGGGCGCGTCGGCGTCGTGCACGGGTACGTACACGGTGACGCAGGCGGATGTCGACGCCGGCAGCGTCGTCAACACGGCCACGGCCACTGCCCAGCCGCCGTCGGGCAGCCCGGTTTCCGACACGTCGACCGCGACGGTGAACGGGACTTCCGCAGGCCCGGCGATCCTCTTGTCGAAGACCGCCGCCCAGTCGAGCGTGTCGGGTGTGGGCGACGAGGTCGATTACACCTTCACCGTGAAGAACACGGGCGGGGTGACGCTCAGCGGCGTCGCGGTGGCCGATTCGATGGTCGGGCTGACGTTGACGGGTTGCGGCACCCTGGGCACGTTGGCCCCTGGTGCGTCGGTCGTGTGCCACGGCATCTACCACGCCACGCAGGCTGACGTGGACGCGGGCCAGATCGTCAATACGGCCACGGCCACCGGCCAGCCGCCGTCGGGCCCCCCCATCACGGGCGGCGGTCAGGCGACGGTGCGCGTGACGCCGACGGGCGCGGACGTGGTTTTGTCCAAGACCGCCGATCCGAAGGTGGTGTCCGCCGTGGGCGATGTCGTCACCTATACCTTCACGGCCACCAACACCGGGGACGTGACGCTGACGGGCGCGCATGTGACCGATCCGATGCCGGGTATCCAGATGGATCCTTCGTGCGCGAATCTGGGGACGTTGGCGCCGGGAGCCTCGGCGTCGTGTACCGGTACCTATACGGTGACCCAAGCGGATCTGGATGCGGGCAGTATCTTCAACACGGCCACGGTGACGGCTAATCCGCCGTCTGGGCCGCCGATCGACGGTCCGGGTTCGACCGAGGTGACGGCCAACACGAACCCGAGCCTGGAGTTGGTCAAGTCGGCGTCGCCCAAGACGGTGGACGCGGCGGGAACCGTGGTGACCTACACGTTCGCGGTGACGAACAACGGCGACGTGACGGCGACAGGTGTGAAGGTGACCGACCCGTTGCCGGGTGTGGTCCTCGACAGTTCATGCGGCGACCTCGGCACGCTGGCCCCGGGCGCCTCCGCGACCTGCACCGGCACCTATACGGTGACCCAGGCCGACATGGACGCCGGGCATGTGACGAACACCGCGACGGCGGCTGGCACGACGCCGCAGGGCGACGATGTCGACACCCAGGGTTCGACGACGGTCGATGACACCCAGAACCCGTCGGTCACGTTGAGCAAGACGGCGGACGTGGAGACGGTGTCGGCCGTCGGCGATCCGATCACCTACACGTTCACGGCGACCAACAACGGCAATGTGACGCTCGACGGGGTGTCGGTGGCCGACAGCCTTCCGGGTGTGGTCCTCGATGCCAGTTGCGCCGATCTCGGCACGCTGGCGCCGGGGGA
>Ga0123357_10001399_pt1 | contig 25544 bp, 10 predicted proteins | sample TergutEmb28metaG_FD_89873 | JGI IMG/M metagenome (GOLD analysis project Ga0123357, IMG submission 89873) | Embiratermes neotenicus P4 segment gut microbial communities from Petit-Saut dam, French Guiana - Emb289 P4 | ecosystem: Host-associated > Arthropoda: Insects > Digestive system > Gut ...
ACCGGATCTGACTGCCTACACAGCCGCGGCTCTGCAACACATCTGATAAATACCTCCAAGTCGTCAGCTCCTGAAGATGGGCACAAGGTGGCCCGAAACATGTTGAGCAACTTATAAAGGAGAAATAAACATAATACTAAGAGTGACATCTAGTTGGTCTCTTTATCCATATCCATTGTTTCATTATTTCATTTTGCCACTAACTCTGAGTTTGCAGTCAATAAGTTTTATCGTGAGACGTTCTGAAAAGGGGCATAAAACAAGAGAGAATAATGGGAGAAGACCGCAAGATATTGCAGGTTAATTTAACCATCCTACCGTGAGGCTGTATGTGTTCCCGGTATTACAGGACGGTGCCGTCTGAATTTCTTTTTCTAGGGGCCCCATGCTTCTTGGTTGAGTCAGACAATGGCTTCAAGAGACGAAATATCTTATCATGATGAGGTTCACCATGATGACGATTGTCTGTTGAATGTATCTCTTCTATATTTATGCGGGCGATCCTGGGAGAAGTGCGGGCGAAAGGAATTACAGAGAAAGAAGAGAATAAACACACAACGCTCATCTACCGGGGAGAGAAAAATAAAGAATCTTCCCTTCTAAACAGCTGAGGGACTGTCAATGTGGAGCCAGTTCAGAGCTGAAGGGGTTTACTAATAGGATGCTGTTCACACGAATTCTACGGAAAGGTTGTGGGTTCTATGTTGAGTAGCAGTGCGATGACCGCGTATTTAGACAACACTTGATACTGGAAATGCAGGATAATAACTTTACTGGTGCATTGATTAATATTGCTTCATTGCATGGTGCTTACGAATGCGTGGCTGGATTACTGTCACGAAAAAATACGCCTACAGGCATATCACTTTGTCTTATGAAGTTTGTCACACAGTATCATCAGACCCCTGTATAATAATAGGGTAAAGGTAAAGGTCGCCCTAGAACTGGCCACGAAGGCCTAGAGGGGGAGTATATGTAGAGATTTACCCTTTCTTTAACCTCGGCCCTAGATAGGGTAGGTGGTCAACGCCACTCCCCTGTCGCTTTACACCCGGGAAAGAACCGGTACCCCTTGTGTAGGGGGCTGGGTGACCCCTGGGGCCGGTCTGGACGGTTGCGGATAATCTTGGCTACACCGGCATTCGATCCCCGGACCTTCAGGCACATAATGAGTCGCTATACCGACTGCGCTATCCCGGCCCACACCCTTTAACAATTGTAAAACTAAATGATAATGATTTGCAACATTGTTACGACAGTTTAAAGTAGAGGTGGTGACGAACAGAGGACAATCCGTACGTTATTGTGCGGCGCTCTGGAGGTCATTCAGCGGCGAGTTTTGGAAAATGAAGAACCTGCGGAATAGAATAAATACGTAAGTCTTCAATGACACGGTACAATACCAGACAGTTTATTACCGCGTTCTGGGCTTGAGGAATGCACGTACTGCACATGCAGGTCAGACCGACTTTGCCCAAAAGCAAAAGGCATTTTGCATAATTAACAGAGTGATATTTCATGAAGCAAGATTTTTGGTGCTTTTCATCAAATTCCACACGTCAAATTTCAGTAAGGTTCTCAACGCTTTGTGTGTCCTGTCAAACGTTATTCACAAGGTAATTATTTATAGCAGAAGTCCTCTGATGGTGCTGGCAGACATCAACATTAACTGTGATAAAATTAACTGCCTGCTAAGGATATAAATCTTCATAATTTAGTTCCATACTTTTTCCGATTTTCTTATTAATTTTCGCCTCCCTGCATGTTAAGATCTATTCTAGAATGGCCGACAGGAGTTCTATGTTTTCAGTTAAAAAAAAATATAATTGCGTGAATAAATGAAACCCCTTTCTTAAACCCACATCTATTAATCGAGGGCAGATACTGATAAGCCCTTACTATTCTGTATATTTTCAGATTACGTGTTACTTGTAATAGGTTTATAATCCCAAGAGGTTTGCTTGAATTTTTAAAACGACATAGACCACTAAGATTGAAGGCACTACAGTGCAAACACCTTATAGAAGGAAATTACACGTTACCTCCAAAGATACGTAAATTAATCCGAAGTTCAGTTCTATCCGGTACACTTCAGGTAATTGTAAATGGCTTTTCTTACAGTGCTGCCCTCTTATTTCCTTCCGATTGTACTGTTATATATAAACACTACTGTCGTTTCTTCTACTTCAAGTGGTAGATAGCCAGAAAGGCTTTCATATAAAGAAAGGAAAACACAGTGGATGGAAACACAAAGGATCGTTATTTTTGGAAGAAAGTAACAATAGTAACTAAACTCGTAATGCCTGTCTGCTGCTAGAGAAATTTATTTCATGAGTTCCTTCCCATTCCATAACTTCCAAAACACTTTGATCCTTTTACAGGACATTACACCGCCCAAGTTTAATTTGATCTGGTGGATGACGAGAAATGCACTACCGTAATCGTTTCCTCCAGTGCCCTTCCCTAGTCATTATTCAGAATCGGATTTCAGTTGACATTAAATGTATAATCCTCATATCTGATATGCCGTCCTTAAATAAACTTGGAAACTTAAGCTTCAGATGTAATGTACTATCAAGTTATACATAACAATACGTACGGACTTTTTTATGTGAATAACTGTGATTATTACAATGAGACCTTACAATACTACTGTCAGAAATCACAACGAGAGTTATCTACAAGGAAACTACATAAAGACGGCAAATATATTTAGCCTTTTATTTAGTTGCATTGCTTAATTACACGTATTCAGATTTTTGGCCACTGGCAAGGCATAATTTTCACGGGATGGAGTAAGAACCTCCGACAATCGCGAAAGGAAATTTGCGGTGTTCAACAGTAACGGAAAGTCATTGTAGCATTTGTTATTTATCTTTCAAAACGCACATGATTTATGGAAGAGCTATGGCACTTGATTTAGAGAAACAAATAATGATAATAATGATAAGAACAATTAATTTACCGCAGTTCGCTGATATTATCCCAGTTTTAAAAAATGCACAAATGTTTTCTCTTTGACAGGTTGTGTCGTACTTTTTATCTTAACATATTTCACCTCGCATGCAAAATAAAATAACTTTATTAGTTGGTAACATTAGTTGTGATATTAAAATCCCAAATCTCTCAAACATAAAACAATCGGTCATTCACACATCCACAACAGAAAGAAGACAGTAGATACACAATTAAACGTGACACTGAGGTACGTTCGCGTTACCATTGTTGCCATGAAAAAGCAGTAATTATTATATATCCTGAGTTGTGTCTGTAGCTTTAGTTACCCAGCATGAAATGCCCACGCGTCATACTGCCATTTATGGCCTGTCTGGTTGTACCATATTTTTCCACATTATCACATAATTGGCACGATTTTCGGAAGAAAAGTTATTGCGCATAAAATATGCGTTTTGATTTCCTCTACAAATTTCTCTGAAATATTTCTCTTTCTAAGAAAAAATGAGCGAGATATGATCAAAAACGTATATATGCTTTCATGTAAGGTACCTGTTATTCTTGTCAGATTCTAATAACTCGAATTTTCTCGACAGATTTTCGAAGAATAATCAAATATCAAATTTCATGAAAAGCCGTACAGTGGAAGCACAGTTGTTCCATGTGGACGGACAGAGAGACAGACATGATGAAGCTAATAGTCGCTTTTCGCAATTTTGCGAACGCACCTAAAAACCGATTAAGTCTTTGAAAAAATGGTATGTCTCATTCCACAACATCTTGTGGGATTCTTGGCATCATTAGCAATGTAGTTGCATTGTGATACAATTCGTACAGACCGTAATACTAATTTGTACGTCAGCACAGAACTCGTTCCGTCCTGATCCTGCTCGCAAGCTGTCAGCAAGCCTGTATGACATATACCATTGCTGTGTGTACAGTGAAAAACTCCTGATGATGGACAGAGGAACTGTCCGAAACATGTAGAATTTCATTCCAAAAATAAATTTGGGAAATAAGTGCATCTAGTTGGTTTTGTTATAGGAATTTATCACGATGCACGGTCACCTGGACGTCAAATGAAGTTATCAAGTTAATGATGGCATACGTTAAAAGTGGTACTATATGTTGAACTCGTTATTCGAGTATGACTTAAATTCAAGGCTGGACAACCTTCCTACTTATTGGGTTCAAGTTTAAGTTTTTACGAAACGCCGTAAGTTTCCTATACTCTTTCGTTGTGTACACCACCGTCATTTCAACCATGAGCAAGACTGTCAGAAAGCATGTTTACATCACCTATAATTTCGCAAATACAGGACCTATATTGGTTGCGATTATATAAGGGGAACTGGCCGCCAATAGACTATCATCTCTTTCCAGCGCAGAAGCAAATTTTAGTGACCACAAATTTAAAGATGATGGCCAAGAGAGACAGTTGTGACATGATGGCTGATAACACAGAACACGGACTGATGTGAAGACAGGAAACAGAGGAAGGAATCCCGTGATGTAACACGTGTCTCACATGTGGGTGTGACTAGGCGGAAAATTAGTGACGTAGCGGTACAGTTACTTTTAAACTGTCTTTGATAGACCTGAAAATAAAGAACAGGAATGCAAATATTGTGTACTTATTTTCCGACGGACCCTTGTCTAATCGACGTGCAGTAAACCTGAGAAAATGAAGTGATTGGCTCATGGGGAGCTGGAGGTTATGTACTTAACTTCCACAACCTAGCCGTGGCATTCTTCACCTAACTGCAGCAGCAGTGATGATAATGGTGGTCATAATGAAGATAACCTACAGCTGTGTCAAGTGGGTAGCTGTCCTTCGTATTCCGGAAGGGGGGGGGGGAAGCAGATTCAAATCTAAGCCCTTAGAACAGCTATTTTGAATGTGGTTTCTCGTAGTCTGCCTCATTTTCTCCGGAAAATGTCTGGATAATTCCTCAAATTAGGTCACGACTTCTTCCTTTTAAAGCATTCCCAATTATTGTAAGTTAATCATCTTGTATGTTTTATATCATTTTATATCATACACTTTATATCATACACTTTATATCTTAACAAAATATGTAAAACCCACCAGCTGACGCCCAAACATATTAATATCAAAGTAAACAGTAATAATCAGCAAAGCCCAAACACTAAAAAGGAACCACTAAATATAGACAGAAACAGCAACTTAAACTTATTTGTAGAAGAAACAAAACATCAAAGCAATTTTATAAAATCCACTTAAAATATTCTAAATCTTGCAATGAATTGTGGATATGTATTCAAACATCTATTGAAAATAATCATATTGTAAATTATACACTGCATATTCTGAGCTAGAGGTAATGTTTAATTAAGTCATATATAAATTCTTAAGTCGACAGCTATTAGACATCTCTTAGGCGCAATGGACGCCAAGCGAGAGAGGAGAGGTAATTCGAAGAATTAATAAAAATATTTAATATTTATTTGAGCGTTTTCTTTAACATAACAGAAACTGATCTACGAAATGGTTTATTTCCCTATAGGCGCAACTTTTCAATAAGATTCCATTGATGCAATGCTCATACTGAGTTTTCTTTGTGGCGCTATAGCCCAACTCGGGCTTAGGTCGCCACGCTCTTTAGGTTTATACATCAGACACAATCAGACACACAAAAAACCCCGTGGGATTCCTCTGAAGTAGTGATTAGCCCGTCACTGAGTCCGCTACCTACACAATAAACAAGAAACAATCTAAACGAAAAAACATGCCCTCAGAGGGATTCGAACCTGCATTCACAGCATGCGAACGGTCGCAGTCCTACGGTTTAGACAATACGGCCACCGGGGCCTGTTGTTACGAGGTCCGTGGGTGATCGTCCACAGGTGTAGAGTGGTCCTGGTGGGAGGGATTTCTAGAGATACACCACTAGAGACTTCGTGGTTCGCACGAGGCGTTTGAAAAGTCGTGACTCAAATTTCTTCGAACAGTCAAGTGTGCCTTGCACTACATAATTGGACAGGTCACAAGTATGAACCTGAAGTGGGAAGGCAGGCGGAGTTTTCATATTCTTAATTTTCGTTCAATGTTAACTGGACTTGCGGCAGCACATCCCAGCAGGCCTAGTTCAATAGCGTCAACATTGCCAAGCTGCATTACGATCACATTTCCTTCAGATGCTTATGATTGTAAAGAAGATTTCCTGTGCCTGAGAGGTTGGTTTTCTCTCTCTCTCATTCTCTTCCCCCTCCAAGGGGCAGAGTTATTCCTGGGGAGGCAACATTTCCTCACCTAGTCAAGAAATTCCCCTCATTGTAAGAAACCCGAAGGTTCATTACTGCATTCACAAGTTCCTGCCACCTGTTCATATCCTGAGCCAGATCAATCCAGCACATGCCTGTCTACCCCAGTTCTCGAACACCCATTTATTATTATCCTCCCTACTACACCTAGGTCTTGTTAGTGGTCTCCAATCTTCAGGTTCCCCCACCAAACCCGTCTCTTTCACTCAGGTCTCCCAACCAAATCCCTGCTGAACCTCTCCTGTCTCCCATACGTGCCATATGTCCCACCCATCTCATTCTTCTCGATTTGATCACCCAAATAATACTTGGTGAAAAATACAGACCATAAAGCTCCTCATTATGTAGTCTTGGTTTGTTATCCTTGCACTAAGAACTGTTTCCCAAAGTGTCAAATTGTCATTTGTACAGCGTGTCAAACTCTGTTCGTTGATTTTGACATCTTAAGCTTAGCACGCCGAGTTAATGTTTTATCCGAGGCTAACAGGATATATTTATAGCTTCCCACGTCCATCCAAGTCAGTGCATTGAATTCTCTATAGACAAGTCAGAGTCTTCAACGATAATGGTGCACAGAAGCACACTGCCGAATTTTTTTTTGTGTGGGCTTGGTTGTTGCTGGCCCACGTCCGTACTTGTTTGGCAACCACTTCTAGTGCAGACCAGGACTAACGACCTCAACTTCCAACTTTTTATGTGCTTCCCTAGTCCTTCTGTATCAGTGAGTGTCCGCTTTAAGCGCATTACACATCCGTCCCTTGAAAAATAAGATTCTATATCTGAATCCCTGTCTAAAATATTTTGCCCGCGAATGTTTCTTCAGGTAGGGTATGGATCGCGTTCCTTCCTTCGGACAAGCAATTAAATGGAGCTAATAAACTACAATTAAATGTCTACACTGAGCTTCATAATTAACATTAATTTTGAAATGAAATAAAACTGATGTGATTATAATACCCTACATCAACTTTGCATTTTCAAAGGACTATATAATACTTTTCATCATCATAAACATCAAGGATTGGACCCTTTGACCCGTTCCCTCTCCAGTGTTAGAGCTGCTCACGCTAACGCTTCTTCAGTCTTCCAATTGTTTTCCTTCTTTGTGGTCTGTAGTGGTATGATTTCAAAGGGATTCGGTTTTGTGGCATTCTTTGCAAGTGTAAAAGCCAGTTCCGTCTGTATTCACCTATCTTGTCTAGTAATACTTTTTCTACATCAAAAGTAAAAGCATCCCGAAGGTTATTATTTTATGCTAATTTCTCTCCAAAACTTTTCGCAACGCAGAACTCTAACAAGACACGTGTTATTCAAAGTCCTTAAGTTGCTGGCAATATGACGAACGATACTGCTGTTTAGAAACCACTGCTAATGGCGAATGTTTTGTGGCATGGATATATTGTCAACAGCGCAGCCAAGTTCCTGCGGGCATAAATAACAGACGTCTCTGTAGTCTTAAACAGCGTGTAAATTATATTGCAGGTGTCAAACCAAGTACATAATGTGTATGTCTGTACAGAACCACGAGAAATACTTAACAAGGTAGAATAGCTTTTTAGTCTAAAGTAACAAAAATATGCTCGCCATTATTAGAAAAAAAATGGTTTGCTAATCAAATCGTTGTGTTTGATAACAGTGGCCTGTTTGCTGTGGTATTTCTTCTAGTTTTCATTGAAAGGTACTTAAAATAAAGAGCATTTATAACTTGTGCTTTATTCTTTAAGTCAATCCGTGCTCGTATTAACTAACAATAGGTACCTGCGCCGAACAAATTCATGAAACACAAAACTACTTTTATCGGTCTATTCATTTTGCTACTCAAACTCTACATTATTACTGGTACTGCACCATTACAGTCTTTCCTAATCTCTTCAAAAATGTTCGTAGCTTCTCAATATATTCCTCCATAGTCTCTGATAAGGACAGTGTCTTGCTGAATTTTGCCTCCTGTTTGTATTCAATTTTTAAAAATGTATCTCCCAGCAATTTGTCCATTACATTTTTGCAGTTTAATATCTCCATTTCGCCAGTGTATATGCTCACTAGAGGCCGCAGCTCCATTTAAACACAGCTTTATTCTAAATGAGGATAGTCAGCTTTACTTCAAGGGAAGTACCCCCGGCACACATCGGATAAGTGGCTAGGAAATCGACCCCCCAGCCATCCGGCCTTGTCGCTATACTGACTGGGCTATTCCGACTCCCATATAGGGACTTCGAGAAAACACCTAAATCGTGCGGCCAAGTATAATCGAATTACGTATGTATATTAAAAGTTTTGCTGTTTGTTACACTACTTATTTACCTCTTCGAAAGCATATGCTATACTGCTTCACTCTTAGAGCCCAGGATGATTGTAAATATCGACTTCAGACACCGTGTAATGATATTAGCGCCTATTTCTAAAGTAATATAATGTTTGCTATCACGGACGGAGCGGAAGAATAAAAATCTCGCTCAACATATTCGTTCTCATGTCATTGTTTCGAAGATGCTTGAATCGCCGATACGTGACTCAGACGGTTAGTAGTAGGCCTTTCACCAAGGCGAACGGGTTCGATCCCGGGCTAGTCCACGTGGGATTTGTGGTGAGCAAACTAATACTGGCACAGGGTTTTTTTTCCGAGTGCTCCAGTACGAGTTCACCAGCCCTCCGTAATTTATTTAATTATTCTACTATCGACGCTATTAAATTTTAACACTGGACGGCGTCGTAAAACAACACACTTTGTCCCCCGCTGTCTCTTACGCCGAAGGGTGTTACGAATGCACTAATAGAGCCTTGTGGTATGCAACTCACCTTCTGTACACGTATACGGTAAACCGTACAAGGTGCGTGGTATATCACAGACTCTGTTTGTTAGTACTGTACACATCTAGATGTACTACCGACCTAGATTCCTGTAGACGATAACAAGAGAGAATTAATACACCAAGCACATTTGTTTTTAACTCATCAGTCCACATTATATTTTAACGAAGACAAACACAACAGATCAGTGACCTTTGTGAGACATTAAATAATTATATGACAAGAGTATTTTGCAGGAATCTAACACGAAGTTTGACTGTACATAGACTGCTTCATGTTTATTTACACGCATCAACTACAGTATCCGGTCATTTAGGTCAACGATGCAATAAGTGGAAACAGAATAATGAACGTGAAAGTATTTTAATTGAAAGGGTATTCTCTAGAGAAAAAAGAAGCATGTCACATTCATTCTGATATGCTGGCTTGGCAGATGATTTATGAATCATTCCAATGATAAACAGTGAAGCGTGCGTGCCGTAGGAATGCCGTCGTCCTAAGACCAAGATGGACCAACAGCGCCTGAACACAAACCTACAAGGCCACACGGTGTTGTAATTTTCAATTCTTCTCCGCTTTCAGGTTTTTAATCTCGGATGTGTTACCAAATACATTCTTTGTAGGTTTTCTTGGTTTCTTTCAGGCTGTCCAAACAAATTTCGGGGATATTACTCTAACTAAGCGGCAACATATTCCTTTGGTGCGTCATTTCTTATGGACACTATATAACCAATGAACTTAAAAGCCATTAGATAAGCCAATAGAATAAATCCGTACATAATATAGAGGTACAAATACTAGGTTTATCGTGGTTATTGTCCAATGTCTGATTTCATTTTACCTTCACGATATTTTAAGATTCTGTCTTCACTCTCATCCTCCAAATACAGTTATTGATATATTTTTATCTTTTATTTTTACATCAATAGAAATAGTTGTGGTGAAACCTGAAACTTTTTTATATTTGGCTAGTACCTTCACCATGAGGCAAATAAAACAGTTCTGTGTGTAAAGACAACGGAATTACTGAAAACAGGACTAGAGTCAACAACCAAAACTTCGTGTACTGGCATACCAAATTCACTTCAGACTGCAGGCAGAGTTCAGCGTAATATTGGTACAATGATTGAAACATTATGAAAACTATTAGAAAACCAAACCATAACTTGATATTTATAGCTCTGTGTATGCCGAAGTTACCACTCCTAAGACAAAGTCATGATTTCTTCAGTAGACGAAGTTTGCAGATAGATGGTGGCTACTTTAATGATTTCATAGGATGAAGGGACCGAATCCGGCCAATGGACCGTCAGTTCTTGCAAACTCTCTGCCTTCAGTGAAAATGTTGCTTGAAGAAGTAGGTGACGTGTTAGTAAAATTGTCCAGAAAGGGATGAGTTTTATTCTAGAATATGAAGTCCTTATCTGTATCAACTCATCAAAACAAACTTACATGCACAGGAACACACACACAAAACAGATGAACAATATCCCCTCCTGCACGTTTCGGCACTCCATGGGTGCCATCATTAGGGAATCTTCCCAGTGGTTAAAGCAGTGCTTTCGAAATGATCCCTTGTAGGCACAACACTCACACACTCGCACACATATTCAAATTTCAATCAAAAACAGGAGAAACATCCCATAAATGTTAAAATATTAGAACAATAGCGGAGATATTTCTTCGAGCTCCATATGGGCATCGAGTGGGGGTACTACAGTCTTCACTAGATTGTTAGTAATCGTCCAGGGTTCACCACAAAACCTAAATATGGGCACAGTCCTGGTAGTGATTGTGTGTTTGCACTCTGTCATATGATTGGTGTTGGGTGAATACATGGCAATACTGTGTGATCTGAAGTCGTCTCAATATAGTAGGAGAAGTGCAGGTTATAAATGATAAAAACTGTTTGAAGCGTACGGCAAATCTGTGCAGAATAATACATGTGACGTCATATTTGTAAGAGAGCCGTTGAACTTCTTCCTTTGGCGCTGAAGGGAGTTGACGACGGCGTTACCTGATCATGGTTTTATTCTTTGTTTGTTTTTGTAATTTAATATTCCTTTTTCTTTCATTTATGTTTATTGAGGCTTTAGCGATGTTACGGAGAACACGACTTCTTCAAGTAATGTAAATTAATGAGTTATATATTTTAAAAATCAGAAGGCCTATTTTACGGGCAATCTGGAACAAGTAACTCGACAATAATAATATGTCTCAAGGGTTGCATTTTGGATATTCTAAATAAGGAAGATTACGCATTCCGCTCAAGAAGCTAGTGCTGTTAAAACAAGCAGAGCGTGTCAGGTTGACTAGCAACTATCGGCTTTCTAAGAGGGTGTGGATCATCCACCACATAATTCAGTGCCCTGTAATATTTCTGACAGCAGAATATCATATAACGTAGATATTCGAAATTCTTAATGAATTTCAGTTATTACAATGTACATTTCCCTAAAAATAGCATTATTATTTCTTACAACATTATCTTAGGAAAGTAAGTAACCTGACCTCTCACATAGAGTTATCTCTGCCAGCTTAGAGATTAGTGACTCCAAACTTCTTCACTGTAATTCAAAGTGCTTCTGAATAGTATATATTTTAGTAGTAGTAGTAGTAGTAGTAGTAGTAGTAGTAGTAGTAGTAGTAGTAGCAGAAGCAGCAGCAGTAGCAAAGGTACAATAGCCCCTGTACAAAACTTAGCATTACGCCACGAATTCATGTGGCGGCATGGAGGATAAATGGTGCTAATTTTCGAGGAAAGAAAAGGTCTTGCTTCTCTTAGGCGTCGAATTACGTCTCCAAGGTTTACACTCCACAGCATAATCACTATTCCAACCGAGATGTGACAGTAAATTATAATGCTTTGCAAATTCCAACAACTGGACTGTATTTTTTGCTACTTCAGAAAAAATTTACTTATTCATTTTCTATTTCAGAGAGATGCAATATAATATTACCATCCCACTTATGCCAAGGGCCCAGGTAGTGCCCTTCCTTAAGGCCTTCCTTCAAAATTTCAACATGAAGCTATTATTTTTTCCACGCTACGTGTACCGCCCATCAAGTTCCTCCTCATTAAATCAGTCATATATGGACACTTGTGTTAAAATATTGAATATTATTATTAAGCGATTATCTAACGATATCCTTACAAATCCTTAATTTTTACTGTTTTGAGTTACTTTGTCAATAAGTACTAAAACGTTTTACACTAATAGTGTAACATACAAATAACACGAAAGGCTAGTATCAAAACATTCGTTTACAATACTATACTCGACTGGACTATTGTCATACACGCTCAGCTTATGTGTATGTGGCGACAAGTTGATGAGGTTCTGAAGTATTTTTCCCCCACATACATACCGTGCAGCATCTTTATATTATCAAAGTTTTTTATGCACCAACTGATGCACAAGTGAGTTGTCTTAAAAACTATTTTAAAATTAACACTAAAATTAACATTAAAATAGCTCCGACATGTTTCGGTGAAGTCACACCATCATCAGGGAGTGCATTACTCGTGCTTGCTAAAGTTACATCAGTGTGTGTGGTGATGAGGCCACATCACCACACACCGACGTATTCTAATTAGCTATTTGATCAACTGTAACTTAGCAAGCACCAGTAATGCGCTCCCTGATGATGCTGTGACTGCATCGAAACATGTCGGATCTGTTTTAATGTTAATTTTAATGTAAATTTCAAATTTGTTTTTAAGACAACTCACTTGTGCATCAGTTGGTGAATAAAAAAATTTGATTTTGATTTATTGTTTCTTTTGCAAGCCGCTATCAAATGTAAAGGGAAAGAACTACAGAAGGAGAAATATTTTATAATTTCTAAATTTCCTGACGCAAGCAGTACTACATACATCCTATAAGACTGTGGCCCGTGAAACAAAATATTATAGCCCGAAAAATAACATTTCACATTCTCTACATACGTATTAGAACTTCGTGTCTTATTGTAACACTACAAAGACTGAGCGACTCCCATCTGTCGAAACTCATGCGACAGACATCGAGGGTTACTTCTCACCGTCATCAACACGTCCTTTATGGGGGAGTACAAACCCCCCTTTTTTGTCAGCAAGAATTTCATCCCTCAAAAACGAAATCCCTTCATACCTGCAAGAGAAGCACAACTGTTCGTCAGTGATTATGTCTGTAGTCCGAGTTGACAAAAAACGTAGAGCAACAAAAAATATTGGGGTTTAAGAACGCTGACAAGATGAGTAGGTTACCGTAATTTACATCGTGCATTATTACAGCCATCCTGGCTCAAACCTACAGGACATTTAGCGTAATTGCTGTGCCTCATACTAGCCCTCTCCATTTGATTAAAGCAACAATGCAACTGCTTCTAGCTAAAGAAAGGCGCATGCTTGTGCGTAACACGGTTACATAAATGAAGCCTAACAGAAACCTATAAGAATATTGCATGTCAGCGATTACATTATTGTGGAACTGCACTACTACTACTACTACTACTACTACTACTACTACTACTACTACTACTACTACTACGTGATATTCCGCCAACAACTCCAGCTCCGTTGGTAAAAACAAATAGAAGGTTTCAACACTGCTGCATTCGACATGAAGATTTTATTTTGGTTTCTCTCCAGAGCAACAAACGAAAGTGGTTTATAAGATCGCAGCATCTCTCTCCTTGCAAAAACGCACTATTCAAGTCTTCTTGATTTTCTTATACCGTATTTATAGCCTACAGTATTGTATTGGACACTAAAGTCTATTGAAGGGGTTACCAATGAGTGCAAAACACGAATCCGAAGGGATGAAAGCACAGTCATATATTGACTAGAATTACGCTAATTACTATCCTTGTATTTGGAAGAAAACTGGATAAGACTGTCAGTGCACAGAGGCCGAAAGCAAAGAATTCTTTTCAGACTTCTTGGTGGATGATCATAACTGTATATTTCTTCAGTAAAAATAAGGTAAACTTGCCCCTGCGCATGCCAAGAAGTTACGTAGGGGGAGACGAGGTAAAGTTCCATTCCTTCTTAACGTCAGCCCAGACGAAGGCCAGTGGTGAGTGACGCTTCTATCACTTTACTCCTGAAGAAAGAGCCGCTGTATCTATGAATAGGATATTGGGTGGACCCTTTAGGTGTTTCAGAGAAGAGAAGCAGTTCTCACTTCTGTCGGATTTCGAACAATTATTTCTTGTAATTTGTTTCTTTTAGGGTAATTCCCCGGCGTCTGAGTTCTAATTACTGACGTTTCGGAAATCACTGTCGGTTCCATCTTCACACACCTGCCTATGAAGATGGAACAGACAGTGAGTTCCGATACGTCGGCAATTAGAACTCAGACGCCGGGGAATTACCCAAAAAGAAACAAATTACATTTAGAACACGGCGAAAGCTTAAAAACAAGAATTATTTCTTTGTCCTTCAGCCCGTACCCAAGTCGTGATACAGACCACGTTATGCAGTGTGAAACAGTTCAACCAGCACTGACGTTTCTTATGGCTCGGCTAATGTTGCATACTCTAAAGGAGGACTGTACAAAGTCCTAATAGGTATATGAAAAGCCCTAACTGTCACACTTCCATTACTACGGTAATACCTGTGTAAGATATGCAAGTCTGAGGTCACATAACTTCATACGATGCAGTTCCATTTCTTTATGACTTAAGATGTTTTTTAATTTTTATAAATAAATAAATATTTTGAAATGCCCTACTGTTATAATTAATTGGATCACACAAAAGACAATTCTATTTTTGGATTATCTTACAAACAAGAACAATTTCTATGTAATATTTTTCATGTCAGTCCAGCAGACGGCAGTGCACACAGATTTTCCTCTGAACACACTGTTAAATGCGCAGTTTTTTGTATTTTGGACTTGTGAACACAGTCGGAGAACTTTCATGGTGATGGTGATCTTCCATGTAATAAAGTCACCCAGTATCATCATTACGTATACTCCTACTTGACCGATAAGCACCGGTCCGACGCTGTGCTGAGATTCTAGTAGACTTTCTAAAGGTTACTATCACTGCGAACATTTGTCTAGCACCCGTCATCTGCTTTTAAATCTTTCCGATATGCGGCGTAGGAAGTAAGGCTAGCAGAGCGTCGAGAGTAGCGTTGGTTCTGGCACTTATCGGTCAAGCGAGATTAAAAAAGCCAGTAACAAATAACACGCCCAATTGACAAGTCGTTGCACCAGTATTGGTATTCATAACAGGCCATATTTCTCAACTAAGGCAGTCGTCATCTATGTCATAATCAATACTGAAGAGGAGCAGAGACGACAATTGTCTCAGTCTTCCTAACATTAGTGAGAAGAGAGGGTTTGTTGAATGTTTCTTAGGTGGCTCATACATGTGTGTTTGAGGGACGACGGCCATTGTTCTGTAGGAGGATACCGGATTAAAGTGTTGTAGACACTGGCTAGTGGAATGTAACATACTGCGACGCTCCATGACAGGTTTCATTCAACGTCGATCCCATACAGCCTGGCAATCAGGCCCATCCATACAGTAACAAAAAACCACATTGTTAGAGTCTTCTATAAAATGCCAACTCAACAGTGAACAGAAATTTACAAAAGCACTAAGCATCTATAAATATGTAGGTCTATTTAAAAAAAGACAGATTGCCTACCGGTATGTTCTTGTCTCTCAGAGGCCGACGTTGCAGGTTGGTCTCCATTTTACCCGGTAATGGCTCGAATACACCATTTCCTGGGTGCAGTAGTGCTTTCTACCATTCGCCAAAAAATCGCAACACATTAACGCAAAGGCAAATAGGAGGGGCTCACTAATTTGACTGAGGAAGCTGTAGTCGTGTTTAACAAATATTTTGTAACATGATTTACTGAATGTACAAGCAAACAGAAACGGCAGAGAAGGAAATGTATCTGCAGGGGAATCTAAACATAATAAACGGTGGCATGTAGCAGAATCATAAATGGTTACTTTGTACTGGTGTGAAATAATCACAGCATCAAAATACAAATAGAAGTAAGCAAACGGCTACATTCAATGACAATGCAAGACGCTTGATTGTTCGAAAAATGTTGCGCCCTGTTTCAAAGCAACAATACGAATTTTATAGTGTTAGGTTTATAAGACGTGCCGAAAAGTAAGCTACGATTAGGCAGAGTGGTTCAGTGTAAAAGTCTCTTCCGTTACGACGGTAGTATACGTTTTGACTTCCCGTTAGAAAACTTGCAATTTGTATGGCGGATTTCTTCAGTTCCGTAACGAAGTGTAGGAATATTACATATACTAGGAACTACTGAACAGTCGATGGATATGTTAAATTGACCATCACTAGAAGACTGATAAAAGAGCAAGACTGATAGGATGAGTGATGATTTACTGATGGCGGTCAACGATCGAAATTTAGTTATTTCTTTTCCTATAAGACCTTTGAAATCTGTACAAAGTACGCGATAACTGACAAGATCACCCTAATAAAAGAGTACTAATTTTAGTCGCGTGTTTTGCATGTTATGTTATAGAGTAACATATTAAATGTAAGCCGATTTTAATCAAAATCAATTGTCTTATGAAATAAACAACTCTTATAAAACCTTAATATCTGTAACAAATATGACACCGTTGAAAACGAGCTCCACTAGTATCAGAGTGTTTGAAAGAATGAATTGACTGTAATTCCTTAAACAAACTTGGCATTTGCAGTTCATACGTCACGATCGGAAGAGCAGCACTCCGTTCAGTAGAGCAAACGCATGTTTTTGGTTCAGGAAAGAAAATGAAGCGTATATTGGTTTTAGGAATATCCTAAACATTCTTCCTATCATTTAATGTGACATTATGAGGAAACCGTTTCCTTGAATTCATTAACTTAAGCTCTTTTCTGCCAGAATATCCTACCGTCAATTGTGACAAGTTTCCTAGTGACTTTCTTCCGTCCATTCAGCTGAATTTTAGGAGACCTTAAAGCTGGTCACAATAAGTTCTCTCCTTCCAAATCAACATAAACAATCGCCTCATGCGATGTTTATAAAAATCACATGGCATCTTTAATTATCCGATAGAGCGCCAAACTTTACCCGAAAATGGAAATCATATTAAAAGCCACGAACAAGTAACAGGCTTGTATTTGAGATCTGTTGATGTGTAAGCTGTATCAAAATTCTCGTTAAGCAGGAAGTATATTCCATGTTTGGAGTTCGTGGGCAGAACAGCGGGAGGCTCATAAATCTTGGAAGATTGCCTCCCCTCCCACAATTCATTCTGTAAATGCCTGATCGTTCCCTTCCCCCAAAGAATGATTCACCCTCTCTGTTCTATTTCTGTCTAATACAGTATATGTTCTATCACAATGAGGTATTATTACCGAATGTAGCTTTATGACCTCGGACCTTATTCTTAATAATTAAGGAGGATAAGAAGGGTGGGGCAGGCGGCACGTATAGGGAAGAAAAGAGTTTATACATGCTTCTGGTGGGGAAAACTGAAAGAAAGAGGCAAGATCTGCGTGTAGATGGAAGGATAATATTAAAATGTATTTTACCGAAAAACCATGACTTTTGTGGACTAGACATATCTGGTTAAGAATAGAGATATGTGGCGGGCTCTTGTGGAATTGACAACAAAACTACATGTGCCACAAAGTAAGGGGAATTTCTTAATTATCCGATGGACTGTTAGCCTTCCATGAAGGACTCTGCTTCGTGTAGTTAGTTAGTTAGTAAATACAACGATGAGAAGCATCACTGGCGATAGATTTCCTCCGTCTTGGCTGTAAACCGAGCCCAGAATATTCCAAATAATAATAAAGTGAAATTTAACCTTAAATCGCCATAATAAGCAAGAACAAAACAATAGGTTTGTTTTAGTAAATGGAATCCACATAACTTATTCTCAATTATGCCCCTATCGTTTATGTCGCTGTCGTCCAAAGGGAGACGACAAACGTAACTTCATTTTCTAATTCTGTATTAACTCAAAGGGACGGTTTTGTGACTGGACGAGAAGAAGTGTTGTGCAAGGTGTAACACATGAAGTACCTAATGTGTTCAGTAACGGTGAACATGTGAGAAAGATGGACACAGCAGGTTGCGGAGACTTGTCGGGAAAAGGTGATAGAGCGGACGACGTGAACACGAATATGATTCAGAATTAAGGTTCTGCAATTTGCTCGACGGTTGCAGGCGTGGGGGGAAAAATTATTCATTTTAAAAATACTTTGATAAGTGCCATATCGAAAGCTTCAAGCGACTGCACAAGTCAATAATTCTGTAGCAAATTAGCGGTAATGTTCTGGACTAATAAGCATTTGGGAGATGTCTGGGTTCAATGCTAGCAATGCAGGCGTGCATCCAACCGTCCGGGATGTTACTTTTCTCCTCCTGATTTTAATCCTTTTCACTGTCCATCTCCTATTCTACCTGTTCCTCCTTATTCTTTCCACTTTTTCATATTAACGTGGGTCGCCTAGCACAAAGTCTATCCCTCTATCTCTCCCCCCAAAATTTATGCCACGTTATTTCTTGTTTCAATGTTACGGCTGTCCTAGCACGTTGTTCTGAATTTGATCTTTGTTTTCCTATTGGTATTTTCTTTTCCTTTCATTTTCGGAACCTTCAATTAGATTCTACTTTCTCTAATTTTTAAAAGGACCCTTATCATTCTTTCGATGAAAATAGACTTACATTTCTTAGAAGAGGGCTGATGAACCTTTGGCGTGGAGAAAGATTTCCATGGCACGCGGCAATCTTTACTGTCCGAATCTTTTTATTTTTATTTTTTGCCCGACCATCTTCACTATAATGTGAAGAATATGTGCGTATTGCACATTTCGGACTGCGTAGAGATTGTATATGAAGTACCGTTGCTACCAAATAAAGCTGCGAGTGAAACATTTTTACACAAATCGGAAGCGATGCGAAGCTCTGACTGGTCGGTATACCTTTCCTCCCTGAAACAATTTTCATGGATTTTTATTGGGAATAGATTTACGAACTAGAATATGTGTATTAAATGTTTATATCGCACACCATCTGGGTGATACCAGTTGATACTTCAGTTGAATGGTCAAACACCGAAATCTGGGGCTGGACCAAAGGGTTTTTTTATATCGCTTCTTTATTTTTAATCATTTACGTCACCGAAACACCTCGAATAATATTGTCTCAAAATATACATCAAACTTAAAAGACTTTTTTCCAGCTGCTTAGCGTCCCTTTGATTTGCAGTATGATCATTATCACACTGCAAATCAAAGGGATGCTAATCCCACCGACATTTTATCACAGTGACAAAACAGAGGCTCAGCTGCTCAGATCACTGATTAAGCAGTAGACTCGTCTTGATAAAGGTGTAATGGTATAATTTTACAGGAACAGGTAGGCAGAAATAGCAACTTTGTACTCAATGGATGATTATTTTATGTACTGGAATATCATCCAAGAAATAATGGAATAATTGCAACTTGAACGCACTTCTATGCAATACAGGCTTTTCTTTGATTCATCCAAGTCATTTTGAAGGCAGTGTTAAATCCACAATAAAAATAAATTCTCTCCTATCCCACTGGCTCAAGCAGATTACGTGAAAGGAACGTAACAGAACCTTCAGGTTTTGCTGTTTGGCTGCCAAAAAAACTATGAATAAAACCGGCGGAATATATGTGCTGACCTAAACCTTATACCAATTCTGATTGTTCTGCAAGCCGGGTACACTAAATTCTGCTGATTTTAAAATGAAATGGACGGCCGAGCGAGGGACTGCCACTACAGAAGAAAAAATGGCCACTCCGATCAAAACTACACCAGGTCAGAAGAATGTGGCACAGCCTGCTTTAGGAGATAAGTCAAAAATCTGTTTGTCTCCATTGCGTATTACTATCGGTTTGAAATAACATCTGTGAAATTTATGGACAAATCAAGTCAAGGTTTTGGTTCTTGAAGGTAAAAATTTCTCAAAATAAGTGAGACCCAGATGGAAGAAGGAATTATCATTGGTCCACAAATTACACAACTGTTCGAAGACAATTTAGTACAAAATTAAATTCTACAGAAATAAGAGCCCGGAAGACATTTGGAAACGGTCTCCAGATACTTTCTAGGCAATGAAGAAGTGAAAAATTGCAGTGAAATTTTACAGCAGCTAATTTCATTATACAGTATTATGGGGTGTAACATGTCATTGAAACTTAATTTTCTTCATTCCTTTCTTTTTTTTTCTGAAAACATGGGAGCCGTTTCCGATGAACATGGCGAAAGTCTCATCAGGATATTTCCCAAAATGAAAGAGGTGCAGTGGAAAATATATTTTCTGACCGCTGCTGCAGTCAAATAAGGGAGATATACACCGGAGAAAATAAGAGATAAAAGACGTCGAAATGAGTGTTTAATGTAATTTTTCTAGTTAGGATACCGTGTATAGAAAAATTGTTCATTATTTGATAATATATATTGTAATTCGAAATCGGTGTATTACTTTGTTATTCAAAATCTTAGTTTTTAATTTAATCCCGTCTCCCTTAATATTGATGAGTGACAGGGCAATTTGGTTGCCATATTCGTATTCAGCAATGTCAGGGCTATAAGAATCACCCTGAAGCGAAAAACAAAAATTGCGGACCAGTGTTATTTATCACAGGGGCGCCGGTCTGGCGGTGACTGGGCGAATACGTGTCATTGGACAGAATGTTTTGCAATCTTCTTTTCAAACATGAAGCAGTAGCAGCTCCAGTTACTTCCATATTTTCTTCCTTATCGCCTTCCTCGAGGAGGCCTTATTAGAAATATACTAATTATACTGTGCATTAATTATACAATATAATTATAATGCTCGTTATAATAATAACGCAATAATTACTAATAATTATGGAGTGCTCCATTACCTTATTTTGCTCTTCAAAATTTCCATGGGCACGCGAAAGAATTTCTTCGAAATTTGTAGACAATTTGGGCACGCGCCCTCAAAAACGTTCGCTAGCCCTGTCTTAGACATTCTGTACATTGACTTCAAACATACAATAATCGGTTGCCGACCGTTAAATCACACGTAAAACAGCTGAAATGTGCTTTAAAGTACCTTGTCACGTTTGGACTAGGGTGGATTTAATTTCCATTGAGAACTGTGCGGGCGGGTGGGTGGTAGGGCGGGTCTTGGCACCAAGTGTTCGTTGTTAATGTAAAACTACTCCAGCCACGTGTGCAGGCCAGCTGTCGCCCTGCCTGTTGGTGACAACACCATCTCCATACAATGAACACAACTCTTCTACATACAGTAGAAAAGTACAAATTCTGCTTGCCCCAGCACTGTGCCCAACTTGACAACACATATTACAGCAGAAACGCGCCACACTGTGGCTCCGTCTTGGGCACATCGGAATGTTGCTGATTGCTGTAAGATGCCGTACCGAACTTTGACGCTGTTTAATGTCGCACTGATTGGCTAACGTTTCCACGAGTTAGGTTACTCACTAACCAGCCTAGATCATGTTACAACAAGACAGGAAATGTAAGTATAACGTAACATTGAGGCGCGTTTGTGCAAACATTGTTGCTGTGGAAGAGCAATGAGTATTACACAACCTGAGTATGTGTATTTGTAGCCTAATGTATCCAGCATACAATGCGCATGCGCATTGTATGCTGGATACATAAGGTGTAAGCATATTCCCCTGTTAGAGTTTAGGTGTCTGTTACTGAGCCCAGCCATGTAGTGGGTCCCTGTCACCACGGCATGGCGCGTCATCAGGTTGCGGATAGAGGAACGGCCTCCGATATGGAGGGTAGCTGCGAATAAATTGAATAGGCACTCGTGGACAGCCGATAAGGGGTGGTCCTCCAGTTTGGGGGTTGGCGAGGTGCTAACAACCCCTCCCTGTAAAACATTCATGTTAAGAAACACTCACATGTGGGTGATAAAGTCGAGAAAAATGAGATGGGCTGGGCATGTGGCGCGTATGGCTGAGGAGAGGGGGTGTATAGGGTCTTGGTGGGGAAACCGGAGGGAAAGAGACCACTGGGGAGACCTAGGTGTAGATGGGTGGATATTAGGATGGGTCTCCAGGAGGTTGGATGTGGGTATATGGACTGGATTGGGCTGGCCCAGGATAGGGACAGGTGGCGGACGTTTGTGAGTGCGGTAATAAACCTTCGGGTTCCGTGAAATGCGGGGAATTTGTTGACTAGCTGCAAACCAGTTAGCTTCTCAAGAAGGACTCTGTACCATGGAGTAAGTAAGTAAGTAAGTAAGTAAGTTACAGAGCCCAGCAATGCGGTCAAACACAGGAATGGCTAACAGATAGGCGGACGTCCCCAGTTAACACTTTGGCTTGGCTTGGCACACGCGCCATATTGTCATCTGTGTCCTGCCTGATTCTACCATATTTTTGCACATTTTCTCATAAACAGCACGATTTTCGAAAAAAAAAAAATAACGAATACAAAATGTGTGTTTTGATTTTCCCCTACAACTTTTGTCTGAAACATTTCTCATTCTAAGAAGAAATGAGCGAGATATGTTAAAACAATGTATATTGGACTTCGTGTAAAGTGCCTTAATTCTTGTCCGATTTTAATGAAACTTGAATTTCTCGACATGTTGTCGAAAAACCCTCAAATACACGTATCCAATTTCGTGAAAATCCGTCCAGTGGGAGCCGAGTTGCGGATAGACAGACGGACGGAAGAACAAACGGGCAGACATGACGAAGCTAATAGTCGCTTTTCGCAATTTTGCGAACGCGCCTAAACATTCAAATTTCAAAGCTTATACGAGTAGCTGCCATTCTAAACGAGATTATTTAAAGCTTTCATTAGTCCTCTCAGGTGAATGTCATTAAACAGGTCACGGCCGCTTCGTCCTTACCGCCGCGATAGATAGTCTACTGTCTGCCAAGTACATCCTTTTCCCATCCTGTGTAACACTAGCAGACATTATAATGTCGACAACAATGGTATAAATAATTCACCAGTTACATCCGGATAATCCTATTGAAGCATCAGTTTTGACTAATTCCAGCATCAGGAAAGAGAGTAGTTTCATAAATACCCAGCCTAACATTCTTCAGCAGGGCTCCGAGCTAAACAACCTTGCTCCCAACGACACAGCGTGACATCCCACAAGACCTAAATCTACAGCAACCCTGCTGAGTGAAACTCAAATCTCACCAATGTTTTGGGTGTCCTCTTCTTTGCAAAGTAGATAGTTACTGAGATGACTTATGTTCCCTGTTTTTATGGTACCAGAGAGTTCATTCCGCCACTTGAACCGCTTCTGAGCCAGTTCATTCCACTTCATGTCTTCATATTCTGTGCCTCCAAAATAAATTTTAGTTCTATACTCCCTTCTACGCCTGTGTCTAACTGTTAATTTTCACATGAAGGTTTTCCGAAAACTGCAGATGTGTGTAAATTTACCATTTCCTCAGTGCCTGTTAATCACCCCAAAGACTACTTGCATTGAAATACTAAAAAATTAATTAATTTTTTTTTTTCTGTTTTTGCCTTAATTCCAGATTACTTCTCAACATTTTGTTCTCTAACATACTCAACTTTCACTATACCTTACAGAGAGAACAATGACACACTAGCAGTTTTATGACATATAGTTACCGTGTATTTCAATACAATAAGAAAATAAGCGAACAATATACACTGTAACATTTCCTTGCTTCCTTACGACCTAACCTGTTTTGGTTTCATTCAACCATCATCAGGGAACAGTTAAATACTTCATGAAAATTATAAGACTGACAATTAATACGTAATGGTTTATTTTCTTATTAATATAATATCAGTTAAAATAATAATAATCTGGTATCTTGCGTAAGCGCCGTAAAATGATAAAACGGGAAGAGGAAGTAGTTCCTAAGTCTTTGAGCGGCTAACGTGAAACACAAACTGACGTACCAACAGGAAGCTTTCGTGTTGCCCTTCGCGATTTGAGATACACAATCTATTACAACACTCGGTTCATTGGGAGTTTGCCTACGATTCACAGGGGAACGTGTGTGAAGAGGATAGGGTAATTTGGCGCTACCACATGAGCTGTAATTGCGCGAACCTCATGACCCTGAGCCGGCAATGACCTTCTGTCACACTTGGCAAATCCCTGTCCTACACACGCCCATTAGGATCACAGCTGGCCGATGGAGTTTCACGTATCGCAGATCCGAGGTTGTATGAGGAGCCTAGCAGCTAACTGGCCTGAACAGGTGATAGTTCGGAACAGTGTAAAGAAAAGGATCAGACGACAATCAGTCACAAATATGTTTGACACCATGCATTATAAAACGTGCAACAAATTTCGGCTTATATGTAAGTCATCATCAAGCAGAGGTTAAAAATACGCGAAAAACTTAATCCTGGAAAATCTGCATTTTCGAGTTCTTAACTAATTGTTCCATGTGGTGGTAGTGGTGGTGCCAATATTATTACTATTGTATCATTTTCTGTGATTGTCTCAGGCTATGTCTCGTATTGTCAAGCTCCCAGATGGCGGGCTTTAAACAACACATGAAGAAATACTGAAATGAGTTTATAAAGCCGAGAACACAGTAAAATGGATAAAAATAAAAACGTAAAAATGCAAATACAATAAAAAATAAAATTATTGTTGGTAATAATAGTACTAATAATAATAATTATTATTATTATTATTATTATTATTATTATTATTATTATTATTATTATTAGTGATGTTGACTGTTTTGTATGGGTGTGAAACTTGGTCGTTCACATTGAGGGAGGAACGTAGGCTGAGGGTGTATGAGAATAGGGTGTTAAGGAGAATATTTAGGCCTAAGAGGGACAAGATAACAAGGGAGTGGAGATAACTACATAGTGAGGAGCTTAACGATCTGTACTCCTCACCGAACATATTTCGGGCGATTAAATCGAGAATGAAATGGGCGCGGCATGTAACACGTACGAAGAAGAGGAGAAGTGTGTACAGGGTTTGGTGGGGAAAGCTGAGGGATAGAGACCACATGGAAGGCCCAGGCGTAGACAGGAGAATAATATTAAGATGGATCTTCAGGAAGTGGGATGTGGGGATATGGAGTGGATCGAGCTGGCTCAGGATAGGGACAGGTGTCGGGCATTTGTGAATGCCGTAATGAACTTTCGGGCTCCATAAAATGCAGGGAATTCATTCACTAGCTGAACACCGATTGGCTTCTGAAGAAGGACTCTGCTCCATGTAGTAACTAACTACGTAAGTAATTAAGTAAGTAAACAAGTAAGTAAGTAATAGTAGTCATAGTAGTAGTCACGACTGAAGTATCTATCGTTGTGCAGAATAATGTGTATGGAGTTATGTGAAAAACAATCAATCCGAAAGAAAACGAAAGGCTGATTTTACGAAATTTTAAAGCTGGCAACTTTAATTAATCTTCCTTGTGATTCCCCCCCCCCCCCCCCCCCCCCCCCCCCCCCCCCCCCCCCCCCCCCCCCCCCCCCCCCCCTCGGGTTTGTGGATCTCAAACCACCCCACCCACCCCGCGCGGGGTGTTCTCC
>Ga0123357_10001400_pt1 | contig 25541 bp, 2 predicted proteins | sample TergutEmb28metaG_FD_89873 | JGI IMG/M metagenome (GOLD analysis project Ga0123357, IMG submission 89873) | Embiratermes neotenicus P4 segment gut microbial communities from Petit-Saut dam, French Guiana - Emb289 P4 | ecosystem: Host-associated > Arthropoda: Insects > Digestive system > Gut ...
GAAGCGGGATATATCGAAGCGTAAGAATTACTCTGTCCGCTTATATGCGACGATACAAACAGCCCCGCCGCTAAAACCGCCGCAGAGGCGAAAGATACCTCAATGACCCTCAAAAAATTCCAGAACGGTTTTTTTCTGGTTGTTTTTTCGAAAATATAGTTTATGGAGTTTATTGGTAGATTTTGCATTTGTTTTGTCGATTGCACGGCGAGGAAAATTTTTGACAGCTCGCGGCACTCCTTGCATTTAAGCATATGGGTTTTAAATTCCGTCGCTTCTTTTTTGTCCATCTCGCCGTTTAAAAAAAGCGGTAATTTATCGCATATACTCATAATAGACCTCCGGTTCGGTTTCCAAAAGAATTTTTTTAAGTTTTCCAAGGGCTCTGTTGAATTTTGAAAGCAGCGTGCCGATGGGCTTGTTCTGCATTTCGGCTATTTCTTTAAACGTCATAGAATCTTTCAAATATATCAGCTCTCTCTCTTCCGCCGTCAGCCTGCTTAGCGCCTTATTAACGGATTCGCTCTCGCTTTTTATTGCAGCGGCTTTTTCCGGCTGAGGCTCTTTGTCCGCCAAAATATCTATCATCGAGAACCCTTCTTCGTCCTGCGTTTCGAGAGGAATGTTTTTTCTGCCGTTTTTTCTGTAATAATCCATCGTCATGTTGCGCGCCAGCGTGAATATCCAGTTTTTAAACTTGTTCTCGTCGTTATAATTTTTGAGCTTCTTGAAAATTCTTATAAACGCGTCCTGCGTAATATCCTGTGAAGACTCTTCGTTTTTCGTTATGGACAAAACATAGCTATAAACGTGTGATTGATAGCGCATCACAAGCTCTTCAAACGCCTCGTTGTTGCCTTTTTTAAAAAGGGCGATAAGTTCCGAGTCGCTCAGCTTTTTCATAAAGTATAAACGAAACCTCTTAGATTTCTATTGCAAGGTTGCACCCTGCACTGCTCTTGGGGATTGCGTCCCCAAACCCGCCTTACTTTTTCACGAGCGAAAAAGTAAGCAAAACGCCCGTCGCTGACACAGCCGCAGTGCGACGAATAAGGAGCACAAGCCTGCGGCGAGCGCGAGACGTGAGCGCTCTTTCCTTATCTAAAATTCATAGACAATTTTTATAAACTCGCATACTTCGTATGCTCAGACACATAAAAATTAGACTTGTCTATGAAATTTCTCCGTTCATAAGACGCGTGAGGCGACAAAAAAGGCAACGACAAAATCAAAGTTTTTGTGAGATGACTAAATTGGTTATATGCAGCGTTGCGTATTCCACGCCTGCCTGGGAGAAAAGGTCTTTGTAGGAGTTGTCGGGGTATTCCACGCCGGCCACTACTCTTTTTATTCCGGCGTTTACAATCATTTTGGCGCATAAAATACACGGGGAATGAGTGCAGTACAGCGTCGAATTTTTTATATTTATTCCGTGAAAACCGCCTTGGATTATGGCGTTCTGCTCGGCGTGTATGGCTCTGCATATTTCGTGCCTTGTTCCGGAAGGAATGTGCATTTCATCTCTAAGACAGCCGAGTTCGAGGCAGTCTTTTACCCCTGCGGCGGCGCCATTGTAGCCGGTCGTCAAAATTCTTTTGTCGCGCACTATCACCGCGCCGACGTGATGGCGCAGGCATGTTGACCTTTCGGCAACAAGCCATGCGAGTTTCATAAAGTATTCGTCCCAGCTGGGGCGTTTTGTCGTTTCAACGGTTTCTTTTTTCATAGCGCATATTAAACAAAAAGGTTTAAAAATTGTCAAATAAACCGGCATATCAGATTAAAATTCGAAATTTGCTTAAAAATCAATGTTTTTGCGGTCAAAAATTGGCTTAGACAAAATGCTTGACAAAATGTTACACAATATATAGAATTATCCCACAGCTTAGAAAACGCAAAATATATGAATTTGAAAGGGTTTTTATGCATTTACTTGATGCCACCAAAAACTCAATATTATCAAAGAACTCCCGGCAAACGGCCGGCGGTTCTTTTTTCTTTTTATTAGATAAAAAATATATATTTGGAGCCAATTTATGAAAAGAAAGATAGCGCTTTATTGCGGTATCATATTCGAAAAAAGTTTTATCATTTTTTTGATTTGCGGAATAGTATTAGGGTTTTCCAGGATAGTTTATGCCTACGATGTCTCTGACGCTACTTCCCTTCAGGCGGCGATTTCCAGCACAGATACGGTCATCAACGTCATTTCAAATTTTACTACGCCAAACAACACCGTTTTCGGAGCAATAAGTACCGGGAACACTATACAAAGCCAAACCGGCTCAATTTGTACTATCACTTTCGGTTCGGGTGACAGCGATAAATTTACTTTTACAGGTGGAAGTTCCATCCTTCAAAATCTTAATCTGGTCGGTCAGGGCGTTGGCTCTGCCCACACAAACGGCGGACTTATCAACGTTCAGGGCGCATCCACGAACCTGACAATAAATAACACCGTGGCGTTCTCAACTGGCTACGCGACGTACGGCGGAGCTATGTACGTTACCGGCGCTAAATCTTATTTTAATCTTACCGACAACGGCGTGATGTTTGGAAACAATACGGCCGGTATCAGCGGCGGCGCTATATACCTTACCGGCACTAGCGCCTCTTTAAATTTTACGAACGGAGCCGTAATGTTTTCGAATAACGCGGCAAGCGGCAACGGCGAATATTACGGAGGCGGAGCGATTTGTGTTTACGACGGCACCCTGAATATGACCGCAAACGGCGATAATTCCCAAATTCTGTTCTCAGGAAATACCGCGCAAGGCCGCGGCGGAGCGATATACGCGCTGTCATCAGCGTACGGTCCGTTAAATACGATTGTAAACCTGGCGGCGTCGAACGGCGGGACGATAACTTTTCAAAATAATTCGGATAACTACGCGTATGCCACGTACGGAGGCGGGGCGATTGATATCCGGTCAGCCAAGGTCAGCATAACCGCCGACAACGGTAGTGTTTTATTCACTGGGAACCATTCTAACGGCACTGGCGGACTATATGAGGGCGGAGCCATATTTCTTGACGCAGGGACACAAAACAACGACGGACTTATCCTGACCACGAACAATAACGGCAGCATACTTTTCGACGGCAATTATTACAACGGAGGCGGGCGCGACATAACAATATATTGGGGATATTTCCGTGTGCTTGGCGACAGCGGCTATGTGCGTATGAACGGCGGAATAGCCGACTGTGGCGCCACCAACGACGATTTTATCGTAAAAGGCGGCAACAATAATTTTATATTGGGCGGCAATAATTCGTCTTATGCCGGCTATTTCACGCAAACCGGCGGGGCGACCAAGTTTACGACGGCAAGTACTATGTTTGCTTCTCCGGTCAACTACATCCAGATACAGGGCGGGGAGATGCAGATAGTTCTGGCCGATTCTTCAACTTCAAATATTTCCAAAGCCAGAGGGACTTTTTCGTCGACCGGAACGTTGTCGTATCTTGCGAGCACCTCAAATGAAGTAACAGCGGTTTTCTATAGCACGATGACGCCTAACGTGACTTTCTCCAACGCGACAAATGTCATCTTCGGCTCGGATTACGACGAAGTTACAGGCAACAAGGTCAGTGCCAATTACAGATTAAACTCCGACGCCGACTTCACAAAAACGAATCTCGGCAGAGTTATTTTCAGGGATGCTACCCTGCGGCTCGGTACGACAACTTATACAAAAAGCTACGGATTGGACAATACTACGCTTGATTTGAGAACGACAGCGTTGAAATCTACTACATTTTCCAATTTGACGACATTAAACGGTTCAGAGCTGTCTTTCAATGTGTTATTTGACACGACAAGTGCGAACGGACTTGTCACGGACAGTCTGAACGTATTAGCTGGTGGTACTACAATAGGAGTAGGCGACATTACTTACGTTAGTGGCGGCTATGATGACGGCACAAAATTCACGCGCAGCGCAACCATTTTAAGTGGATTGACTTTCTCCGGAGCTTCAACGCAGACTGTAAATTCGCCGGTTTACGCTTATGGGGAAAGTGTATCCGGGACGGACTTAATTTTAACGGCTATAAAATTTACGGATGGATATTCGTTGAATGCACAGAATATTTTTAGCGGCTATAGAAATTTTGATTTCGGAGTTTACGGTTCAATTGGAACAATTCCGGATTATGTCGTCGCGGCAAATCTTGACCCTACGGTCGCGGGTACTTTTAATGTTTTGGGCAGAAATTCAAATCCCACAGACAGCGTTATAGACGCATCAGGAAATTCGTTGTTTAATATATCTGTTATTACAAATCTGATAATTCAGGATTTAACTATTAAAAACGCGGCAACTGCCGGCAACGGTTCCGTATTGTTTGTCAATAATGAGGGTTCTGCGGTTACTTTGTCCAATGTGGCTATTGAAAATTCAATGGCGTCAAATGGCGGAGCCATTTATTTGCTTAACTCAAGCGCTACGTTCAACTTTGCCACAACTTTTACTGGCAACGTCGCGGCGAGCTCCGGCGGTGCGATTTATCTTGATAACTCGACTGCTGCGTTTAACAGTGAAAACGGCGCGGCGTTTTTTATCGGCAATACCGCAAATGGCTCTCCCAATGACATCTACATGAAAAACTCGTCGATAATTTTCAACGCGGTTGGAAATCAAATAAGACTTGAAGACGGAATATACGTTGAAAATCGTAATAACGTCATATCAAAAACTGGTGACGCAGATTTGTATTTAAGCGGAATGAACTATTTGCAAGGCTACGTCAACTTTCTCGGCGGCACGATGTCCGTTGATAAAGGTACGTTCAATTTTGTAAACGGGGCATGGAACATAACAGGCAGCAACGGCTTTGGGGTTACTAATTCAGTCGTAAACGTTTCAAGCTCTGTGTGGACAAATATAGCAAACAATTCTGGTGTTAACGGCGGCGCAATTTCAATAATAGACAGTTTAGCGACTTTCGGCAGTTCTATGACGTTTACAAATAATACGGCGTCGGGATTCGGCGGCGCGCTCTACATTGACCCAAGTGAAGTTATTTTCACTTCCAGCGTAACTTTCACTTCCAACACGGCTGTTTTGGGCGGAGCGATTTATATTGACGGCGGTTCGACGTTAACTTTTGTGTCCGGTAGCACCGTTACGTTTGGTTGGAACACGGCGACAAGTTCCGGCGGTGCGATATACAATGATGCTTCAACAGTAATATTTGCCACCGGCACGGATGTAAAATTTATAGGAAATACAGCTGACATTGGTGGCGCGATATACGGTGATGTGAATTCGTCTTTTATCTTTAACTCAATGGCGTCGTTTACTTCAAATACGGCGACAACCGGCGGAGCTATATATGCCAACCTCAGTAATTTTTATTTTAATAGCGTAACTTTCACAGGCAATTCCGCAAACTCTGCGGCTAACGGCGGAGCCATATACGCTGCTTATTCTAATTTCACTTTTGCGTCGAGCGTGTCTTTTGTTAACAATACCGCCGGTAATGGCGGCGCCTTTTATTTGGGAAGCGGCATCGCCGTGTTTAGCGACTCTGCCGTGTTTTCCGGAAACAAGGCGTTGAATAATGATGGCGGCGCGCTGTCTCTTAATAATTCGTACGTTGAGTTTGATGGAGCAAGCACATTGTTTTACGGTAATTCTTCGGTATGGACAAGCGGTGCCATGTACCTTGCCACAAGTTCCGCGACTTTTAACGGCGACGTAAGTTTTACAAGCAACACATCTAACCTTGCAGGTGGAGCGGTATATTTAAACGGGTCACAGGCATATTTCAACGGTTTTTCTCAATTTATAGGAAACTCCGTCAGTACTCTTGGCGGAGCATTTACCGTCGGAAGCAATAGCTCTCTATATCTTTCGAGCGCAGTTTTTAACAATAACTCTTCGGCAAGCAACGGCGGCGCGATTTATGCCGACGTGTCGTCAGTTTTATTTGATGGCACGACGCAATTTTATGGAAACTCCGCGGCGGGAAACGGCGGAGCGCTTTATTTGGGCGAAGATCTTGTGTTCTTCGGCAACTTCGTAAGCTTTACCAGCAATACGGCGGGCGATTCCGGCGGAGCAATATATGCTACGACTGAACATTATGTTTTCAACCAGGCAGACCCTTTTAACTACAATAAAGCGGTAAACGCGGGCGGCGCTATAGCTGCCATAAACTCTACTTTTGATTTTTCTCAAGGGTATGTAAGTTTTACGGGCAACCAAATTACGTATCTCGGCGCGTCAAATGTGCCAGGCGGTCCCGGCGGAGGAGCAATATCTGCCGTGAACTCCGTTTTCAATTTTAATAACGATACCGTAACGTTTCAAAATAATATCTCTTCATGTCCTCCGGTGAGCTACTTCGCATACGGCGGAGCCATTTGGGCTTCAGCCTCAACCATTACTTTCAATGGTGTGTCGCTGACTTCATTTACGAATAACTCGTCGTATTATGGCGGCGCGATAGCTTCAAGCTCGTCGTATTTCGCTTTTAATTCTTCTTATGTTTCATTTACCAGCAACACCGCATGGGGCGCCGGCGGAGGCATTTATTTAACCGGAACCGGAAATTTGGATATAAGCCAAACTTATCTTAATGCTTCATATAACTTCGCGGTGTCTTCCGGAGGATTTTTATTTGCAGCCGGCATGGAAAATCTTAATTTTTACAACGGACAATTTAACAACAACCAAGCCGGTGCCGGCGGCGCCATTTATGCGACTGCAGGCAGTAATTTAATTTTTAACAATGACGTTTCTTTTAACAATAATCTTGCCGGCGCGGACACAAGCTTCAATTCTCACGTTTCTCAGCTGTCACCCGCTTACGGCGGAGCGATATACATAGAAAGCGCGACGCTGGCGTTTAATGGAAATGCGATATTCTTAGGCAACATTGCGTCAACCCAAACCGGACGAGGCGGTTCCGGCGGAGCAATATACGCAAGCAACGCCTATTTAGATTTTAGCAACTCTCCGCAGGTAGTATTTGCAAGCAACGCCGTTAATAATAATGAACTTGCCACTCCGGGATTTGGTTACGGCGGCGCGGTATACATGCAGTCCGGATCTACTGCAAACTTTACAAACACAAATCTTCTTGTTGGCTATAACAGCATTATAGAGCCTCAATACGGAAATAATATTATCGGCGGGTTCCTCTTCGCCGATAATTCTTATCTGTATTTCCAGAACGGAAATTTTGTAGCTCCTCCGATAGGAAGCGGAAGAGGGACTAATATATATGGAAGAATATTCGCTTTTACCGACGGAACGATAGCTAACTTTTCAAGCGGTACCGTTTCTTTCATGGTTGACGGCAGACAGGGTGACAGCGCGAAAGGAAACTTGTATGTTGGCGGCGGGGCACAAGCGCTCTTTTACAATGAAAATGTTTTGTTTTCGTCGGCAAACGGTGTGTCTGGATACGGAGCTAACGGCGGACAGATATACGCTGATAACGGCGGTCTTGTAAGCTTTGTTCAAAGCACGGTTACGTTTTCTTGGTCTAATGCGGGTCACGGCGGAGCCGTATACTTAACCGGCTCAACTATGACGTTTGCGGCGTCAAGCGTTACTTTTGTTAACAACACCGGCAGCAGTTACGGCGGAGCAATCGCTCTTTCTTCCGCAACGCTTTCATTTGACAATCTCAATCTGTTGTTTGAAGGCAACGCCGCAACCTACGGCGGAGCTATTTACGGCGAATATTCCAATATATCTTTTAACAATAGTAACCCTTTGTTTGACCAAAACTCAGGTGTCGGCGGTTCTTTATATTTAACTTATTCCACTTTTACTTTTACCAACGGAACGGTTGTTTTCTCAAGCGGAAGCGGAACCTCCGCGTATGCTCAATTTTTCAATTCAAACGTTAATTTTTCAAGCGCTCAGGTTTATTTCTCATCTTCCGTTCAGTCCGGCGCCGCTGTAGTTTATTCTTCCGGCACTTATTTAAGTTTTAATTATTCGACGGTGACGTTTCAAAATATTTTAATTTGGGCTAATGATTTTGCATTGACCGCAGACTGGGGTTCTACGGTAACTTTTGTAAACTCCAATACGAAAATCGACGATAATTACTCTAACAGCAACGGAGGCACCGGTAACGTCGTCACCATTGCAGACACTTCTACGCTTATAGTGCAAGACGGCACTTTTGAAGCCGCAAGAAATAATAATGCTACCGTTAACGCCTCAAACCCAATTATATATATAAACAATAATTCTGTGGCGCAGTTTACAAATGTAGGCTTCAGCGTCAGCAGTAACTCAACGCACGGGGGAGCGTTGGCTGTTAACGGCAACTCCTCGGCTTTGTTTACCGGCGGAAGCGTAGAGTTTTCTACTAATACCGGGGCCGACAACAATCACGGAACTCTCAGCGCCTTCATCGGCTCAACGGTTGCTTTTATAAATACGCCCGTACTTTTTTCGTCTAACACGAGCGGCGACAGAGGCACTCTTTTTGCAGACCAAAGCTCTTTGATAGAGTTTGCGCTTTCGACGGTAACGTTCCAGTATAACAACTGGGCCAACGCCGGCAATACGATGATTAACGCTTATAGAAATTCGGTAATTCAATTTGACTCGATGACGGCAATATTTACTTTAAATAACAGCAGGATAGCCTCGGCAGACGTCAATTCCCAAATTAATTTCAACAATACTACTATAAATATCTCAAGCACAAACGGTTCTATTTTTAGCGCTACAAACAATTCTACGACATCTTTTACCAATACGACGGTTACGGCCGTGCATAATGGCAACTGGTCAGGCATCAATGCCAGCCAGCCGGTATTTTACGGCAGCGGCAATTCCGATATTATCTTCAATAATATCATCGGTTATTTTTACGACAATCTCTTTAATTCCGGCGGAGTAGTGCAAGCGCAGGACACTACAAGATTTTCCATTATAAACTCAACCGTAATGTTTTCAAGCAATACCGGAGGCAACTACGGCGGCGCCGTATATGCCGGCGGGATTAACATTATAAATTCAAGCGTAACTTTTGATTCCAACCAGACAAGCAATCATGGAGGCAACGGCGGAGCTATAGAAATAGCCAACGGAGTCTCTAACATAAGCTCTTCTACTATTTTATTTTCAAGCAACACTTCCGGCAACGGCGGAGCAATTTACACTTATGCCGAGAATATCGGCATCGCAAATTCAACTCTTACCTTTATAAACAATTTCGGAAACTCTGCCGTTTACGTTGACAATTATTCTACGATGTCCGTTGTATCAAGTTCGTTGACTATTTACGGCACCTCGGGAAGCGGAAATGCGGCGCTATTTTTTAATAATCATTCTACGGGAAGCTTTGTAAACAGTTATGTTGGAATTACAAGCAATACTATGTGGGGGCTTGAACTTAGAAGCGCGGTCTCGGTGTCATTTTCAAGCTCTGTAGTTAATATCTCGTCCAATGCCGGCGCCGGAATTTTTATTTATACAAGTGATTCTAATCTCAGCGTTGCATATTCAACGCTTTCTGTTTATAACAATATTTTTAACAATAGCAGCAACGGAGGCGGAGGCGTAAGCAGTCAAGGCAATATAAACGTTTCGAATTCTCTCGTAAATATTATAGGCAATTCCGTAAGCGGTCCGGTAGGAGACGGCGGAGGGCTTTGGTTATCCGGAGTTAACAGTTTTACGGATTCCGTAGTTTCCATATCAAGCAATACGGCTGCTAATAACGGCGGCGGTATACGCATAAACAACGGCAACACGTCTCTCGATTTTACCAACTCCACGGTAACTTTTGCTTATAATACTTCCGCTTATACGAACAACGGCGGCTGGGGCGGCGGGGCCATATACAATACAGGCGGCAACGTCGAGATATCTTTCACGTCCTCGACGGCGAATTTTATCGGCAATCTGATTTACGGAAATGCGACTGATGGAGGTTCTCTGTATTTGACGGGCGGCGGCACCACTTTTAATGTAACCAATTCAAACTTTGTAATTACCCAAAGCAGCGGCGGGTATCGCGGCGGAGCTATTTTTAATTCTGGTGTCGTAGTAAATTTTCAAAATTCGAATGTAGAGTTCTCATCAAGCAACGCGCGCATCGGCGGAGCGTTGTATTATTATAGCAGCAATAGTAACTCTTATTTCACAAACTCAATAATTAATTTTATCGGAAACCGCTCAATCGGTTATACCGACGGCAACGGCGGCGGAGGCGCGCTTTATTTCGGAGGCTCAAATTCGTCCGGAAATCTTGTGTTTAGCTCCGGCGTAATTACTTTCGCCAACAACTCTTCCACTGGCAGCGCTTGGACTACCGGCGGCGGCGCTATACACGTTTACGAGCCCAACGGTTCAGGCTCAGTCTTGTTCACAAGCGGCGCGGTGGTAAATTTTTACAATAACATCGCGGGAGACCAAGGCGGCGGCGGAGCGATACTTCTGACCGGCAACGGAAAAACTTTGATTTTTGATTCCGGAACTACGGTCAACGCGGCGGGAAACATTGCCGGCACATATGGCGGCTTCTTGGCTACCGACGGCGCGAAAAATGTAATTTTTTACAGTGTTAATTTGGTATCCAATACCGCCCAAACCGGCGGCACGATTTATGTTTCCAACTATTCCACGGTCACGTTTATGGCGGCGGCTACTTCTCTTTCGTACAGCTCGGCTTCGGCAAACGGCGGAGCGGTTGCTCTCGGAGCCAACGGCAATATAGATTTTTCAAACACTCATCTTACGGCGACAAATAATACCGCCGGCGGCAACGGCGGTTTCCTGTGGTCCAATTCCGCAAACACGGTAAATTTTTACGATTCCGTTTTCGACAACAACTCGGCGCAAAACGGCGGAACTTTATGGGGCGGCGCAAACACAAAATTCGTTTTTAACGCCGCGACGATGACGTTTACCAACAGCTCCGCAAGCGCGCTGGGCGGCGCGATTTACGTGGAAAGCGGCGGAAATATAATTACTTCCATGACGTATCTGCAAGGGTTCGATAATTTCGCGGCGTCTTCCGGCGGATTCCTCTACTCCTACAATAATTACAACGCAAGCGGCTTAATGTTTTACGGAATGAATTTGTCTTCGAATTCGGCAAATGCCGGCGGCGCCATTTATTTGGCTTTGAGCAGCGCGACGATAGCGGGCGCATCCGTGTTCGAAAACAACATGGCCATCAGTTCAGGCGGAGCGATATATCTCGACAGATCCACCATGACGTTTGCCATGTTGCCAGCTTTCATAAACAATACGTCGAATGCGGACGGCGGAACGCTTTTCGGCTCGGTTTCGGCATTTAATTTTAACGTCGACAATATTAACATTTCAAGCAGCGTAGCGCTTGGCAACGGAGGAGCCGTTTATCTCTACAGCTCCGCATTCAGGCTTTCGACTACTTCAGCTTTTATGGCAATAGGAAATTCCGCCGGCGGCAGCGGCGGCTTTATGTATGCGGCAAACACCGGAGGCATGTTATTTTATGCTTCAAATATTTCAAGCAACACGGCGTCAGGTTCCGGCGGCGCAATTTATTTAAGCAGCAGCGGCGTATCGTTTATGGCCGCTTCAAGCATAACTTACAACATGTCGTCGAGTTCCGGCGGGGCATTTTACTTAAACCGCAGCAGCATGTCGTTTATGGCGGCTTCAAACGTCGCTTACAATACGTCCGAGGGACTTGGCGGAGCTTTATACGTTTTATTGTCGACGGTTTCGTTTGACAGCTCGAACGGTTCCGTTACATTTACCGGCAACGCCGACTCTTCCGGCGGCAACGATATTACGATGTCGAATTCGCGCCTTAACGTGTTCGCGTCGTCAAACCAAGTAAGATTCGAAGACGGAATAGTATCTTTGGACACCGGCAACTCTATATATAAAACCGGATACGGGGATATGTATTTAAGCGGGGTTAATTTTATACAAGGCATATTGAGCATTACTTCCGGAAGCGTTTCTGTTGACAGCGCCGAGTTTACATATGCTGCCGGCACCTGGACGATGCAAAACAGCAACGGGCTTAGAATTTCAAGCTCTAACGTCAATATATCAAGCGCGGTGACGGCGGCCGTTATACAAAACAATTCAAACGTCGACGGCGGAGCGATTTCTATAGTAGACAGCGTCGTTGTTTTCGGAAGCTCTCTTGTTTTTAGGAACAATACCGCGACCGGCAGAGGCGGCGCTTTATTTATCGACCCTAGCTCGGTAACTTTTGAAGGAAATCTCCTGTTTGACAACAACAACGCGGATGCCGGCGGAGCACTTTTCATAACAGGCGGCTCGACGGTAACCGTTATCGGCGGCACGGCAACGTTTACCAATAACGTCGCGCAAAGTTCCGGCGGAGCGGTTTATGTAGACGGTTATAATAATTTGAATTTCGCGGGACTTTTTATAAGCGCTTCCTCGAATAAAGCCGTAAACGGCGTCGGCGGATTTATGTATGCCGTCAACGCCGGTTCTATAACATTTGATCAAATAAGTTTGTCCGGAAACGGCGCGCAGAACGGCGGAACTTTTTACGCCGACGCCGGCACAACATATGTGTTTAGCGGCTCGACCACTTCTCTTTCGAACAGCACAGCGGCGGTTAACGGCGGGGCGCTTTATCTTGCCGACGGGGCGTCAGCGGATTTTTCGAACACTTATCTTTACGCGTATAACAACAATGCCGGCGGCAACGGCGGATTTTTGTATTCCATCGGCGATAAAACTATAGATTTTTACAGCGTGGCTTTTATAAGCAACACCGCGGGCAACGGCGGAACGCTCTATGCCGACGACGGCACGCTTTTGGTATTTAACGCGGCTACGACTACTTTTATACAAAGCTCTGCAACCTATGACGGAGGCGCGATATTTTTAAACGGCAGCGGCAATTTCGATTTAAGCAATACTTATCTTAACGCGTCCAACGGCTTTGCCGGCCTGGCCGGCGGATTCGTATACTCTTCCGGAACAAAAACGCTTAACTTTTATAACGGGCAGTTTATTTCCAACCAAGCCGGAGCCGGCGGAGCGGTTTATGCTACAAACGGAACAAATTTAGTTTTCAATAATGATGTGAAATTTACAGGGAATGTTGCGGGTCCTGCTCTTTTTATGACGGGAAGGTTCAATATAAATCCTTTAGAGCCAGGTTATGGCGGAGCCATTTATGTGGAAGACGGCTCTCTTGTATTTAAAGGGAATACAGAATTCAGCGGTAATATGGCTTCTTCTTTAACAGTTGGTTTTTATGGATATGTCAATTATGGCGGAAAAGGTGGAGCAATATACGCGAGCAATTCTTATATAGATTTCAGCCAATCGCCTCAAATAATATTTGCCAGTAATTCTGTCGCTAACGGGTATGCTTCTTACACTGGTCCCGGTACTGATGGCCTTGGCGGAGCTATTTATGTGCAATCTGGTTCAACTATAAATTTTATCGGGGCAAACGTCATTGCACATGACAATATTATGGGCAATAGCAGTTACGGCGCTTTTCTATATGCGGATAATTCTTATTTGTATTTTCAGGATGGGAATTTTACAGCTTCTCCCGGCGGCACCGGAGTCACTTCTGATTTTGGAAGATTGTTTGCTTTTGTCAACGGAACGATAGCAAATTTCTCAAGCGGCACAGTGTCTTTTATGGTTGCAAACAGACAGTATGACGGCTCCAGCGCAAATATGTATGTCGGCGGCGGAACAGCCGGTGGAGCAGAGGCGTTGTTTTACAATGAAAACGTTTTGTTCTCTTCGGCAAACAGCCAGTATTCGGCAAACGGCGGACAGATATACGCCGATAATGGCGGGCTCGTCCAGTTTGTTCAAAGCACGGCTACGTTTTCTTGGTCTAATGCAAATTTTGGCGGCGTTGCGTACTTAATCGGCTCTACTATGACGTTTTCTGCGTCGAGCGTAACTTTTATAAATAATACAGGCACCAGTTACGGCGCGGCGATAGCTCTTTCTTCCTCGACGCTTTCTTTTGATAACACCAATGCTTTGTTTGAAGGCAACGCCGCTACTTACGGCGGAGCGATATACGCCGAGTATTCAAATATATCGTTTAATAACAGCAACCCTGTGTTTGACAAAAATTCCGGCGTTGGCGGCTCTTTATATTTAACTTATTCCACTTTTACTTTTACCAACGGAACGATTGTTTTCTCGAGCGGCAGCGGATACTGGAAGACGGATGGCAACGGCGCCTGGTATGATTCTGCGTATGCTTGGTTTCTCAACTCCGACGTAAGCTTTTCAAGCGCTCAGGTTTACTTTTCGTCTGCTACCCAGACAAGAGCTAACGGCGTGGTTTACACTTCAAACACATACCTGAGCTTTAACAACTCTACCGTTACGTTTCAAAATAATATAACGGGATCGGCAGATTATGCGCTTACCTCGGATTATGGCTCTACTGTTGCTTTTATAAACTCTAATGCGAGGTTTGACGATAACAATCAATACGCCGGAGCCGCGGGCAATGTTATCAGCATTTTAGACACATCTACGCTTATGGCGTCGAACGGCTCTTTCGAAGTGGCAAGAAATTTTTCAAATAATGGCACAATTTATATAAACAATAATTCCATGGTGCAATTTACGAATGTGGATTTCAGCGTAAGAGACAACGTCGGAGGCTGGGGAGCTTTTATTGCCAACAGCGGTTCTTCTGCAACATTCACCGGCGGCAGCGTGGTATTTTTTGATAATACCGGAGCCGACAACAACCACGGAACTCTAAGCGCCTTAATAGGTTCGACAGTCGCTTTTATAAATACGCCGGTTCTTTTCTCATCTAACTCAAGCGGCGACAGGGGCACTCTTTTTGCGTATCAAAACTCTTTTATAGAGTTTGCGCTTTCGACGGTAACGTTCCAGTATAACAACTGGGGCAATCCCGGCAACACTATGATTAACGCCGCCAACAGTTCGGTAATTCAATTTGACTCGATGACGGCAATATTTACTTTAAATAACAGCAGGTTAGCCTCGGCAGACAGCCATTCCCAGATTAATTTCAACAATACGACTGTAAATATATCAAGCACAAGCGCTCCTGTTTTTAGCGTCACGAACAACTCTACGATGTCTTTTACCAATACGACGGTTACTGCTATAGACAACGGCAACTGGTTCGGCCCGACTCCATACCAGCCGGTATTTTACGGCAGCGGCAATTCCGATATTATATTCAATAACGTATTAGGATATTTTTACAATAATAATTTTCCTAACGCCAGCGCCGGCGGAATAGTTCAGGCAAATGATACCACAAGATTTGCCATTATCAATTCAACCGTTATGTTTTCAAGCAATGCTACATCCAACTACGGCGGAGCCGTGTCTGCCGGAGGGATGAGCATAGTAAATTCAAGCGTAACTTTTGACTCTAACCAGACAAGCAATCGTGGCGGCAATGGCGGCGCTATAAATATCGGCGGGGGAGACTTCCTTATAAGCTCTTCAGCCGTTTTGTTTTCAAGCAATACTTCCGGCAACGGCGGCGCTATTTACGCCAATGCCGAAAATATCGGCGTTGCAAATTCCACTCTTACCTTTGTAAACAATTTCGGAAACTCCGCCCTTTACGTTGACCATTATTCCACAATGTCTGTTGTGTCGAGTTCTTTAACTATTTACGGCACATCCGGCGGCGGCAACGGAGCGTTCTTTTCCAATGACCATTCGACTATAAGCTTTATAAACAGTTATGTCGGAATTACAAGCAACGCCATGACCGGTTTTGCTGTTAACAACGGAGTCTCCGTATTATTTTCAAGCTCCGTAGTTGATATCTCGTCCAACGCCAACGGCGGAGTTTATAACGCCGGCTATTACCCCGGCGGCAACAGCACCATTTTTGAAGTCGATTATTCGACGTTGTCCGTTTACAACAATATCGGCAGCGGCATAAACAATCAAGGCGTGGAAGTTTTCAATAACTCTTTTGTAAGCATTACAAGCAATGCGTCTCCCGGCGACGGTGGAGGATTTTATTTGAGGGGAGCTTCTACTTTTACGGCCTCCGTCATTTATGTTGCAAGCAATACCGCCGTTAACCGCGGCGGCGGCATATATGTCAATGACAACAATGCGTCTATTGATTTTATGAACTCCACGGTGACTTTCGCGTATAACGCTTCTTATGGCAACAACGGCGACTGGGGCGGAGGAGCTATTTACAGCGCTGCCGGAAACGTCGTGATAACTTTCACGTCTTCTACGGCGAACTTTATCGGCAACACGGCTTACGGAAACCAGACTTACGGCGGCACGCTTTATTTGGGCGGCGGCGGAACTCCTGTTTTTAACGTAACCGATTCGAATTTTGTAATCACCCAAAGCAGCGCCGGAATGTACGGCGGCGCAATTTACAATTCGTTGTTCGCTATGAACTTCCAGAATTCTAACGTGGAAATATCATCAAGCAACGCGCGCTCCGGCGGCGGATTATTCTTAAATGTAAGCGGAAGCGCCTATTTCACAAATTCGACGGTTAACTTTATAGGAAACAGCTCGATAGGCCATGACGACAACGCTTATGGCGGCGGAGCCATTTATACAAGAGGAAATCTCGTATTCAGCTCCGGCGTAATTACTTTTGCCAATAACACTTCCACAGGTGGCGTATGGAATACCGGTGGCGGAGCCATCCGCGTAGATTACGGCTCGGTATTGTTTACCAGCGGCGCGGTTGTAAATTTTTATAACAACGTTGCCGGAGATCAGGGCGCAGGAGGCGCGATACTTATAGGCGCCGGAGTTTATAATGCCGGCAGCATCACTTTTGATTCGAGCACATCGGTAAACGCCGTGGGCAACGTAGCCGGCACTTACGGCGGCTTTATAGCTTCCGACGGCGGAAGAAATATAACTTTTTACAACAATGTTTATATGGCGTCCAATACGGCGCAAACCGGCGGAACGCTTTACGCTTCCAACTACTCTACGTTTACGTTTATGGCGGCGACTACGACGTTCGCATACAGCTCGGCCACGGCAAACGGCGGGGCTATTGCCCTCGGAGCCAACGGTTTCTTGAATTTCTCGAATACTTATCTTGAAGCGACAAATAATACGGCCGGCGGCAACGGCGGTTTCTTGTGGTCTAACTCCAATAACATCGTAAACTTCTACACTTCGGGCGTTTTTGAAAATAACGTCGCGCAGAACGGCGGAACTTTCTGGGGCGGAACCAGCACCCAATTTGTTTTCAACAATTCCGAAGTCGACTTTGCAAACAGTTCGGCCACGGCGTTAGGCGGTGCGATTTATCTTGAAAATAACGCAAACATAAAAGTTTCAAGCTCGGTGCTTAACGCATGGAACAACTACGCCGCGTCTTCCGGCGGATTCCTGTTTACAAACAACGTCCGCGGAATGAACTTCTACGCTTCGAATATTTCTTCCAATTCGTCGTTTGCCGGCGCGGGCATGTATCTGCTCAATTCAAGCGCGACGTTTAACTCCACAACAACTTTTGCCGGTAACGTCGCTTCCTCTTCCGGCGGAGCGATTTATCTCGACAACTCGACGGCAACGTTTAACAGCGCAAACGGCGCGATATTATTTACGGGCAATACGGCAAACGGCATGCCAAACGATATCGATATGAGCAACTCGTCGATAACTTTCAACGCCGTAAATAATCAAATAAGGCTTGAAGACGGCATATACGTCGAGACTCCTTATAACGGAATAGCAAAAATAGGAAATGCGGATTTATATTTAAGCGGAATGAATTACCTGCAAGGCTACGTCAGCCTTCTTGCCGGAACTATGTCCGTTAATCAGGGAACGTTCACTTATGAAAACGGCGTATGGAATATAACCAACAGCAACGGTTTCAGAGTTACGGATTCGCTGGTAAGCGTATCGAGCTCCGTGCAAACAACCGTAAGGAACAACTCCAACGTCGACGGCGGCGCGATGTCTATAATAGACAGCTCTGCGACTTTCGGCGGCGCTATAACGTTTACGTCTAACACGGCGTCGGGCAATGGCGGAGCGCTTTACATAGACCCCAGCAGCGTGATATTTGAATCCACGGTTACTTTTTCTTCCAACACCGCCGAAAATGGCGGCGCGATTTATATCGACGGCGGCTCGACGGTAACTTTTGTTGACGGCAGCACGGTGACTTTTGCTTATAACACCGCGACGTCTTCCGGCGGAGCCATATTTATCAACGGTTTTAATAATATAGATTTTACAAGCGTCAACTTGGTCGCTAACGGCAACAGCGCCGGAACCGGCGGCGGAGGCTTTATGTATGCCGTCGACGCGGGTACCGTAACTTTCGGCAACGTAACGTTTAATAACAGCACCGCGGCTTACGGCGGCACGCTCTACGGCGACGGCAACACGGTATTTAAATTCACCGCAGCTACCACGACATTTACCGGCAGCAGAGCAAGCATGGATGGCGGAGCAATTTACTTAAACGGCAGCGCCAACGTCGATTTCAGTCAGACTTTCTTAAACGCTTCCGGCGGCAGCGCAGGCAACAACGGCGGATTCTTGTATGCCGACGGCGCCAAAACTATAACTTTTTACAACTCTTTGTTTAGCGGCAACTCTGCGACAAACGGCGGTGCGTTATATGGCTCGAACGGCGCGACGTTTGAATTTACCGCAGCTGTATCTTCGTTTACTGGCAATGTTGGAGGGACTGTCGGCGGGGCGATAGCTCTTTACAATGCGTCGGCTGATTTTAGCCAAACTTATCTATACGCTTCAAGCAACAGTATGCCAAACACCTATTATTCTTCCGGTGGGTTTATTTATACGAATAATTCAAGCGTCACAATAGCCAATGCATCGTTCATTGGAAATGTTGCCGGTCACAGTATGCCTCCGGCCTCAGGTTATATCTACGCCAACGGCGGCGCAATATATGCCGATAATTTTTCTACCATAACTTTTACCAATGGCGCGGTAACATTTGCAAATAACTTAATCGGAATGGTAGGAAACGGCGGAGCAATATGGAACGGAGGCGGCTCCTTAATTAATTTTAACGAAAGCAGCGTTTCATTTTTAAATAATACGGTAGCGTATGGTTATTATGGCGGAGGCAGCGGTTACGGCGGCGCGATTTATAATGACACGAGCTCAGTAGTAAACTTTACGGCAAGCACCGCAATATTTTCCGGAAATAATAACATAGCAGTAGATAATGAAGGCAGTTTAAATTTTACCGCGAGTAGCATAACATTCTTAGGTAATAACATAGCGTTGGCTTCTTTAGATACCAATTATGCTCCAACTGTTACTAATATAACAAACAGTAATATGTATTTTCTTGGTAACAGCTCTAATGGTTCCGGCGGAGCCATATTTATACAGAACTCAGCAGCGTTTTTGAATATTAGCGGCAGTAGCGTGATATTTGTAAATAATACATCAGGTTATCAAGCAGGAGCAATAATGTTTAACGGCATTATAAATGCTGATAACAGTTATTTGGAGTTTACTAATAACGCTTCCGGCGCCGGCGGAAATGGCGGTGCGATATATTTGAATTATGGCTCCGGGAATTTTAATAATAACGACATCATAGTTTTTACAAGCAACAGCGCGGTTGTGCAAGGCGGAGCAGTTTATGTAAGAGGCGATGTGCCAAATATTATGAATATCAGTTCTGCGACTTTTAGTTATAACAGAGCCACATCCGGCGGTGCCGCAGCCATAGGCGGAGGGCTTACCGGTTTAATGAATATATCATCATCGGTATTTATTTCAAACACAGCCAATATTGGAGGCGCGGTCTACACTCAAGGAAGTAAATTTGTCTCCTACAACTCTTTGTTTGAATTCAATACCGCTGCGTCATCCGGCGGAGCTATTTACAATGCACCTAACGGCGTAACGGGGTCGTCTGTATACCTTACTTCAGTAACATTCACGTCAAATACCACAACATTTGTCGGCGGAGCTATTTATGATTACTACAGCAGTGTGTATTTGACCTCGGTAACTTTTGCATTAAATAGAGCAACGGGAACTAACTCTTCAGGTGGAGCTATATATAACTGGCAAGCTACGCTGCTTTCAAGCGGCGACGTTTCGTTTATTTCAAACAGTGCGGCAAACGGTGGGGCAATTTATAACTACGGCGCTATAAACTCCGGAAACGTGCCGGCAGGCGTTTGGAGTTTTGTTTCAAATAACGCAACTCTCGGCGGTGCCGTTTACAATACCGGCCCGATAGCTCTTTATGGTAATTTGGTTTTCAGCTCTAACACAGCGCAAAGCGGCGGAGCAGTTTATAACAGCAGCGCTACTGGAACATTCAGCTTCGGGCAGACGTCATTTAATTATAACACAGCAACAAGCTCCGGCGGAGCGATGGCGGTAATAAACAGCTCAATCACTTTAACCGGAAATATGCTGTTTGCGTTTAATAGCGCGGTCAACGGCGGCGCTCTCTACATAGACCCAAGCAACGTGACAATAACATCAGCTTCGATAGCATTTACTTCGAACACGGCGACAACCGGAAACGGCGGCGCTGTTTACATTGATGCGGCTTCAACAATGACGTTTATCGATAACAGCACAGTGACATTCTATTGGAACAATGCGAGCAACGGCGGCGCAATATATAATGACGGCGGCACAATATCTTTTATCGGAAGTTCTGGAATTTTCAGCGGCAATACGGCAAGCAGCTACGGCGGAGCAATATACAACGCAGGCTTGTTAAGCTTTGCGCCCAACGCCGGAGGAAGCGTAACTTTTGTTGGGAACACGGCGGCGGTAGGGAACGATATTTACAATAACTTAGGGGCAACGCTCAACTTTAACGGAGTGGGCGATGTCGTATTTAATGGCGGCGTTGAAGGCGCGGGCAATATTAATCAAACAGGCTCGGGAAATATTTATTTTAACGCAGGTTCAAAAAATAACATCGGCGGAACGTTTAACGTTCAATCCGGCGGGGTATATTTCGCGACATCGTCATTTGTAAATATTTTAAACATAACCTCTGGAACCCTCGGAATGGTTGTAGACTGGCTAGCATACGGACAAGGCGCCGGAACTTCATTCCTTTACACAACCACAACAACGCTTACGGACCAGAGCAAACTTTACGTAACAACGATAACGCCGGCAATAGTGGGAAGCTCAACGTCTATAATGTCTGCAAATTGGATAAACGGCATAGCGTTCTCGACAAATAACATAATAACCGACGATAACGCCGGTTACAGATTCGAATGGACCGGCAATGATACAACAGGATACGTGGGCTGGTTGGTTTACGGCGCTGCTCCGTGGAATACTTTTGTGGCGCAGTATCAAAACGCGGTTACAGGCTCAACGATAACATTAGCGCAGGATATAATGGCGGTAGACGGCGACAGCAATCCGTTTGCAAACACAAATGGCGATAACTTCACGATAGATGCCGCAGGATACGTTATTGACTCTTCGGGAATGCCAAACAGAGCGCTGACGCCGCTCAATAAAACGCTTACTGTTCAGAACGCAACGTTTGAGAACTTCTTTGCGACTTCCGGCGGCGGTGTAATGAGCATTGTAGGAAGCACAATGACAATTAGCAGCGTAACATTTATAAATAATATATCGGCAGGTCCCGGCGGGGCAATGTATTCAAGCCTCTCTGCTTCTGGTTCTTCGATAACGCTTATGAATGTTAATTTTATATCGAATGTTGCGGCAGGGTCGTCTTATGGCGGAGCTATAAACTCTGCGTATAGTAATTATTTTATGGACGGCGTTCAGTTTACGTCAAATAGAGCGGGCGGAGGCGGAGCTATATCTCTTTCAGGCGGAGTTGCCAATATTTCAAACAGCAGTTTTATAGGTAATATGGCAACAAACAGCAGTATTTATGGCGGCGGAGCTATATCTACTGCCGATTTAGCTTCCACGGTTACGCTTACAAATGTTAGCTTTATTTTAAATACCGCCGGCGCCAACGGCGGAGCAATATTTACTTATTTGAATAATAATAATTACTATTGGATGGATGGAGTGCAGTTTACTTCAAACAGCGCTGCCAACGGCGGGGCAATTTTTACTTATGCTACGGCGGCAATGAACATTGCTAATTCTACATTTACGTCAAACATCGCCGTATCCGGAGGCGCTATATATACCGGCGGAGTAGGTTCTTCAATAACTCTTACAAATGTTAATTTCATGACTAATACTGCGACTAATGGCGGAGCGATATATTCCGCTAACGGTATGTATTGGATGGATGGGGTGCAGTTTACGTCAAACAGCGTTGGCACAAACGGCGGAGCGATTTATACTGCCGGAACGACTGTAATGAGCATTGCTAATTCTACGTTTACTCTAAATACGGCGGCAAACGGCGGGGCGATATATACAAATAGCGCGGCTTCTTCAATAACGCTTAATAATGTAAATTTTACGTCAAACACTGCCGCCAACGGCGGAGCCATATACGCCCAGAATTCAAATCTTATTTTTGGTGGCAATGTAAATTTCTTAGGGAATTTTTCTACAAGCGCCAACGGCGGAGCTCTATATCTTAGTAATTCGCTGGCAACGTTTAACGACGGGACAAGAATATTTTACGGAAACATAGCGTATAATACCGCCGGCACGAATAACGGCGCCGCGATATATGCTTTAAATTCTTCGAGCATAACGTTCAACGGAGGACTGACGGAAGTTTTATTCAGCAGCGGCCGCGCCATACTATCGATTAGTAATGCCGGAATGTATTTTATGGGAGGAACTGCCACATTCCAGAATAATTATCAGGGAGTGATGGACCTCAGAGCGTCCCAAGTAAATTTTGCCGGAGCTTCGGTTGATTTTTCAAATAACGGCAATACTTTAAGCGGCTCGGGCGGAGGCTCTGTAATTTTAGGGCTTGCCGGCGGCGGAGGAGCGTTGAACTTCTCGGATTCTTTGGTTTCATTTACAAACAATTTAGCCGGCAACGGCGGAGCGATATATGCCACTGCCAACACTTCGTCAGTTACTTTTGTTAATTCGGCGGCAACTTTTAGCAATAACCGTGCCGTTACAAACGGCGGCGCAATATATAACAGTGGAACAGTTTTGATATCAAGCAGCAGTATAGTTGCGTTTACGTCTAACACTGCGACAAGCGTAGGCGGTGCAATTTATAATCTCGGAAATATAAACTTTACAAGCGCTACGGCTGATTTCGACTCCAATATTGGCAATAATGGCGGAGCTATAAGCAATAATACTGGCGCAACAATGTCATTCATAGAAAGTATGGTGATTTTCAGCAGCAATAATGCCGGAAGCGGTAACAGCGCAGGAGCCATATACAATAGCGGCTCGACAATTACTTTTACAAATTCAAGAGTGGATTTTATTGGCAATACATCAAACGTCAATGGCGGAGCCATTCAAAATGCTAACGGCGCATATATGTCATTTATAGGCAGCACGGTGACTTTTGGCGCTAATCGTGATAAAAATTCTTATGGCGGCGCCATATACAATAACGGCTCGACAATTACATTCGTAAATTCAAATATAATTTTCAGCAGTAATTCGGCGTCAACTAACGGCGGAGCAATATACAATAATAATGCAAATATGTCATTCATCGGCAGCACGGTCACATTCAGCAGCAATACGACGGGCACTGCCGGCGGGGCGATATACAATATCGGTAATTCGACAATGACCTTTACGGATGACAACGTAACGTTTATAGGCAACAACATGCTCGGCGGAATTGGAGGCGGAGGAGCCATATCAAATAACGCCAACATATTATTTAGCGGCAGCACGATAACTTTCAGCAGCAATACGGCAGGCCCCGGCGGAGCGATAATAAATCAAGGGATAATAACCTTAACAAACGCAAATGTAATTTTTAATAATAATAGAGCAGGGAACGGCGGCGCGATATACAATACCACTGTAACAGGGATAATAAACATTGATGGCTTGGCATTGTTTGCCAATAACACTGCGACATCTCAAGGCGGCGCGGTATATAACTCCGGAGCGATAACATTTTCCGGAAATATTCTTTTTGCGAGCAATACTGTAACCGGAGTCGCTGGTTATGGCGGAGCGATTTATCTTACAGGCCCAACATCGATGCTTAATTTTGCATCTGGCAGCACTGTAACATTTACTGGGAACACGGCAAGTGTGTCCGGATATGGCGGAGCCATATCAGCAAATGCCGGAGCGGCAATAGTGTTTTCAACGGGAACGCATTATGTAAACACGGCAAACACGGCGGCTAACGGCGGATTTATTGCCGTAGATAATGCTACGGCAACATTTAAATCAGGAATAGATTTGAATTTCAGCAACTCAATTGCGTCAGCCAACGGCGGATTCTTATATGCCGCTAACAACGCTTTGGTCACATTTGAAAACGGATTGAATGCGTCGTCCAACAGCGCAGCCAACGGCGGATTCTTTGCGGCCATGAGCGGAGCAATAATAAATATAGGAAGCGCAACGATATCAAACAATACTGCGACAACTAACGGCGGAGCCGTATATATGTCATACAGCACGGCGACGTTTGACAGCACAACCGGCGCAATAATGTTTGCATCTAACACAGCGGGCGGAACGCCGAATGATATTTACGCCGCAAGTTCGATAATAAACTTCAACGCCGTTACAAATCAAATAAGTTTGATGGACGGAATAAACGTAGGAAACTCGGCTAACGTAATCAATAAAACCGGAAGCGGATTATTGTATCTCAGCGGCATCAATAATATTCAAGGTTTGTTCAGCCAGAATGCGGGACAAACTCAGATAGACCAGTCGACGTTTAGTTTTACAAACGGAACTTGGAATGTAACAGCTTCGAGAGGCGTCAGAATAACAAGCTCTAATGTAAACGTGGCAAGCACGGTTATATCAAGCTGGACGGATAACAACAATATATTAGCCAACGGCGGCGCGATGGGAATCGCGGAAAGCACGGTCGCATTTAACGGCAATATGACATTCTATAATAACGCCACATCTCTTGTAGGTCTCTCCGGCGGCGCAATTAATATCGGTTATTCGAGCGTAGCGTTTAATAACGGCGCTTTGGCATTTACCTCTAACACGGCGATTACCGGCGGAGCTATATACAACGGCAATTCATATTTGGCGTTCAATAATGCATCGGTTAATTTTACGGGAAATACTACAAGCATAGGAAACGGCGGAGCGATAGCGGCCATAAATAGTTCCGTAACTTTTACCGGCGGCAGCGCGTCGTTTATAAATAACTCGGCGGCTAACGGCGGAGCGCTTTACATAGACCCGAGCAACGTAGTGTTTACGTCGGCGGCTGTAACGTTTACGTCAAATACCGCAACGACAGGCAACGGCGGAGCGGATTATGTCGACGTAGGCTCAACGCTGAGTTTTGTAAATAACGATACGGTAACTTTTGAATGGAACACTGCGTCGTCATCCGGCGGAGCAATCTATAACGCAGGATATTTGAGCTTTGCTCCTAACGCGGGCGGAAGCGTAACGTTTACAGGAAACACCGCTGCGGCAGCCGGACAGGATATTTATAACGATGCCGGCGGAGTAATA
>Ga0123357_10001401_pt1 | contig 25531 bp, 22 predicted proteins | sample TergutEmb28metaG_FD_89873 | JGI IMG/M metagenome (GOLD analysis project Ga0123357, IMG submission 89873) | Embiratermes neotenicus P4 segment gut microbial communities from Petit-Saut dam, French Guiana - Emb289 P4 | ecosystem: Host-associated > Arthropoda: Insects > Digestive system > Gut ...
GACTCCACACTCAAGGGCGGACATGGATAAGATTGTCAGCTGACAGGTACAGTGCGTGGACCCGCAAGAAGACCACACTTTTCTCTGGCCATTATCTCCTTAACCGTTCAAATTTGGACATAGGTGTTTTGGGTTATATTGGTATACTTTAACATAGGGAACACCCTCCCGAAGTCTGGCACATTCCTCCTGGGACACCCTGTATATATTACATATTTTGGAACGTCCTGGAAAATAAGGTGTCGTGCAACAATGAAGAAATACATTATTTCTGAGGCCAACCTATGGTACTATAAAAGAACAACTATAGGACACAAATTTAATGGGTAAAACATTCTGTGTGCCTACCATGGGTAAAAATGTGGAAAAAGTAAAGACTGTGACAGAGAATCATACTCAAGCATTTTCTCAGTAATATAACTGTACGTGTTGAAAATTATCCATTGTAAATGGCTTATATCTTAGTTATCCTAAAGGCATTACTCATCAACAATTAGGCTGAACAATTCATGATAACAATTTCTGAAGGCATGCAACATTTGCAAGAATCCAACTGCAATACAATCCCAACAAAAGATCCCTTTATGGAAGCCAAATGGACATCACTGAATAAGGACTGTAGTACATGTATCAAGGCATCTTGGATCTATCTCAGCAAACACCAATCAAATGTTGTCTTCCCTTACAGAATATACTTCAAATTTCTGCACACATCATTAAATTAGAAACAACTGGAACTGTAAGGGGGTTGAAGGGGGAATAAAGTAGAGCTGAGTGATGAATTAGAATCTCACCTGCTTGCTGGCATTTTATATGTTGCCCCCGCATGTGTGAATGAGCGAGCCAAAGGCAGATTCACAAAACGGAATTGCAAATCGCGATTCCCTGACTAAAACCGCGCGGTACAAACCCAAAATATTATACAAAATATTTGGGCTTTTTTCTCGGATATAAAAGATATACGACCACTGCATTGTGCTCAGCGGTATACGAACTAAAGAGAAAGTTATATACATATACATATATACGCATGGATCCATTTCGCAGTAGCCATATTAATGCAGTACAATCATTTGTGTGTCTAGCATACGTATTCATTAATTCCATTGGTGATGAATATGTTGTTTATTCTTCTTCTTCCACATTTCAGTTATCACACTTGTTATTATTATTCTCCATATATTAAAATTATCTGATTTCTTTCCACCACATATACATTTCATTGCTTTTCATTCCAACACAATTTCTCCATTTTGTTTTGTGCTTACTTCATCTTTATTCCATTTTATGTTGTATCATCAATATACCACACACACAATATGTGACACAAAGATAAAATATATGATTGCATATCTTCACTCTGGTGCAGTAGCATCCTCTTAGTGAAAGAAAGTAAGCTGTAGGAAAGAATTGGTTTCAACATACAATTAAGAGTAGAATGCAGTGGCACAGCTTTCATCATAACTTTAGACTCTCAAGTCAACAAAATGTAAAAGTTATCTGAATCCAAGCTGCTGTACAAAACTATAAGGCATAGGACAATCAAACTCTGGTTTTAAAATATGAAGCTGTTTAACAAATATTCCCATTGTTAGATGCCAAGCTAGTCTGTAATGCACGTTACAAACAACACATAATGTTAAAATATGAAGCAGTTTAAAATTTTCCTATTGTGAGATGTCAACCTAGTCTGTGTTCATACTCAACAAGTTTGTCATAAGACAATGTGTTCAGAATTTTAAACAATAAAACAATAACACAACATGTCTACAAATCTTTAGTTCAAGATAGGCAGCAATTTCATCCCAGAAATTTTATATACAGGCAGGTTCATTTTATGCAAGGGATACGATCGTAAAAAACGTTGCGCAAATTACACACAAAATTCCCATTTAAAACAGTGTATGCATGACTAGTGGATTTACAAATATACATAGTATATATGTAATGTATATAAAGTATACATATATTTCCATATAGCTTGAATACATTTCTACACAATTTAATTCTAATGCAATAAAAATATAGAAGATTCTCATCCACAATTTTGGGTATGGTTCATTCTGATAGGACTGTTGTTGTCATGCTACACAAACAAACATTTTCTGTTTCAGACTTTTTGGCATTTAATGTTATCTGAACACGTACCATTTTTTAAAATTCTATCAAAATTACCACAAATCGAATGTACACTACTTTGAGTGAGCCTCACATTATGACATATGACAACAATTCGTTCACCTTTTTCATGCCAGCTTATCATGTCTAATTTTCTTCGATACCAATTGTCTTTTACCAGTTTCTCACTGGGATTGCACTAGGAGAAGTAGATTTACATTTCTTACTCAATGGCAATGCTGATTAAGAGGAAATTAAATGAGCCGTGTGAGTATATCACCAATGTAATCAATCCATACAAGACTGATGGAGTGGCACTGAAGTCACTTCCTGCTGGCCTCCTATTAAAGATAAACGTGGTCACAGATCATTGGTGCGTTAAACTGAAAATTATCATGTAAACTGGAAGGGTAGTGTAAATTTTCAAGCCATGTTAAAGAGAAACTGTGCAAAAAGAAATCACATAAAATGAGACCTGCCTGTATATATTTTCAAACTGGCAGGAAGTACACACAAGCGACATGAAGCAAGCTCCATTCTCAGGTTCCACAAAATTTTGCACCAACATACAAAATTGAATTTCCTAGGCGACCTGGCAACTGGGATTTGTGCAGCCCTGTACAAGCTTAATGAATGTATGCAAGGACAGTTCCACATAAATCTTTATTTTTTTCAAGTAAGGCATCCCCATTGTGTTTTATATGATCAATATATGTGGTACAAAATCATAAAATTATATAGTCATACACAACTCTCAATTTATTAGAAGAAATACAGCTAATACTTCTAATAAATTGAGAGCTGTGTATGACTACAAAATTTTATAATTGTATACCACATATATTGTCCACATAAATCATTTTGAACAAATAATTAAGCTGAGAGTGAGAGCAAATTTGCTACACTATGCAGTATGTACAGAAAAAGACCAGACACACGCAGTACCCTATGTGTAATTTTTCCTACTTCTAATTAGTGCAGGTTTGCTAGCTGTCTCAGCTGTATGAATAGTTTATAAAGACATACATGTCCCAGACTTCCCACTATCCCATGTTCACAACATGGGTACAGGAGACTCTAATTATAACTGAATATTGTGTTGGTGAAAAGTGCCACAGAGATCAAAAACATGAAACATATAATATGTGTCACAATAGAGACATTTTTAAAAGCACAAGATTTTGACCTTTCAGGATTTCATGTCAATGTCAGTACACTGTTCATGAACATTAAGAAACAAGAACCATAAATAACTATGCACAGCAAAACACAAGCAAATAAAAAATGACAACATGGCAATGGTATGTAGATTCAATATCAATAACTTTTAACTATGACTGATTAAGCCAGCTGGCTGTTAAAGGGTTACTGGGCAGATGGTCATCAAAGATGATTCAGATGACACAGGTGCAGAAGCAAGTCTAAAATAAAATCATGAATATGCAAAAGTAGTAGTTAATAAAAGCACATTAACAAGACTTGCCTGTATATGCAGTCTGAAGAATGGTTCATATTCTATACAACAGTGTATCGACAGTCCTTGCATAATATCAAAATGAGTAAGAATGCAATAAAATATAAATAACTTGTGCGCAACAAACTGCTGCACTGAAATGCATAAAGGATGCAACTTGGATTCAAATAAATACAGAAAACTAGTTGATAAGTACATGACATATACCAGCGATCACTTTGTGACAATGATGTTTATACATGAAGTCCCTTGAATTAACACAATTACAAGACACAGGTTATATCTGAGATGAAAGCAATGCGAACCATTATTATATACACCTTACTCCTAAGTTGGAATTCATCTGAAGAGGAAAGATTTGAGAACACCACCTTAAAATTCTCATCTACAATGCTGAAAATGACTTTAAAACAAGTCTGAACTCTATGGGTATACATTACAGAAAAATTTATACCTAACCACAATTCTGGTATTAAATTCCAAGTTGTGAACTATTTTATAATAAAAGTATAAATTGTACTAAAACTACAGACACATGTAACCTCAGTTCCATATGAAGAGAAGACAAGCAAGTACAAATTACAATTTATTCTTGTTGCAAAGTGGCATCAGCTGCATCGGACAAAATAATGAAAAAGTTGTCAAAGCCACTGGAATGTCAGGGAATTTCAGAATCTAAAACTTCAATACAATTACCTGGCAGCACAAAGACAAGGTTTGTATTACTAGTGCACAGTCACACATAAATGTAGACGTAAAGAGAGAAAATGTCATTCGGGATGAAACATAAAATATGTGCACTGATCATTATGTTACGGTAGCTATAGATTCAACCAATCAATTTATTGAGAATTACTATAGTGCCTTGAAATTCCATTAAAAACAAATGCAATGCATACAAAGCAGATCCTAGCCCAATATCCATGAGTGTAAGAAGTCTTGGACAAATGGGTCATATTATAATTACAAAACTTTAACAGTCTACAGGTGTGTCAAGAAGGCAATAAAAATACTTGCAATGAACAATTTTACTGCTCAACCAAAATAATCTTCATATATAACAAGTACAGTACTATTTTCTGAAGGTGTGTGAAATGCACACTCCAGTTTTGGAGGACTATCACATGTAGAGAGTCTTTCTGCTCACAGACAGTAGATGAAATTACCTACTGTAAGATATCGAAGCATCCAATACAGTCAAACCCATTTATGATAATGCCCTGCACGATGTTTTCCAAAACAAAATGTTAAAATAATCTGGTTCCAAATTTCTCCCATATAACTGATGTACAGTTTACTCTTCCAGCATGTTTAAAGTTTAACCCTTTATGAGCGGATTTTATTTTTAGTATTAAAGTCTACCACAACTCATATTTTCAACTGACTGCCATCTAGGGTATCTCAACCTTATTGCTAGCATCTGCCTATACACTGGTGGCATCTACTACATATTCAGCAAACTTGAGAGAGAAAAAAAGAGCAGTAAATTTGAATTGAAATGTATCCCTGTCAGCTATCGGTGCTTTGCTGATATCTGGTAAGGTGCCAAAAGGAATTCCTTTCCAACAACATAACAATTGCCACAGGCCACTATCTATTGGTAAGACCCGGACAATGGAGAGAGCAGTTCTGAGTAGCCTTGCAATGGGTGACAGGACAATACTGTAGTGAGGAGGAGGAACAGGACAGGGAGGTGGAGGTGAAGGAGGAGAAGAAATGCCACAGAACTAACATTTCATCCACATCCCCCAACCCCCTCATCAAAATGTATCTAACTTTCCAAGTCTGACTTGTGTCTTAATATCCCAAATCCTTGTTTCCTTCAAATGTAAAAAGGCCATGCAATAAATAAAGCTACAGTCATGACTGTGTACTCATAGCAGTCACATGCAATTTTAAACATGTTACTATTAAGCCTTGGCTAATATCTACAATGGAACCCTGAAAGCTACACTGGCATCAAACTGAGGTTACATGGTATACTGAAACTATGAGCCCGTATCACTGACACACTGAAAACAATTCTTACAGTTTTCATGTATCTGCCAAGAACTTCATTCAAAGAGAATTTTATGGGGGCTTTAATACTCGTACGTCTGTAGACACTGCTGACAGTCACGCCCAAGAAACAGATTTGAACATACTTAAATTAGCAGTAACAGGCAGCCAAGAATATTCCAAATCAAACTGCATTCTTGCATACAACAAATCTCCAATTAAGAAAAATGCAGACTACATGTAATGAAAACTGTCCGCCTTCACCCTTCCTGCTATTACCATAAATCAATGCAACAGAAACTCTACAGTCACTGGAAAATAATATCCATAATTCGGAAGATATATTTCTGCAAATTACATAACTTACAGTGCTATTTTTGACTTGAAATACCAAGAGAATGGAAAGTACTGTTTCTATGGTCAGCTGTCAGACCAGCTCCTAAACCATGAAACAATGCCATACACAACCCTTTACAATGGCACCTATTCCACATTAAACACCAAGTATCTTTGCAGTGCAGTGAAGGCAAACCTTTTGTAAATAAACAGCGTAATTCTTGCAGTGATTATGCCATAAATTCACCTAATCAGAAAGTAAAATCTTATTGGTATCATTTAAGGACAAACATACTGTTTCAAGGAGCACTTTTAAATTCACCAGCAGACTATTTACATCATAAAATGTGATGAACAAATTAGACAGGTATGCTCATGGTGCACAATGCAATAAACTGGATGTCTGAATTTGCAGTTAGAAATTTCTAAATCTATAGCCAACAATGTATTCGACAACACTGTGGCTGAAAGCTTACAAAACCCAGATTAAATATAAAATTAAACCTGGTTATCAGCCCAAGGAAATAAGGAAATAATTCAAACTTGCACAAAATTTTTTTTTTTGCATGAAGCCACTCTTCACATAAATGGTAAGGTAAATCATTGCAATTCCAGAACCTGGAGACGACAGAATCTTTATCTTCTAGTTGGAACTGTGAGTAGTACTGCCAAATGAAGTCCGCAGACTAAAATAATTCTTTTTCACATTAGTGTTAGTAGTAGTACAGACTTCAAACACATACGTATACAGCATCATGAGAACCATTAGAACACAACTTCACATTCAGTGATCAACTCAATTATGCATCTCAACATGTTCTGACCCCATTACAACATGATTAAGAGAATTTAACGTACCAACAAACTGCATCATCATCTGATTCAAGTATACAGATCATATTGTTGAATAGTGAACATATAAAAAAAACAGACTGACATCTCCATCACTGATATAACAGTACAGCTGTATTAAAACCAATGGCGTGCAAGACTGTTTCAACAGTTATTATTATGTTCGTATGACCACTTTCTTTAAATCTACCATTGTACAAAAGATGTTCTGGAGTTATATATGAGTATTATATCCTGTTGTGTGCAATCCTGTAATATCAAAGTAAAACGGTAATGGCCGAATGGTTTTTAACAATTTTGCTCCGGACAGCATTTAAAATTTAATATTCCCCTTGCTGGTTGATTTTAAGGGTACTGAAAAAAATTTAAAAGTAGGGTATTTTTCTTGTCATTAAATCACGAAATTTTTACACACCACAGCAGAAGTGTTTTGGTATCTCATGCACAAACAATGGAATACTTATGTGTATTTGGAGTCCACACCACAAATGTAAATTTTGGGGCTGGAATCACATTTCCGGTCACTAGATGTCCACCACAATTTACACACTGCACAGAGATAAGGTTTTTTGCAGCACTGCCTCTAAAAATCAATTGTCATTTTTACTTCCAATAATTCAGTTTTGTGCAATATACTTGAAAACAATGCCCTATACCTAGTCCTACATCACATTTTCAATAGTACGTTGTAGTGCACTGCTTCAGTTTTCCCTGTCCGATGCTTGTATCTCTCTGCACACACGTAACATGAGCGCTGACATTTTCCCTCCAGCGTAGCACGTGTCGCTGGAATCCTATATAAAAAAATGATCTCTTCCTGTGAGTCTGCCAGCTGGACTGCAAGTCTGATATTGTACTTGAATTTCCATACTGGCACTAGCAAGCCATCCTTAGGTGACTTTTTCGTAGAAAATTTTGAGCAAAATTTTTTCTTGCTTGTTTTGGTACGCAAGATGTGTGCATTGGCAACTTGCCAGGTCGAAGATATGAAAGAAATGTTTCTTCCACCATTTTATCATATTCCTTTCAAATGAATAATATGACAGCATCTGGTCTGATCTGTCCACAACACTTTTACACTTACTGTAGTCCAACACTTTTGCTGCTTTTATTTTATGATGTGCCCCAACAAGTATATCTTCATGGGCACTGGTTAAGAGAAAAACATCCCGGATGTCCTCCCATTTGATAGCCAAGAGTTGATTTCATTGGGGTGATATTTTTTTGCCTTTTTGCCAGTTTTCCAGAAAATGCTTGTTTATGCATTTCTTTTCTCTTTGACATTACTGTGCCTACACCCTGTGTCTTACAGGCCCATAAATGGTTGAAAGTCTTTTCACTGGAGTACCATCTGTCTATGTACATATAGTGGTCCTTCCCTTTTATTTTGTCACACAACCTGATGACACCGAAAGCCATCTGAGTTGATGGGATGTGTCACTTTCTGTCTCACAAAGTTTGAACATTTTTATTCCATATTTGTGGAGATTTCCTTTGATATGAACATGAAAGAATATACACTCTTGAAATGGGCATTCTGCCGCATCGATAATCAGCTGTTCTTCCAGTCTGTAGACATCCTGAAATTTCTTGATGTGCAAGTCAATAACTGGATGAATTTTCAATAATGGGCCATAGTCTGGCTCTCCACTAACTGCCTTTGCATTACTGTTATTCAGATGGAACGTCTATAATGCGAGGAACCGAACATTCCAACAGAAGCTGTAGATGGGGTCTGAATAAGCAGACGCAAACTCCAGTAATCCGGCATTGATGACTTCCGTAATGTGCTCATATGTATAACTAACAAAGAGATTTTTTTTTTTTTGTAACGTGACTGCATTCCACTGTGCAAATACAGATCTGGGTTTCAGAGGGCCCTCTTGCTTCTTTTTATTTGTTGCATTGCATATTGGTTTGTTTCCTTCTACAAAAATGTGAACATTTCTGGGCTGAAAAATATTTCAAATATATCCCAGTGAGAGCTGGCTTGTGTTATATGGAAATTTTTATTTATCCTTGGTACTCCTCCAGAGAATGCAGGATTTCTGAATCATCTGAATTTGTTCTTTCCATCCTAACTTAAAATCTGCATCTACGCTTTCAGCAATGGCCCTTCGTGTTCTTTTCCTGCCTCTGCCAGATTTTGACTGGACAACTTCCTCTTCTTCGCTGCTACTGCTGCTGCTGCTGCTGCTGCTGCTGAAGGGTGAATTTACTTCGCATGTGTTGCTCTCAAAAATTTCACAAAAACTATTTTCCATGTTGCTTGTGGCATGCTAAACATCATTTAACTACAGTCAGAACTCATCGATACTTTAGAACTGCATGCTGCGAAAGGAGTGTAGTGATTCACTGCGTCTGATCTTGGGCGTCAGTTGCGATAAAACGATGGCATACCTTGAGTCAAATGTCACAAAAGCTTGTTGCACAAGCGTTCCCTCGTTGACAAACTAGCATATGCAATTATAAGACTTGCAGGAAGCTGAACAGAGTCACTGAAACTACAAACATGGGGGAGTAGTTTGGTATAAACCTGAAGCCAATATCTCAAACATCATTTTTTTTTTTTAACAAGCTCATGAAAATCAGGAAGTACCAGTACTCTGGCCAGACAGCTGACATGAGAAGCTGCACAGTTCTAGTGTGACACGTGGAGGGGAAGTGTTAATATATGGTACATGACAGCATCACTAATGCTTGTAGTCACGTTTAACAGCAGCTCCTGTCCTGTACAGATATACTGCTATATTGAACAATGGTTCAGAGACATGTACGATGAAGATCCTGCTCTGAACTCAGAAAGAAAGAAAGAAAGAAAGAAATAAAGCTTTGTTGTATAGTGGCCAGGCTAGAGTAATTAGCAAACTAACAATTTCCACATGCTGCTCTACATAAGTTTACCATCCTTTCTTGCAAATAAGATATATATATTTTTTTCAAAATATCCATTTCTTATACCTTTGGAAAGTCCTATGTTTTGTCATTATATCTTCAATTTTGTCACAGGAGTGGTTACTATATAAAACATGTGTGGAGTATTTTGATGCACCTGCGATGCGTGCAATGTTGCAGATACATGCTACACAGCATTTTATGTTTTGTTGACTGTGCATCTTGGTATGATCCTTGTAAATAACCAACTTGATGCACAATTTTTCATGTATGTTTATTTCTATTCTCTACATGTTTCGGGCAGCCATGTGCCCATCATCAGGAGAATTATTGTATCAATGCGACACCTGGTTTATATCATTCTCTGTAGGTGACCATCTGGTATGCAGGTAGTCTGCATACCAGATGGTCACCTACAGAGAGTGATATAAACCAGGTGTCGCATTGATACAATAATTCTCCTGATGATGGGCACATGGCTGCCTGAAACATGTAGAGAACAGAAATAAACATACATGGAAAATTGTGGGTCAAGTTGTTTATTTACAAAGGCTACACAGCATATTTAATACGTTCTACCAAATTCACTTGTATGCACATTTAATTTATCTCAGTAATTAACCAACTTGATGCACAAAATTTTTGTTTCACAGTAAGTTTATTTCATGCCTCTACATGTTTCGAGCACATGTGCTCATCACCAGGAGGTCAAAATTGCATTACACAGCCTCTGGTATCATCACACCTATAGGTGTGATGATACTAGAGGCTGTGTAATGCAATTTCATATCATCACACCTATAGGTGTGATGATACCAGAGGCTGTGTAATGCAATTTTGACCTCCTGGTGATGAGCACATGTGCTCGAAACATGTAGAGGCACGAAAAAAATTCTGTGCATTAAGTTGGTTAATTACTGAGATAAATATACTGAGATGCACAGTCAGCAAAACGTCAAAATTTGTATGCACATGTTTACATAACAGGGAGGTAAATTCATAAATATCTGGGATTTTAAATAATAGGGTAAATGTATGGTTCCCTAATAACTTTTATATAGTGCAATTTACATGCAAGAAACTCTCACTCTATTTTGTTTGAAGAGTTTTGTAATTTGTCTCACATATGGTGGAAGTTATTCATATTCTGGTTTTAGATTTGCCTTCTTCAGCACTACTGTTCAAGGATTCAATTGACACACTTGGTTTTGTGCTAGCATATAGTTCTGTATCATGTCACTGGTATATTCATCATTACCTTTTGCTGTAGCAACAGTCCTGTACCCCTTTTATTTGTCAAAATTATGTTTAGATGTTTTAAAATAGAGCGTGTATCAAAATGATTGGAGCGGTTTCAACCTGCCATTACGGCTTTCGGAACGCACGCAGAAGTAAGTTTCCCACATGGAATGAAAGAGCAGGTGTTCAAATTTTGTACACAAGTGCAATCCCACTCCCCTCTTCTCTCTCTGTCTGTGACGTAATAAAGCGATAATGGCAACTCTGGAGCAGAAAGCATTTTGTGTGCTGCAATTTGTGAAGCATGAATCAGTTGTTTCTGTTCAGCGGGCATTCCGGCAACAATTCAACAGTGATCCCCCATCTCCCACAAGCATTAGACGCTGGTATCAGCAGTTTCGGACAACGGGGTGCCTTTGTAAAGGAAAAAGTGCAGGACGGCCGCGTGTGTCAGAAGAAAGCATGGAAGTAGTGAGTCTTTTCTTTGCAGTCCGAAGAAGTCTGTGCGCTGTGCGAGTCCTGAATTGGAGATGTCGAGTACGACTGTGTGGAGGGTGCTGCGTAAGAGACTGCACATGAAGCCCTACTGTCTTCACTTGTTGCAGTTTCTGAAACCGACAGACCACATCGACCGAAGTAACTTTTGCATTAAGATGGAAGCTGCAATGATGGAGGAAGGTTTTCTTGATCGTGTTGTGTTTAGTGATGAGTTTACATTTCATATCAGTGGGAAAGTGCACAGACATAATGTGCATATATGGAGTACTGAAAATCCTCACGAGATGGTACAACATGAAAGGACTTCCCCAAGATCAATGTTTTTGCACAGTGTTCACAAGAAAGGTTTATGGGCCTCTCTTTTTCAGTGAAGACAATGTGATGGTGGGAACAAGTTATCTGGAAATGCTACAGACATGACTCTTCCCTACATTGCAGGAAGATGAACCAGAGAACTTCATTATGCAGCAGGAATGGGCCTCCCCTGCATTTTCGTCTAGACGTTCGTCACTGGCTGAAGGACGTTCTTCCACGTCAGTGGATCGGGTGGGGTGCTCATGAGGACTTGAAGTTTTGTCGGTGGCTTGCACAGTCCCCTGATTTAACCCCTTGTGACTACTTCCTTTGGGGTTATGTGAAGGACAAAGTGTTTGTGCTACCACAACCCATGAGCATACCCGATTTGAAGAACAGAATTACCACGGCTGTGTAGACCATCACATCTGACTTGCTGATCAGAGTATGGCAGGAATTGGACTATCGCCTCGATGTGTGCTGTGTGACGAAGGGTGCATACATCGAACATTTGTAGGCATGTATCACATACTTGTAGAGTTATTCTTTCATTTCTACTAGTATTTATAATTCTGTTCACCATACGTGTGAATATAATCAACTTCCAAACTGCTCCAATCATTTTGATACATGCTGTATTATTAAATCACCCCCATATTTGCAAATGTTATAACAGATGTGTTCAAGCAAGCATGAAACGAAACTGAGTATCTCCTGGAGGTTTATTGTGTGACAAATGGTCCCCACACTGTAACTACTATAAGGTGGTAGTGATAAAAATTTTACAGCATCTTGATATTTGAAAACAAAAACTGCACTGCAAGTTTAATGTTTACTGAGACATAACTTACTGCAACACATTTTTTTCCCCATTTACCCTGTATTTGGTGACAATATCACTCCAAGGGAAGTCATGGTCTATACTTTCTGTCTTTAAGTGTAAACAGTTTTCTGCACACATCAATCTAACAAATTCCTTTGTAAAATTCTCCGAAAAACATTCTGTTCCACAGGAAAACATGAACAGGGAGCACAATAATGCTTCCAAACATGTAATTAGTCACATTTTCCTGTGTGATCAACATTATTTATCCAGTGACCTACTATAAGACAATAATTTGTACAACCTGGGTAAGTGGTGTAAATGAAAAAGTCTCACATTTTCCTTAACGTCCTAACAAATGTTTCCTTTTTTACTGAGGTGACACAATCCACATTCATACTTGGTTTATGCTGCCCATTTAGTTGTACAAATGTCATGCATCCGTATTTCTACGCTTTATGTCATGAATATTCCTCGGCACCGAATGTGAATGATGCTATGACACCTGAGGGTCAGGGATCAACTAAGTTCAATTCTGATTTGAAAATGAATGCAAAAATGTGTGAAAGGGGTAAATATATGCACGTGCACATATAAAGCATCACACAACAAGGTGTTCTTCACTACCAAAATGTCATATAACTGCATGGTACACAACTACATTTATACCCACAGGCAAAGTATGACCCACCCAGTGTCAATTTTCACAGGACACACAAAGGCTCTACAACATTATGTGTAGAAGTCTTATGTCATATATGAGAGGGGAGGTTAAGGATGTCAATATGAAGCATCTCATGAACACCTATACAGAAAAGGCTCTGAAACAGAGCACAGATGTCAAAGGACATCCAAGGTCCATGTATTGCAAAAATAATGCATGAAGATGATCATTTTTTCAATGAAGAATATGTTGTCCACTGAGAATTCTTTCCAGAGGGCAAAATATTTAATGCAGTGCTTTACAATGATGTTAAGGAATGGCTCTTAAAAAAGAATGAAGTAAGTGAGGAGAGTCCTGTGCCATTCAAAAGGATGGTTATTGTTATACAATGCACCATTTTATGAAGCTATGATTGGAAGCCATTTCTGGATAACAGGAAGGTTACTATGCTTCAATACCCACCCTACTCACCTGGCCACACCCCCATGACCTACTATCACTTGCCGAAATTAAAATTTACCCCAAATGGTTGGCATTTCAAATCCATTATGGAAAATGAAGATGCAGTTTACAAGGGAACTGAAAAGCATTACAGAAGGGGCCTTCCCAGAAAGGACAAATCCTTGTTGAAATGCGCAAACTGGTGTAGTCACAGCATCCTAAAGTTCTCGTATCCTGTACAGAGTGAAGTGAACTTGTTCTTGTGCAACTGTGTAACAGAAGTCAAGCATCGCATATTCTTAACGTCTCCAGTAACGGTGGCCAGTAGTTCACTTTACATTCCAGTCACTTTATCCCTGGTTTCCACTTCCCTGCACCTCTTGGATATGAAGCAGGTGTCTAATATACAGCTAATCACTTTAATGACAAACCTTTGTGGAAACCACAAAACCTACTCTGCAAACCTGAATTAATTCACTTCCACTTTATCGCTTTCGTAGTGCAACAGTCAATGCACAACATAGAGTACTTCTCATCCTGTACAGAAATTTAGAACCTGAAATATTTAAGATATTTTTTCTGGCTTCAATATCCAAAATCATCCGATCACAAACATAAAAAGTGTACAAAATGGGAAATCTTACATTTACATCTTCTATGTTACCTCGGAAACAGAGCAAAAACCAAGACGGTATGAAATATTACAAAGGCATGAGTCATGAATGAAACATGATAATAATACTGAAAAAGAAGGCCTTTGTTTATATAAAAAAAAAGAAAGATTCTGTTAAGCACAGAGCAGCGTAGGAAAGAAAATAAGCTTTCAAAGGATATAAATTCTTGGCAGAATGTTCTCATACAATTAACACTATTTTGTACAAACTGCTTATGCTACTGATGGTCTCAGGATGGGGACTTACCACTCCTCTTCCTTGTGAGTCACAAAGAACTCATTCAGTTGCTGCCTCTTGAATTCCAACTTATACTCATTATATTTCCTGATTGCCTCATCATCTGTTATGTTGTCATCTTGTGTCTGGAGATATGCCTTGAATGACATCATAGGAGGCTGTGTTTCTGTTGTCTGTATTTCCCTGCAAAGTACACAAATGATTATTTAATGTCATTAAAAATGAGTAGGTAACTAAAGCACTCACTAGATGGAAAGATGTTGTTCAGAAAGACATAAGAAAGATGGGAATTGTTAATTGCAGACAAGCAACACAGGATGGGGAAGAATGGACAGCACTTTGGGAGGAGTTTTTCCTTCTCACACTGTGGAGGAAAAAAGGGTGGTGGTGGTGGTGGTTGTGGATCTAAGTTATTCCAACAGAATTAATATCTGAATTTTCAATACTGCAAACACAAAACCAGACACTGAGATGTTTCACATTTATCAACACACATGCAGCTGGTGGCTGCCTTCCAAGGAACATCATTACCCTCTGATTCGAATTTGGACTTCAGAACTTACTTCTGTCTGTGTGTTTTAGTCACTTGGCAAAGGATACCCAATGATATCCAATGAAACAAAGTACAGAGATAAAACTTGTTGCCCCACCCATGAGAGGACTTTGTGGTAACTCAAATGAGGGTCAACTACACCTGTCTTAAACACATCCATGTGAATAGCCTGTTGCACTGTCCTGAACCCTCTGGCTAACTACAAAGGGTATCCAGATGAAAAATGTTCTGCCTGTCACAATTTGTCACAATCACAACCCACATGTTGCATGTTGTACACTGAATTTAGTCTTTTTATAAAGCACCATATTCTTCAATTCACTTGACTTCTACCACCACCATTACTTTTATTCTGCTGTTGTGATGTGACACCATATAGACTTGTAGAAATTTATGAACATTTAATATTCTGTTCCATCCATGCTGCTTGACACAGAACTTGCCAGACCCTTTAACTGCCTCGGCCTAGATGCATGCCTACCCATGCCACTTTTATCCATTCTGCCAGAAATGCCTCTGATGGTTTATTCCCTGCTAGAATTGTGAGTAGCTGCACTCCTCATGGAGACAACACACACAGTCCTTGACTAGTCTGATAACTAACAACATATCGGGATGCAGCCGATGAATTACGCCTCCACCTATTATCACTAGGTCTCTATTAAAATAAGGTACAGCTAGCTATCCCTGTACAGGCCTGGACAGGCCCTAGGGCTCCAGGTGGCTTAAGATCCCAGAATTCCTAGACAATTGGCACATGAAGGTGATAAGGCTGTCAGCCCTATGCAGTGGCCACTTTTACACCCCAGGAGATACTCCTGGTACTCATTTCTGTCTTAGGCTGAATCAACCCCAGGGCCATAGTGTGGCTGGAAGGATGAAGTCAATGAAAAATTCCAATGACCCCACAGGGAATCAAATCTGCAACCCTCTGGCCTGTGGCACAGTGCCTCAACTTACTGTGCCACCACATACCCCCGTATTGCAGTAAGACACTTGGGAATTCACGATATCCATGACATATCCCTTAGAAACATCATAATACATCACTGCTCTATTAAAAAATGAGATTACAGTTATCCGTCCCATACTTCGTGCCACTGAACCATTAATTTTTCAGTCACCCAACTTTTACCACTGCAAGTGAATTTAACACCATTTCATAGTTTCTCCTTGGGCAGACACTTACTTTTAAGAATAACAAAGGTATTTCAGTTTCGTCAGCCACCATAGACAGCATCACTCCCATTCCAAGTTTCTCGTACCTATTACCCTGTACTACCGGAGAGTTCTGTAACTTCAACTGAGCAATTGGCAGGCTCACCCATACAGTCCATCTGACCATGAAGAAAGTAATGTTTCTGGCAAAGACTAATCATATGCTGCTGGCATGCATCTAACTCCTCAGCATAATCCATGCGAAGCTTCCAAACTAATGTTCTTCTCCTATGTTAAGTCACACCGTTTCAGTGTAGCATAACCTGATGGTCTATCAAATGTTTGTCTTGAGGACCCACTGCAATATGCTGCATGATTATGCCCCTTCCCAAGACTTTCATATGCAATGCCTCCAGTGAAACAGGAAGCCCATCTTTCAGCTCTTCGAGCAAGAACTTCAGTACCTGTTCTACATCACTGTATCATCCTTTCATAAGCCGCAAATACCTTCCCATATAACTGGCATAGTTCCACTGTTACTTCAGTTTCAGTTTTGGACATTTACTTTGGTAAGTTTCATTACGTAGGGTGACTGCTGATTTCTTCCACATGATTAATTTAATGTTTTCATTCTAGCTGAAACACACACCCTTCCACATCTCTGAGACTGTGGATCTGATGTTGGTCAACCACGATTTATGCTAAGGTATTGTATTTCTTGTTCAAACAAATATAAACACATGTTAAAGCTGAAATCAAGCATTACCTACCAAAGCACAATGCAATATTAGCTTTTCCATGGCAGTAAGGCCAGGTCCTTGACTTTGAAATGAAAGCAAGACACCATAAAAGAGTCACATTACTGTCACATTATCCACCCTAAAAACAGTTAATCCAACATAGTATTTTCTAAGTACACGAGTCCAAGATGGCACTTTTTTCCTTAGAAGCCCCCCCCCCAAAGTGTCATATCAGGCTAAATATTATTGGTATTACTGGTTTATTCATGGTAACCATATGTAAAATTTACTGCAATGATTCTACACAAAGTGCCAGTAATGTATAATGGGAAGATCATATTGTCCACCCACATTTTTAATCGCCAAAATCAAAAGATAACTTCAAAACACTTTATAATGGGTATCGATACTGAAATCTGTCAAGTTGTTTCATCTTTAAATCTCCAAAATTAAGAGATAATTTCAAAAAAGTTTATACTGAGGATCTATAATGCAACCTGTCAAGTGAATTCATCTTACTCTCTAAAATTAAAAGATAGTTGGAAAAAAATTTATACTGGGGATCTACTGCGAAAGCTGTTAAGTGATTTTGTCATTTATGAAACCCTGTAAACTTTCCTATCTCTGCAATACAGTTCACCATACAAAAAATCCATGCATACACCAACAAGAGATCTCATTAAGATCCATTAAATAAGAACTATGGAGTTTCGGACTGGAAGCCTTACCTTTGATTATTACCATGGTTCCCATACACATGCTGAGAGCTGTAGCTGTCATGAGACCATGAAGTGGCATAGCTACCATAGCCTCCAGCAGCACCATCATGCCCATAGCCAGTACTTCTCCTATCCTCCCTGCCACAGAGAACAAAAAGCACATGAAACAGCAGATCTGACTAAGCAATATATACGTACAGCCAGAGGTGCCAGGAATATTATACAAGGTCTATTTTACACCAAGTGCTTCAATCTATGACAAAGTAAAAAATAGTTGTCCCAAATCTGCACAACAACATATTCTTGCTAGGTTCAATCCACCTAATAAAATTTCAAAGTTCTGATTCACTGTAACACTGTAATCAGGGTAAAAAAAATTCATACAAAATCTGATGGAACATTTATGACCTACTAGCATACAAAATTTTCAGGTGTTTCATGCCAAACTTTATGTACATACGATGAATGGTTAAAACATACTGGGTTAAGAGACCAACACAATTCTATACTCCTACATTTTCAAATACATAAAATCAGGAGAGTGGGCCAAATGGTCTAATGGGGTTACAGTGCTTTTAATCAATGCTTTGTAGTAGCAATACATGCAGAATCCCACTGCTGCTTAACCAGGTGGTCATGGATAGTTACAGCACCCGCTGCCGCAATATCCTATGGTATCAATTAATTAGAAAATGTGGCCTGTTATATTGCAAAAATTAACTGTACACTTTTTACAGGGCGAAATGGTGGTCCAACACGCTGGGTAGGTAGGGAAGCTTGCTAGGAAGTGTGAAATGATGCATTTCACACAGAGAAGATCACTGTATTGTGTACCATGTGAATTGTCAACCACAGGCATTCCAATGAATATAGTGTAGTGACACCTTAGTTCAGCAGACTATACCAACAGTTTCAAATCTGCAGTTATTGTCCTACTGGTACTATTTGCACCCTATACACAGATGACGGAAAATTCTCACACATGCCGTATCACTGGCTGGTTGCCCCAGAACACTTCACTGTGTAAATTTTGAATTCAGGAAAAGCTCTAGTCGATCCACATTCATTTATCTGACATATTAGCACCACTTACCTGGTGCTGATGAAATGCAAAATGATGAGAACAATCACACTGAATTATGAGTACAATATCACTACTGAATATCTGACATGTTTTCTCTACGCTGTCTGAAGTCAGTATCCTTCTAATTTTGCTGAATTTTATTTAGCAACCAAAATTACCATCTAAAAATGTGTCAGCAGTGCACAGCATCAGACTCCATATCCTGATAAAAGCTAGGTACTGCTATGGAAACCAGAAACTGATACTTCCTACCTTACTGTAATGTATTCTAAAAGGAATAAACAGGATACTTCAACTTCCCCTTTCTCAGTCTAACTTGTACAAGGTACTACAATGTTTATTTTCCCTTACATCTACAAAAAGAAGGTAAGAGTTTTAAAAGTGATAACATATTAAGCCATTTTTGCAGTGAACTCAATACAATAATGCCAAAACGCGATTACCACAAATCACATCTTTCCCATCAGCCAAAAACACTGGGAGCAGTACGAAGAGAAGAGAGATGTAAGATTGTCACTGACAAGCCACATGAATATACCCCCTTACCCCAAAGCAGAAAAAAATAGAATAATATGCTGGGTTTGACAAATGCCAAGACTGTTCTGATTCATAAGCCATGTAGTTCTTGTTAAACTGCACATGCATTAAAATTTGTAGGTAAGTACATCTCTCACTGAAGATGCATGCATTCTTGTCTACTTCCTTTTTCAGGTTTACTTAATGACACTCTCAGTAACCAAGACTACGGTGTCAAAAGAACTGTATGATACAGAACAACGACCTGGAAGTTACAGTCTGATTTCAAGTATTAATGTGGCATTTCAACAGTTTATGCCCCAGCCAAGATTCATAACTGGTAACCTCCAGAATACGAGACAAAAATGTGCACCACATAAGGCCACTCACAAGCACACATTCTTAACCTCAACACCAGATGAATGTGAGTGGTCAGCTTCACTCTGGGTCACTTTATCCCAAGGAAAAAACCCTGAAGTATAAGAGATGGGTGAGACCTCCAACAGTTTGTACATTCTGAAGGAGACCAAAAATCCTGCACTTGGGAGAAATCAAACCACAGTTGCCCAGTCCCAGCCAGTCACAACACCCTCTGTTAGTCATGCCACAAACGTTAACCTGTTAACTTCTTTCACAAACTGTAATGCATATAATGATATGCTATTCTACTCTGAAATAAAACACTGTTTTGCACACTTGAATTTTCTGTATAATCTGCACTCAGTCTCCGTCTATCAAACTTTTTCCAACATGCAATTCACAATAGCCTCTAAGGGTCTGCCAGTTGGACAGTGTGATTGTTCAGTTGTGCTAGACCTCGTCAAGTACACTAGTATAACTACAGTGCTCAAGATATGGATAAACAGGTGTCTGGTTTGAATAACAGTTGGGTCATCAACCATCCAGAAAAGATTTCTATGCTTTTGCTCAGTCTTTCCAGGAAAATGCCTGATAGTACAGAGCATTCATTTGGAAACAAAGCTCATGCAGATGACCACCTGTTCAGGCACTGCATGGCTCCTCTCTGAAAGTTATACTGCTGTGCATTTAGTTACAGAGATTTCACCTGGCTTCCTACACAGTGCAGCTATCATAAATTGTTGGCTGTTCACAAACGTGAAACAGATCACAGAAGTTTCTTATTGTGACATACATTCTTTCCTTATTTTGCATATAAGATGAGTGTAATAGAGGGGTTTTACTGTGGAAACCTGTATAAGGCGTAAGTCCTTTAAAATGGTGACACATCAATTTTAGAGTTGGGCTCCCCAGCATTTCAATGCCCTTTTTTAAAAAAATCTGCAATATACAAAGCGATAAAACTCTGAACAACTGGCTCCTTGTTAAGAAGCATGTGCAAACATGTTTTTTCATTAGATTTTGAAACTGAATTAATAAAATATCATTTTGTAGTATTTATGGCATCCAAGTACTTTTTATACGGGACCCATATGGGAGTGTGATGTGAAGGTACATGATACCTAACAAGATTTTCAACATGAAGATGAAAATCTACAAACCTCTCCACTCCTACCCCACTTTTACATACTAGCGGTGGGTCCTGTTAAGGTGAGTAACCCATGCTACGGTTGAGGTAACCAACCCCTTCAGCAGCATGGGTCACCGAGCAAAAAGAGCAAGAGGGTCTGATGGACCCAATCATAAGGGTCTATAAGACAGGGTAGGTGGGACCCTTGAGCTTGGTTGCAACCCTCCTAGGAGGACACTCCAAAATCAAACCAAGGGTAGACGACACTCTGGAAGCCGTGGTGAAAGCAAGTAATATAAGGGAGTAAACTCTGATTAAAAATCCCAGCCCTTCAGGTTGAGGGCTTTACAATGCACTAACCGCCCAGCTAAGTAAAAAATATCCGGTTACGAATTTCTCAAAGGAGCCTCCGAAGGAAAGGATAGGTGATGATGAATGGATTTGGAAAAAGGAACGTGAAAATTGGAATATGGAATGTAAGAAGCCTATTACAATGAACTGTCAAATTTAGACTTCGATGCAGAAGCGCTTCAGGGAACTCGGATGAAAAGCGGTATTCAAAAATTTGATAGCGTTGCTTAATGCCATAGTGGATCAGAAATTAAAAAACATGAATTCGGTTGCAGATTTTATGTAAATGGAGAATTTTTAAAATACTCTAAGACTTTAAATAATAAATGAAAGAATATGCTGTTTGAAATTAAAAGCCAAATGGTTTTCATGTACTGTGATAAATGTCCGTGCAACAACAAACAAAAAAATGGAAGAGAAAAAGAAGCATTTTACAATTTATTAGAGCAAAATATAAATCAAATAGCTAGGTCAGACATTAAAATAGTACTTGGAGATTGCAAGTTGGTAAAGAAAACATACACAAACCCACCACTGGCAATGAAAGTTTACATAATAAAACTAACAACAATGGAATAAAAATGATTCAGTTTGCAATATCTAATGGGTTAAATGTAAGAAGTATGTTTCCACATAAAGATATTCACAAAGAGACATGGTATTCAGCAGACAGCAGGATAGCGAACCAAATAGATCACACTTTAATTAATAATAGATATACAAGTGCATTAACAGACATCAGAGCACTAAGGAGACCATACATTGTATCAGACAACAAATTACTGAAGATAAATTTTAAAGTAAAATTAAGGGTAAAAACTGTGAGCTCATGTAATCAGAAAAGAAAAACTGTGAATATTTTTCAAAATCCAAAGTGGAAACAAGAATATGCAATAGAAATTAATAAAAGGTTTGAAATACTGGAAAATTTGGATGATTATTGACAATGATATTAATGAAAAATGGAAGAGCATTAAAAAATAATCAAGGAAAACAAACAGCAGCTTATAGAAAAGGATTAAAGCACAGAAACATTAAAAAATATATGGTATGATGAGGAATGCAAATTTGCAATAGAAGAAATGAAGAAAGTAAGAGAAAAGTGGTTGATAAAAGGAAGACGGGAGAAGGAAGGGCAGGAGTATCAAAATAAAAGGAGCTCAGAAAATAATTAGGAATAAGAAAAAGGTATACATAAAAAATGTAATAGAATCAATAGAAGAAGATCAAAAGCATAATAACACAAGGAAAATATATCAAACAATAACAATTTAAGAAAGGATATCAAACTATTTAGCATAATTAGGAATAAAAAAGAAGAACTGGCAATGAATACAAAGGAGAAAGCTGAAATATGGAAAGAATATTTTGACAAATTAGTGAACACAGAAGAACCAAGGGAATTAATTAAAAAAGGAAATAAAGAAATTAGCGAAGTTGAAGATGAAGTAGAATTCACTACAGAAGATGTAAAAAAGGCAACATGAAACTTAAAAAATAACAAGGTGGCTGGAACTTATGGAATACATCCAGAATTAATAAAAACAGAGGAAATAAACTACTGAATAGAATTTATGAACTAGTAAGACTAATTTTGGAGGAGGAAAGGATACCTGAAGAATGGAAATAAACAACAGTAGTTCCTATACACAAGAGAGGAGACAGAGATAGGTGTGAGAATTACTGGGGAATAGCATTAGGAAATTCAGCTTACAAAATTTTGTCGAATATAATATTGGGAAAAATTAAACCATATATTGAAAAAATTACGTGGGACTATCAGAATGGATTCAGAGACGGAAAATCTGTAACTGACAACATATTTGCGTTGAAAATAATAAACAAGAAAATTTGGGAGTATAATCAGATTGTACTGTATTTATTTATTGGCTATCAAAAGGCATATGACTCTATACATATAGACATGCTATGGAAATGTATGGAAGAATTTAAAATTCCTGCTAAATTAATAAATATGTGTAAAACATGCGAAAGACAAGAAGCGCAGTTCAAGTAGAAGCAACATCATCTTTTTTTTAAAATAAAACAGGGCTGAAACAGGGTGACCCTTTATCACCAATATTATTTAATTTGGCATTATAAAAAGTGATATAAACTACAAAAATGGTTCCTAGTGGTATAAAGATTTGTAAAGAACAACTGAATACATTAGCATATGCAGATGACATTGTATTAATTGGAAAAAATGAAATAGAAATAAGAAAACTTTTTGTAGAAATGGAAAAAATTGCCAGAATATTAGGACTACAGACAAACCAAGAAAAGACAAAATATATGACTGGAAAGGAAAACAGTTTGAAACAAAATAAAATAGGATATTTGAAAATAAAAATTGCAAATTTGAAAGAGAAGAAAATTCCAAATATTCAGGAGTTATACTTAATGAAGATAACAACTGCCAAACAGACTGGCAAGAAAGAATAAAAAATGCTAACAAAACATATTTTATGCTACAAAATGTTTTAAAAATAAAAACATAAAAAAAACTAAAATGAAGACTAAAGAACACAATAATAGACAAAACGTTAACATATGCAGCAGAAATCTGATACTAACAAAGACAGACAGCAAAGGAATATTTTCGAAAGGAAAGTGTACAGAAGAATTTTAGGCCCAGTATATGTCAATGAAAAAGAAAATTCGAGGATATTAACCAACAAAGAAATTTATGCCATTGTTAAAAAACCTACTATAACAGAGACAATAAGGTTAAATAGAATACGCTGGTTTTGGGCATGTACAGAGAATGGAAGAAAACAGAATTCCCAAAAAAGTACTATATATGAATTTGGGAACAATAAGATTGAGAGGTTGACCAAGAAATAGATGGCAAGATGAAGTGAGAGAGGATGGAAGAACAGTTGGTGGAGAAGGATGGCAGGAAAAAGCACATGACAGAGAGGAATGGAAGAAGCTCCTGAGAACGGCAAGGAATCATCGCATTCTGCACATGCCAATGGAATGAATGAATAAATGAATAATTGAATGAAGTACTTTCATAGTCTTGTATTGTTCTACTTATGTTTACAATTCTGCAGCCTGACCTCAATCCCTAACCTTACTGCAGCCTGCAAACACCATCAAATTTTAACTGCATGACTTAAATGGTCATGCAAAAAACTAAAACAACATATATTGGCTGCCTGATAATCCACACAATATGGACAACCTTACAAAAAATTATTAGTTATGCAATATCAGCAACATTACACAAAAACTTCAGATAGTTTTCAATAATTTGTTCGGTGCCAAGCACATGAGAGTTAGAGTTTTCAACAACTTGTTCTACGCTAAGCCGTGTCAGAGGTTAAGAGATCATTTACAACAACTGTGCTCCTACACTAACTTGCAGTTGACATATAATGCAAATTGTTAATGTAGATCCTATCAGAAGGTCTGATTGTATAAGGGGGTTCTGTGGTAAGCTGGGCAGCCTTTGCACCTTTGACAAGGCTTCATTCCAAGTCCTTTCCAATTCCAAATATTATCAAACCTAAGATTCAGACATTAAGAACATCACAAAATAAAATACACAAACAAGAGGCATATTTAATTTTTATCGTTCCCAGATGTTATCCACTTAATGTCTGGCACGGGATACTGAATTTTCCACTTCCTCTAGCCAAAGCTCAAGAATAATCCAACCACAATACAGTGAAAATCTATTTGACAGTTTGCCATCAGGAAGGGGTGGGGGAGGGGGGGGGGGCAGTTGTGTTAATGGAAAGAACTTCAAGGCAAAGTTGCAGAGCACATTAAAAGCAGGATGGAGTTGGAACCACTGAAAATGAACATCACACAAAGGGAATCTTGAAACAAGAAAATTTCACTGCATATGCAATTGTTCATGCATTACTCGAAGCAAAGTGGCAACTCTCATACAGCACACATTCTTCAAATTGCTGTTTGTACACAACTGGAAAGTAACTAAACTTAACCAAAATAAGTATCACGAGGAGCTTGTATAGCTTAATATCATCGAACTACTCTGATTCCATTCTTCCGGAACATAACAGTGCATCAGTTACACCACTGTGATAACCTTAAAAAACCTGCATCAGTGGATTTATGTTTCATCTGCTACAGTGGATAAGTAACTACATATTACAAATGATAAACAAAAGCTTCTGGAATCCAAGACAAGAAGTTTTTGTCTACTACTTGTTTTGTAGTTGAATGTAGTTAAAGAGACATTTTGGACACTGAGATTATTTTCGGCACAAAGTATGCAAACAGTGAGCCACAAATAATGACCTTGTACTGACATGTATATGCATTAATTTGACATTACATAGTAATAACTTCCAATGCCATGGGCACACCATATTAATTAAGATAACAGAAACACCCCCCCCCC
>Ga0123357_10001402_pt1 | contig 25529 bp, 27 predicted proteins | sample TergutEmb28metaG_FD_89873 | JGI IMG/M metagenome (GOLD analysis project Ga0123357, IMG submission 89873) | Embiratermes neotenicus P4 segment gut microbial communities from Petit-Saut dam, French Guiana - Emb289 P4 | ecosystem: Host-associated > Arthropoda: Insects > Digestive system > Gut ...
CCTGCCCAGCCATATTGATACTCTTCAAATTCAATAAAAAAAAACTTAGTTCTATGACAGTTTGGTAAAAAAAATTTTTTGAGAGACAAATAAGTTCAAGGACCCCTACAAACTTTCTCCAATGATATATTATGGTTGTATAACAACAAACGCTAACACATAACAAAGCCAACCCCCTCTTCCATCCATCTGTAGGTAAACACAGAAATCTCCGTGGCCCGTCACCTACGCTTGGCTACCAAAGTACAGAAATCTCCGTAGCCCGTCGCCAATGTGTTAATACACAAAGCATGTGGCATTCTATCTATGTGTACTAATCAGTGTCAGTATCTGTCTCCATCTTCACAGTCAGCACCTTCATCTCATACACACACACACACACACACACTCCTAACATTCCCACTGTTATCACTGTCTTTCCACATTGTGTCGTCATTAGTTTTCTCCATTGCATTGAATATACAAGACTTCTTAAAACCATTCACAATCACGTCTGGTGAGATACACCACCATGGTGTTACGATCTACATTGACTAAATAAATAATACATTTGTGTTTCTTGGTTTGGAAACTTACTTGAACTTATGCAGGTTCACAATTTTCTCCGTAGATGGTGTTAGTGGTGGTAAGAATTTTTTATGTGTGTTCTGGATTTTTGTTTTGTGTTTGTAATCTGATCAGTCTAAGTTAATGGCTCAAGTAATGGTTTTTAATTTGTGGGTTGGTCCAAGTTTTATTTTTGAGTCTTGGAGTTAATTTTTAATTTTTCAATAGCCATTTTCCTGTTACTAACCTTGGACTAGATGTTTCTCAGGTGCATATCGTAATAAATTTACTATTTCTGTGCTGCCCAGGAACTGAGAATAGCTTGATCTGAGGGTCCACCAGGTTGGGTGCTTTTTTGCCTGAAGATGGAAACTGAGCTGGCTTCCGAAATGTTGTGCTTTAAAAAATTAGCCAATGGAAAGAGTCCAAAAAAAAGAATATAGTGGCAGTAAAGTTTAGTAATGCGGTGTTCTCTCTTTCGTCTACACATGATGATTTGTCAATGCAGGCCTTGGTTTGGCTCCACATGGTCTGGTTCAGAGTGATCCAGTTTGGTGCATTCCTCTTCTGCACTTCATATGCAAATTTAAGGTGACCACACATCCTTGAGCACCAAATTTAAGGAAAAAGTCTTGTCTTGTGTCGGAGTAAATACAGTAATTGCGAGAAATAGGGGTGGGAGAGATACCAAGATACTGGAAATTAATTATGGACATACAGCTCTAAACATTTGAGGATGCGAAGGCTTCCCTTCTCCCCACTGCACTAGACTGTGAACATAGCAATTTCTTTGTTCCACTGAAGGGTGTATGTGATAAATGATGAATATTATGTCTTGATAACATCTTTATTCCAGTAACATAACTTGAAAAGATCCATAGGGATTGAAACATGTAGTGTGAGATATTTTTTAAATTTTCAGAATTTTTTAATACAATTGTTGTGTCAAGGTGTTTGATGAATATTATATTTGCATGTTTGTTCAGGCAGTCTGTTCATATTGCTCACATTGTGTGATTTGTTTATTCTTGTAGACAGCAGGAAATTGTGAAAAATCTTCTACAGAATCAGGAGTTATCAATTATGAAGTCAATGGCACAAAGAAAACAATTTTCTTCTATTCCAAAGACTGTGATCCAAAGAATTTCCCCAGAATTGGTGATAAGGTGAGCAACAGCAAAGTCCTAAGTATGTGTACTTTACAGAGAGTTTTTATTAACTCATGTTCAGGTAGCCGTGTTTACTGCAATTTTCTTCTTGTTTACGGAAATTTAATGACTGAGTGATGCTGCAGCTGACAAAACTCAGGCATAATGTGTAGAATTAAAAATAATGAAATTAAAATGTTTATTGTCATAATCTTCCAATTCCTGATTCTGAATGTTGCAAACAAAACAAAAACCATTAGTATCAAAGTTGTATTTATTTACCAATTGATGCACTAGTGAGTTGTCTTAAAATACATTATTAAAATTTACTTTAAAATAGCTCCAGCATGTTTTGGTGTTGCAGTTATGCCATCATCAGGGAGCGCATGAATTTTTCTTACTTTAATAAGCAGGAATTAACACTGAAACATGTTGGAGCTGTTTTAATGTAAATTTTAATATTTTATTTAAGACAACTCACTAGTGCTTCAGTTGGTGAATAAATAAAACTTTGATAGTATGAAGATGCACAGTATGAATATGGGAAAAAAAAAAGCCATTAGTATAAAGCATTGCTTGTGCCTTATCACAACTGATTGCTGTGCTTTTAATATTCTCTGTATCACCTACATTTCTTGTTTTCATTTGCCAGATGATTAGCCATATTTCTTGGAAGACTTTTTGTGTTTTCCTCATTCATTGTTTGCATGAACACTGTTTAATACTCCATGTTGAAAACTGTAGGCAGTTATAGTGTTTTAGTCCATCTTTAAGATGTTTAATATTTCATCTATTGGTATCCAAGCATCACTCATAGTAAGAGTTTTGAGTAACTTTAGTTATGTAATTAAAGGTGGAATTCAGCATCTGCCAGGTGAAACGGAACAAGGAACTGCTTGCTGTGGATGTGCAAGTGGTGAGCAAGAATCAGAACCAGACAAAGAATGGATTAGGGCGGTCATATAGTCTACCTCTGTGTCAGGGTTTCATTGCTGCATTGAAGGATGGTTTTGGCTTTATTGAAACTATTGCTCATGATAGGGAAGTCTTCTTCCATTTCAGGTAAGGATGCCAATTTATTAATTATTGCTTATATTATGCTATATTTGTAAGTACAGCAGCTGTGTGTGTAGAGTACCTGTTCTTATTTTTTGTTCTCTATGCAGGCATTTAATTTTTCCCAGCTTTCAGTTTTTTTTGTCAGTGTCATTGATTTTAATCTGGTTTTCAAGTTGATATTTACACAAGGCTTCTCGTCTCACTGTTTGTGCTAAATGAGTTTTGGTAAGCACTGTTTAAGGATTGCATAGTATATTACTGTCCTGTTCAAGTGCACAATCATACCCAATTGTAAAGTAGCCATATGTTTTGTTTTCCTTGCAAGGTGCTCATGACCTCAGAAAAAGAAAAAGCCCTTACCATGAAACCTCTTATTTACTTTTAAGACTTGGAACAGATCAGCAGTTAAAATTCATGCAGCTTAAGCCTTTGGCACCTAAAGCTAGGTATAGTTGATGCACAGTGTGATGCTGAGAAAGCTTAACATCTGCTAAAGTCATCGGCCAAGAACATGCAAAATAATGGGTGGCCATTTAAATTCTGGGTCATTTGCGCAGTACACTGGACATTTAATTCTGGCTTAAAAGGGGTAATATATGCCGTAAGTTGTGCAAAATATCCGCATATAAACAAGGACTAAAAATTCCAGCCAACAGATAATAGTGGCAAAAACGCAGGGATATATTTTCCTTGAATATTATTATACCTGATGGGTGTACAGATTTTTAAAAAACCTGGGAGTCACCTCAAAATTCTAGGCACTAGAAAGGTGGCATGAAACCAGGTCAGTACTGAGGGTCCTCCTGTATTGGGCACCACCATAAAAATGTAGTGGTTGCAGCAGCCTCTTACTGTGGGATCTGTGCACCTGTTGTGTACATCTGTATGAAGGTAGTTTAATATTAACCAAACATGCAGTGGTGTAACTGTTTCTGCTAAATACTGAACTTGCAAATGGCAGAAAATATCAAAGTAAGTGCCATTTAATACCCTGACAGGTAAAGAAATGAAATTCCATTCTGCTCAGCATGCATGTGCTGGCATTTAGGTGTCTGGAGGCATATCACTGGTGTGCAGACATGTGTTTGACATTTTATGTTACGTGCTTCTTCTTGCAGCAACTTTGAGGGAGAGGCAAGCAGTTTGGAACTGGGCGTTGAGGTTGAATACAATCTGGGTACACGAGGTTCATCTGGTAGCTGCTTATCTGCAGAGAATGTTCGTGTTCTGCCCAAGGGAACTATTGAGCTGCCTCTTGCATCTGGAGAAATTTTGGAAGGAACAGTAATAAGATCACTACGTAGTGTAAACCCTGACCAGACACAATATGCAGGCCTTGTTCAGGTTAACACAGTAGAAGGAGAAGAGAAAGGGGCAGAGTATGAATTTGGTATAACTGGGCTAGCAAACAAACGAGAACTGTTACAGGCTGGTGATCCAGTCACCTTCCAGGTTGACACTGACAACAGAGCCACCAATATTATGGCTGTTCGCAAGAAAAGAAGAGCTACTGTTGATGCAGTGAAAGGTTAGTTGTCATGCTGAATTAGTGTAAGTTGCAGTTTGTAACCATTATGTGAGTTTTGTTTTATTAGGTATTAAAATTTATATTTGGCAGATAAGGTAGAGTTGTTCAAAATTAGTTCGTTGTTTATGGTGGAAAGGAAACTTATCTGTATAGCAGCTTAGAAGGTACAGAGAGAGAGAGAGAGACAGTTACGGTTGGGTATGGTATGCTAGCATGTTCACCACTTGTCACTGTCAAAATTAATGGTTTTGGGAAATTTCTGGAACAGTTGAAATTTTACACTTTGACATTTTTTGGATGTCTTAAATCTTGTGAGGGCATTTACCATGTAACTCTCACTTGCACATGAAGAAAAACCAGTAGGACATGTGGAGTTCATATGAGTTATGGCATGGGAAACAGCATTAAGTCATTAGTAACCAGTGGTGAGAAGGTATTTAAGAATTTAACTTTTGTACCAAGTAGGAAGTAGTGAAATTTAACAGTCAGTCAATTGGGAACAGTAAGAAAATTTAAGTGGGGATGAATTTGGAACAGTGCAAGTTTGTGAACCTAGCGCCAAGCAGTAGTCCATTTTGTACCTAGGCAGTGAAAAGTCACATCTGTGTTATACCAATTTTGATAAACTGTTTACTTAATATAAAGCTATAAATTTATAAGTCATGGGGTTACAGCAGTGTTAAACAGGGAACGCATCCACCATTTTCAGTACTTAGAGGATAATTGAGAAATATTTGTAAGGTGGGCCAAAATACAGCAAAAGGTGTATAAAGTTTCAGTGCCACATCCAGACTTCTGCACAAATATATGTATAATCAGATTTTGGTTAAAGAAAACAAGAGGACTTTTTTTGTGACCAAATATATATACAGCTGTACCTGCAGTATATAGAAACATGAAATTAAGGAATGCTTACGGACTATAAACTAAGGTGTATTATAAGTTAAGACTCCGTCGACCTTGAGTGTGTCTCATCATATGGTGACATAGATCATGGCAGCTACATTAGAAATTTTTTAGGTTCTTTGTTCAACATATTTTTTTGTATTCACACACCACTGGGAAATTCAGACATACTGGGTTCATTCATTCATTCCATTGGCACATGCAGAATGCGACGATTCCTTGCTGTTCTCAGGAGCTTCTTCCATTCCTCTCTGTTATGTACTTTTTCCTGCCACCCTTCTCCACCAATTATTCTTCCATCCTCTCTCACCTCATCTTGCCATCTGTTTCTTGGTCTACCTCTCAATCTTGTTGTTCCCAAATTCATATATATATAATACTCTTTTGGGAATCCTGTTTTCTTCCATTCTCTGTACACGCCCAAACCAACGTAATTTAACCAATTTAACCTTATTGCCTCTATTATCATGGGTTTTTTAACTCTTGCATAAATTTCTTTATTGGTTAATATCCTCCAATTTTCTTTTTCTTTGTCATATACTAGGCCCAAAATTCTTCTATACACTTTCCTTTCAAAAATGTTCAGTTGCTTTCTATCTCTTTGTTAGTTTCCAAGTTTCTGATGCATATGTTAACGTTTTGTCTATTATTGTGTTCTTTAGCCTTAATTTTAGTTTCTTTGATTTTATTTTTAAAAAGTTTTGTAGCATAAAATATGTTTTGTTACCATTTTTTATTCTTTCTTGCAAGTATATTTGGTTATTGTTATCTTCATTAATTATAACTCCTAAATATTTAAAGTTTTTTACTGTTTAAAATTTGTAATTTTTTATTTTCAAAATGTCCTATTTTATTTTTCTTTAGACTGTTTTTCCTTTCCACTATCATATACAGATATTTTGTCTTTTCTTGGTTTATCTGTAGTCTGAACTTTCTGGCAATGTTTTCCATTTCTGCAAAATGTTTTCTTATTTCTATTTCATTTTTTGCAATTAATGCAATGTCATCTGCATATGCTGATATATTAATTTGTTCTTTACCTATCATTATACCACTAGGAACCATTTTTATACTTTGTATCACTTTTTGTAATGCCAAATTAAATAATAGTCATATGCCTTTTGAAAATCAATAAATAAATACTGTACACTCTGATTATACTCCCAAAGTTTCTCATTTATATTTTCAATGCAAATATGTTGTCAATTACAGATCTTCCATCTCTAAATCCTTTCTCATGTTCCCCCATAACTTTTTCAATGCGTGGTTTAATTTTTCCCAATATTATATTCCACAAAATTTTGTAAGCTGCATTTCCCAGTGCTATTCCCCTGTAATTCTCACGCCTATCTCTGTCTCCTCTTTTGTGTATAGGAACTATTATTGTTTCTTTCCATTCTTCACCTATCCATTCCTCTTCCCAGATTTGTCTTACTAGTTCATACATTCTATTCAGTAGTTTATTTCCTCCGTATTTTATTTATTCCGGATGTATTCCATCACTTCCAGCCACCTTGCTATTTTTTAAGTTTCTTATTGCCTTTTTTACATCTTCTGTAGTGAGTTCTTCAACTTCACTAATTTCTTTATTTCCTTTTTTAATTAATGCCCTTGGTTTTTCTGTGTTCAGTAATTTGTCAAAATATTCTTTCCATATTTCTGCTTTCTCCATTGTATTCATTGCCAATTCTCCTTTTTTGTTCCTAATTATGCTAAATGTATGTTGATATCCTTTCTTAAATTGGTTTACTGTTTGATATATTTTCCTTGTGTTATTATGCTTCTGATCTTCTTCTGTTGATTCTGTTACATTTTTCGTGTATGTCTTTTTTTATTCCTAATTATTTTGTGAGCTTCTTTCCTTTTATGGTAATACTCCTGCTCTTCCTTCTCCCTTCTTCCTTTTATCAACAACTTTTCTCTTGCATTCTTCATTTCTTCTATTGCATATTTGCATTCCCCATCGTACCATTTATTTTTAAATGTTTCTGTGCCTTCATCCTATTCTATAAGCTGCTGTTTGGTTTCCTTGATTATTGTTTTAATGTTTTCCCAGTTTTCATTAATATAATTGTCAATACTATCTTCATCATTCAAATTTTCCAGTATTTGAAACATATTATTAATTTCTATAGCATGTTCTTGTTTCCACTTTGGATTTTGAAAAATATTTACCATTTTTCTTTCCTCATATTTATTTCCAGTTTTTACCCTTAATTTCATTTTAATATTTATCTTCATTAAGTTGTGAAATGATCCAGTGTCTGGTCCCTTTAGTGCTCTTATGTCTGTTACTGCGCTCCTGAATCTATTACTAATTACTATTACTGGGTTCATACTTCTGTAAAAATGATTTTTCACCATGAAACGTGTCTGCATTTTGATGTGCATGAGGAACCAGTGACGCAGCATGCTAGTTTGTCCTTATATGAGGATAGTCAAGCCAACTCCCAAAATGTTTTGTTTTTTAAACAAAACCTAGGCTATGAAAATATTCCAGTATATATGTGACATTATTAGATAGAGGATGTTTTAGAATAAGGTGTATGAGGACAATATTTGAACCTAACACTTATCAAGTATCATATGAGTTGTCATATGAAGGAGGCTAGGAAAGGTGAGGTATGTAGCATGCATGGAAGTGGTATGCATACCACATTTTATGGAGAGAGTGTGAAGGTATTCACGAATTCCTCATTTTATTAAATTAGATTGTAGTGATACAGTATATAATAATGTAGACTGCATTCATCTGGATTAAAATAGGGACCAATGGTAGTCTCGTGTGACCAAGGCAGTAAATCTCGGGGTTTCATAAAGGGCATGGAATTTCTTGACTAGCTATATGAGTCTTAGCTGCTCAAGATAGACTCTCCTGCATGAAGTTAAGATGACATATTCACAATTCATACATCCATTGCATCCTCATGAAGTGACTGGTTTCTTCATAGGTGAAGTAATTACTGTGAAACTTTTATTGTGTCAAAATGTTTTTGTCGCTGATTTAATATTTGTTACTTTAAGGCATATTTGGATTTCTGACCTATGAAGTAGATGAAGGAAAGAAACTGTTCTTTCATATGTCTGAAGTGAAGGATGGTATAAGCCTTCAGCCAGGTGACCAAGTGGAATTTGTTCTTGTAACTAACCAACGTACTGGCAAGTCCTCTGCTTGTAATGTCACCAAAGTGAGGTTAGTGTCTCTGTGTACTAGGATATGTATTACACTGTATGGAGGTGCAGAGTATCGACCATGCTTGAATTACTGTACTTCATTTTATGTAATTTCTGATTCTTTGTGGACTGGCTTTCGTCTAAATAACATATAAAAATTCAGTTCTCACACCACAAAACAGACAGTCCATGTCCATTACACGTTTAAAGAGCAGGTAATTAATGTTGTTCAGGGAAGTAAGTTTTATTTTTATTATTCACTCTGAAAATATTACAGAACATGTTATTACACTGTGTCAAAGTAACAAATTTTTAAGTATTAATAGTGTTTCAACAAGAACTACACTCTTCTGGGATATTACGAAGCACGTGGTAATTTGTTACCGACATTCCAGAACAACCTGTCGGTCCCATCCTCATGGTTCCAGAATCCAAAAGGATTGGATTCTTGAGCTCTGAGGATGAGGTTGTCCCGAAATGTTGGTAAAAATCCAAAAGGATTGGGTTCTTGAACCCTGAGGATGGGATCGATAGGTTTTCCTGAAACTTCGGTAAGAAATTACCACTACTCAGTGTGTAATAACCCAGAAGAGCAGCGTTTGCGTTTGCCTCGTGGCGGAAGTGTGAAATCATGCATAGTGTTTCAAGGCATGGTGTTTGTGGTTACCATTGGGCATTACAATGTTAGAGCAATATTTTGTTTCAGCTCAGAACAAAATTTGGGTGCTCATTTGTACTTCTATATGTATGAAGTCTTTAATGACAGCTTTTGCCTCCTTTTATTTGTAAGGTACATTAATCTGTAAATTTGAATAATTCATCTGTAAATTACTTGCAGTTTTTTGATAAGATTGTCAGCCTTTAATGCTGTTAACACTTTAAGTACAAATACCATGCTCATCACCAGCTGTACTTTTTGCCAGTCATTGGCAGTTTTCCATGGATAATATACCAAAATGGAGACCCCTGGTTAATGCCTTCTTAGACTTTTTGAGTAGTTTTTAATAAATTATTTATTGTCCTTTAGGTAGTATATCAAAATCTGTTTCCTTTCATATCTGGGACATACTACTGGAATTTTCTCTTACAGTTTTTTTTAATGTAGCTGGAAAAAAATTGTTTTACAGTGATGCTCCACGGCAAGAACGTCCCGAGCGACTAATCAGCCGGTTACGAACAATCTCATTAGAAGAAACAGGACCCAAACTAACAGTGGTCCGTCAACCAAGAGGCCCTGATGGAACCAAAGGATTTGATGCAGATGTACGTCAACCACGTGCCCCAGGTTCTGTAGCCGAATAACTGCAGCTCACTGACTGCCTGTGTTCCTGGTTGCTGTCACTGGATCTAGGCTCCATGTATCAGATTTTTAGCAGATACATAATTATTGTATTCCTGGATTGGAACAGGATACCCAGTCACTTTATACTTAATACTCTTTTATTTCATGCTGTATAAAATGTTACTGTAACTGCCTTCAAGTTCAGTCTTTGAAATAATGACAACAGGTGGACAGGGTTGTCTTGAATGTTGTGAACTGAACTGTTTGTATGCAGTTGTAGTTCCCTGAACTGACCTTTTGCCCTGCAAATCGTTGTGGTGATACAACCTTCATTGCTAATTATATCACTGGTTTCACTTCTCATCTGGTAATACATTTTGCTTATATCCTATTTCAGTTCCTCAGGAGTCTGTAAGTCTTGTAAGTGAACTGAAGATGAGGCTACTGTAAATGCATAAAACAGTCCGAAGTATTACTATAGTATATTGCAGTTTCTGTGTTTTGTAATTACTCTTATATTACTATGATAATTGAAATGAATCTGAGGGATATACATATTAACTTTGAATAATAAAGAAGGAATTGACTACTGAAAACATGGCAGTACTGTACTTGTTGTATAATGACATCATACTAAATGTAAATTACAAAATTTTGTACTGTCATATATAAATAGGAAATGAAGAATCACATCCCAAATAGACTGTGTGGCTCAGTAATGTGTTCAGCCCTGCAGTCCAGGTATGTAAAGTGGGAATATATGGGGGCTTCACTGTATGGTTTTCATGTAGCCCACTGCCTGTGTGAAGTCATGTAATGTGGGTGTGCAAGTGTTTTTATGCAGCACTGTGCGTTAGCTCTGTGGAGGTCTAAACCAGGTATCTTGGGTTCCTCAAATTGAGCAGGAAGATTGCCGGTTCTGAAACCTCCAGTGATAACTGTCAGTACCCACAACAGCCAATACAAAATATAAAACAAAAGGATTTTTAAATAAGAACTATATTAGAGAGAAGCATTTCCTGCCTATATCTCACTGAATGTAGTTTTATCAAATAACTATGATGTGTAGTGTACTATATATGCATATATGCAGTGCTTTTTCATGCAGTATGCATACTGGCAGAGTTACAGAATATGTGAAAGTGCTGGCAAACATGTTTTTAGAAACACTGTGTATGTATGTATATATTTATGTACACATACACAAAACACATGCATGCACACACACACACATATTGTGGTTTGGTTTCTTGTTAATGTTGCAAAACTGCGGTATGGATCATTGCCAGTATTTATGCATTGGCCTCAACTTCTTTTTTATTCCAGCTCCATTGCATATGGTATTGGATGTATGGTATAATAATAATGTGGCAGACTTTGTATAGACTGAGACAGAATATGATTCCATCACTTCGCACAACCAAATCTGAAAGTTGTTGACATATATATACACACACACACACACACACACACACGCATACCACGAGCGGAAGACAGACAAGAATGGAGACATCATCTGTGGGAGGCCAGGGCCCGGAAGGGGCTGTAGCACCATAGATGGATGGATACACACACACACAACTACTATACAGCTATTTGGACTCTGAATAAGAAAATATTGACAGGACAGTTTGTGTCTCGGCTTTCGTACCCTCAATACTACGGGATATTGCATCAGTGAAATCTTCTAAGGAGATAATACTATGACTGTGCTTTAAATATTATATCCAGTATCTTCTCCATTTTGCTGTTGACACTAAACGCCTGTCGTCTCTTCTGTGATACTAATTCTGGGGAGCTGGCGTGAAGGAATCTGTACAGCTCAGCTTGTATATGATAACAGCAGACTGCGATTACGTGATGTCATTGTATCAGTGGTGAACAGGGGACAGCTTCTAACATGCACTTGTTTCATGTTAGTGTGATCATATCATCCATCTGCCCTGCAATTCATTAACCATTATGAGTAAATAGTCGTGATAAGCATGAAGTAGGTTAACATTTTTTTAATTTAGTCTTTGTATGCAGTGGGATTTCGTGTGACAGATGATTGGTTCTTTGGCATCAGTATGCTTGAGTGTACGTGTATTGTGTGCATGTTTTGTGGTACTGATGGGTCCTTAATTCTGGTATATTGTATATTTATACTGAAGTAAATTTACAGTACTTGTATTTGTGTCTAAAACATTGACCTGGAGTTGACAATATCCTAGTGGAAGAAAGTTTAAAGTATGAGACATAATAAATCTCATTAAGACTAATGCAATAAGAGTGATAATGAGAGAGCATGGATTAAGAATTGTGGAGATAGCTGTAACCTAACATCACATTATCTTATGGTAAAGTTAATATTATAATCATTTTAATTTATATGGTTGCTGTGGGTACTGCTTTCCAGTTACTTCCCCCACCCACCCACCCCCCCTCCCCTATTTTTGTTAATCATGTGCTGTCATTTTTCTTCTCATTGTATTTAATTTCAGGAAACTGTAAAGAATATATATCTATATATACATGAATGAGATGGACAACAGAATATTGCCTCTGTGAGTGCTTTTTTTAAAAATATTTTAACCTGTTTCCTTGGGGGTCACAATTATCAAAACCATCCACTGTGTCCACAACAATTTTCAGGCGTGTTTACATATGTGTGGAGCACTTTTGTCTCTGCATATAAGAACACAAGAACCACTGCACTGATTTTTGTGAAATCAGCACAGCAGAGGGTTGAGTGTCTGCATTAGACTTGAATGCAATCTGGGCAGGTGAGCTGTCACACACTGTGTCCTGAAAACATGTTCTAATCATAAAAAGTATGTCAACAATATTTTTGGACAAGTAACATCGGAGGCTTGTACATGTTGTGCACAAGCATTGAAGTCTGTCCCTAATTGTGTTTGAATTCATTTCAAAGCTCAGAGCTTAACATGAACGTTACAATGGAGAACCTGTGACACACCCATACATGTGGCAGAATGCAGTTCTCACATGTTAACTACCCCTGTATGTACTACATACAAAATTTATTTCAGGCTTTTTATAGTATACAAAACAATACTTTATGTGAAATACATCAGTATGTCCACTTAAGTGACAATTACAATATTTTGTATATGTATAGCATTCATATTCTCTTACACATTCTGTACTTATATTTAGATGACTACACATTCGTAAGGGAAGGTTGCATTATCTCGCAGTGCAGTGTTAAGACTTGGACAATCTGAAATGTAACCAACAGAATAAATTGAAATCTTTACACCATACCAAGTTAGATAATAGCATTTTAAATTATAACACTTATGTTAACTGGGCAAAAGTTATGAAATGTTGTATGATCCTATGCTATGTTGCACATGAAATTACGCTGTGGGAGCTGGGCAAACCAGGGTCCAGAGCCCAGAAGGGACAAGATTTTTCTCTTTTCCAACACTGAGCCTCCTATTCAATGGGTACTGCAGTTCTTTCCTGGTGGTAATGTGGCCAGGCCATGAAATTGACCACTAACCTCCATCTAGTGCTGAAGTAAAGAATTAGTGAACCCTTACACTTCTATCCTTATGCCTTCATGGCATGAACAGGGACAACCTTGTTTTTCTTACGAAATTACACTATAAATATTAAGCATATTAAAAACAGGATGGCCAGCATGCAGGACATGTATGACCACCACTACCAAAAAATTCCAAGTGTTGACTAGTATCACTTATGTGATGGCACACAAGTCCTAGTCACTTGCATACATCCAAACATCTGACATTTCTGGAATGTGCTCAGTAAAGTATACTAGCGTTTTCTGACAAAGGGTTTTGTGAATACAGAATGATGTGTGATTGAATGAACTGGAGAAACCTTGATAAGGTGAGCTTTTATTATTATTATTAATGTCAGGACTATGGAAACAGTCTCTTTAGAACTGATACCTTCACACTGATAAACAGTCATACCACCCCCTGTCTTGAAATAACTTCACTTTTATATCATGTCAGCTACTGCATACAGTACTGAGTGACAATCAGGAAACCTTGAAATCACATGGGGCTAGAATTCAAAACTTTGCAAGCAAGAAGTAATCAACTAGTGGGAAAACCTTAATCCAAAAAAAAAACTTGCTTACACACCTCTGAAAATGTCATGTGTACAAAACAAACAGGATATATTAGGCAAAAGGAAGTCATAATACCAAGGACATAATTTTTATATTTTTAAGTTATAATAATACAGGAGTTCAAGTTTTACCATGTTGACAACGATTTCCATAATAACCAGTTCCCTCGCAGCGGCAACGGTAGCCTGGTTCAAAAGATGTCTGACTGCAGGTACCTCCATTGTGGCAGGGATTGCGCTGACACACGTCTCTACGACTACCTAAATATAAATATTCTATATTTCTGTCAAGTAAGTCAATTCATGATATCATTACAAATGTAACTGAACAAATCAACAGTAACCTCTTAAAGCTTTCCTGCATTCTTCTTTTGTAGTGTAACGGTATTCAGAATAACAGCCAATCCCACAAAGGCACACTCCATTTTGAATTCGACAGCCTTGACGTGTCTGGTCTTGTTCACAGCCTTGACACATTTCTATTACTGTAGAAGAAAAAAAACAGGATTTCAAGTTCAGCTCTGAATCTGTAGTTTATGTTATCTCTGAAATGACAACATCAGTCTGTGGCTGAAAAAGAAACACCAAGTTGCACTTTCTCTTTGAAATATGTGACCCACTATATCCCATACCTATTAATATTGAACCCTGCTAAATTCTATACAGTTATAGCCATACCATCCAAATAAAAGTAACAAAAGAAAAATCAAAAGAATGAACAGAAGAAATATCTTCCTCAGCGCAGCTCCAGAATACAGAGTGATGGATCATAAGTGGAACTACTACAGATGTCCTGGGAATAACATCAGCACTACAACAAAAGAGCCATTAAAATATGTTTAGCATAAATGGAAAAAAACCTGCTGACAGAGGCTTAACAAGAGAATATGCCTTCTTGAATTCTGATAAGGAATTAAACACAATTTAATCTTAAAAAATGAAAGAAATACAGGCAATGATTATAATGTTTGTTCTTTCAGTTCTTACATTCATTAATGTTCCAATATACTTTTAAATATGTGAAAAATGAAATACCTTATCGCAATTTGCGTACACTCTCTCTCTCTTTTTTTTTTTAATTCCAATGCCCCACATGTCCTTTACGAACTTCGTGGTCTTCCCTCCTGGGCATGGCAGAAGTGTAACCGACTTCTGAGGTTGGGACACCCATGAGGCACGGTTATGTTGTCCTGATGATGTGAGTGGTGATATAGGAGGATGTAGTGCCAGGAGGGCCCTTAAACCTAATCTCTACTAACCTACCCAGACCATGGTCACCGCGGGAATCCTTCCCTTCAGGGAAAATTCCCATGGTAGAACCGGGAATCCAACCCGGGACCTCATGGTTAGTAGTCAGAGACTCTAACAACATGTATTCTACTAAAAATCTATTTTATTTTATTTATTTATATTCAAATCAATCCAAGAAGGGTGGAAAACCTACTGGATATAGAACAAGTCTAAATGACTTAAATATACATACAAAGCAATTACATAGAACGATTACAATGAATACATTATTACAAATTTATATTAAAAAGGAATATAAAACTTTGAATGCATGATAAGATATATATAAGTAGGAAAAACAGAATATGGAAACATATAACAATTACTGGCTAATTAAAACACTGAAGGCAATGCAATACAGAATTATCATAAATAGGATGATTAGCAACCTATATTTCTCTTTTATAAACATTAAAGTATTCATCTAATGAATAAAAGGAATCTGTATGTAAGAAACTTTTTTTTGGTTGTTTTACATTTGATGTGGGGGAGGGAGGGGGGAGGGGTTATTAGAGAAGTCTTTATTGTCAGAGGGAAGACTAATGTAAACTCCTTTTTGATATATATAGCCAGATTTGTCTGAGGTAAATGGAGGTTAGTGCTTTGTCTAGTACTTTTAGTTTCTGAATCAACTATAAATTGATCTTTATTAACAACTACAAATAAGAGTAAAGAAAATATGTACTTTGACTTAGGTGGTAAAATTTTCAGTTTCTTGAAAAGATTCTGACAAGAATCTCTACACCTACATCCCACTGTAATTCTAATTACCCTCCTTTGCGTCCTAAATGTTTTACAACTGTAAGAAGAATTCCCCCAAAATATTATACCACAATTCGTAACGATGAAAAAGGGAATAATAAATCATAATCAATGTTGTATGAGGCATGTATGGTTTAATGGCCCTAATTACATAACAAGCAGTACTTAATTTAAGTATAAGCTGTTCTATGTAAGTTCTCCAGGATAATATACTATCAAAATTGCAATAATAAATTAGTAATTCAGTGTATTAGGTCTCCATTGGCATTTATAAGAATCTAATTTTATGAAAGTTAATATGTATAGATCAACACAAAAACATATATCGCAATTCATAATTGTTATTTTGTTTGACTATGGAATGTTGCCGTTACAAATTCTGTGATCAAACAGCCTGTTGTAATTCTCATTTAAATGAAAAACCTTACGTGTGAAATTTATGGGTGAAACACACTGAATGGTATTATGTTCCTTATTAACAAAACCATACCACACCTTCGTTGCGAGAATTCATAATTTAATGAAAAACGCTTATTGTTAAATAACACTAAGTCACCCTTACCGAGCTTCACACATATTTATATGAACCTGCAGTCTTAACTACATTATTTTGAAGTTTAAGTTAAAATCACATTTACGACACTCAGTCTGATCTTTACTCACTTCTGCAGTATCACATTAATTATCCTACGAACAAAATACTAGAGCCGTGTTAATAGCGTACACAATTTAAACGCGTAAATGAGTAATTCCTAATATTCCTTACCAAGTAAGAAAACTGCAAGTAATAAGATACTTTGATTAGACCGCATTGTGACAACGCTACCAATTCACAGGAGAAACAGCTTCAAATACAGAGACAAATACATCAACTGGCATTCTGTAACTGGATTAATAAACTATTTTTTTATGTTTAGGTCAATACCCTGCCATTGGCTCAAGTCCATTAATTGATAACGACCCTTTGATCAACTACAGTAGAAATAAAACGATGTACGCCTAGATGCCCCTGGCCCAAGACCTTCTCAAAATACTTTTCCTCTCTCTCTCTCTCTCTTCCTGCGCAAGAAGGCCAAATAATATATTGCTTCCTACGTTTCTGCTACTAGCGCAAATTGAGGTTATAAACTACACATCTGTCGAGTATGCAGTTTCCTACAGCGACACATACGCAGCATACACGTCACATATTATATGCTCAGAAACGAATAATGAGTCTGTTTACAGAAATCACAGTTATCCTCTACTTATGTTTACTCGGACACAAAGAGCCCAGCATATTCTCGTTGTCAATGAATGCAACTTGTATTCCCCCCAAAACCATTTATTTTTCCCGAGTGATATGTCACAGATAACAGCAATTTGAATCAGCTGATCGCGCTCTTCCGCAATAAAGGATAGAAAGTAGCAAGATTGGTGATATTTACCTTGAGGTTTAAGAGCAAGAAAACATGCCGTAATTACCTCTTAGCCCTACACAAATGTGCTTCATATTGAAAGGCTAGTGACGATTAGTAAAAATCAAAGACGTATAAAATACACTTGAGAACTAGCAACACATCTCTCTTTTGTGTCATGGGTAGAGCACTTGATTTTATCGTTTTGCCCAGTTGAGTGAACACGTTCTAGGGTTCTGTACCCACCTAAAGTGCCTAACTTTGCGTCACAAACGTAAAGTGTTGCCACACTGTTCTTTATTGTATGATGTAAAATGTAAATGTGTTGAACCTGAAGGTTCATTACTGTGTTGACAAGAGCCAGCCACTTCCCCCTATCCTGAGCCACAAAAATTCAGTCCATATCCACCCTTCCTATTTCTTTAAGACTTATTTTAATATTAGCCATCCACCTACAGCTAGATCTACGTGGTACTATTCCTTGAGGTTTACCCTTCAGAATTCTTTATGAATCTCTTCTCCCACATATGGGTCAAATTTCCATTGCTGAACCCATATACAAAATGCACATTGACGTAGATGACATTTGTTGGCAAAAAGGACAGGCATTTTGAATAACACCTCTGCACAACAAAACTCAAAACATACCAGCTGAGACTTAGAAGCAGATTGAAAATTGAACATTTAGAGCTATGCCAGTTCACTCAGAGCAGTAGAGTTATAGCTCACTATATCAACTCTCACAGATAAAATTTGTTCCAAGTGTGATTGCTCAGTTGTCTAGCCTGTAGTCTAGTCACTATTCCAACTACCCTATCCCGTCCCTTTCTGCCCCCCTCTAAGTGTTGCTTTATTAACCGGTTCATAAGTTATCCAACAGAGCTACAATTGTGCCGGTTATTTAGACCCTGAGGCAAAGGTCACAAACAAGGAACTGAGAAGGAGAGGTGACTTAATGAATATGTTTTATATGAAGGTATTCCAACCGGCCTGCTGTCTTTCATCAGCCTACTAGCAGTCAGTGCGTAAAGTGGACCATCTGCTTGTTATATAGTGTTCAGGTCTGAACTTAATTTTGAAACCTCTCATGGTGTGGAACATAGGTAGATGGCAGATTCTATCTTTCAGACCAGAGTTTGCCTAAAAGGAATGTTTTTTATGTTTTAATTGAGGTATTTGATCTCCCTGTAGTGCCAAAGTTACGATGAGTGGAGCTATAACTCTCTTCCACTTATATGCCTTCATGGCCTGTACAGGGATAACTTTACCTTTTTAGCTTGACCTGAGGAGTTGGATGGAAAAGGGGCTAATTCCAAAAGCAGTATTTTGAGATATGCAAATTTATAAGATACATGTACAACCAAATCATTAACATTTCTTAGTATTTAATGAACTGGCAATTAACTTTTACATATTTCATGGCAGGTTTCACTTTCATTTTCAATATTAAACACTCTACACAGACTGAGAACTGGCATTATTTGTCTGAATTTCATCTACACTTATAAAATTGTGCTCAGAAATACATGAAAAGGGCAACGTGTAACAGTACATTGTATGACACATCATCACCTCATTAGTCAATGTTCCTAGTTTTCATCTGCATTGTCTGTCTCTGAGCTGTCATCATATTTTCTCTCCACAAGATCTGAAGTTTCCTGTTGTATCAACTGTGATTGATAAAGAACTCCAACACCAACAGCGGACATAAATCTGGAAAAACTACACATATGTTGTAGTTCTTGAAGTTTTGACTGTGGAGGTTGGTTGCATCAAGTGGATTGACTCGTCAAAAATTTAAAGAGAAGGAAAATTATACTTAACAACTTTTATTTAATAAAAACACCTGTTGATTAGAGTACTAAATCTTGAATATCATTCCTTTACCAGGGGGTGCTTGAGGAAACACTATGGTAAGCACTTCTTCCAGTCTCTCATAATGTCAGCAGTTACAGTGACTTAGAACTGTTCTGGCATGCTTCTATGTACTCTAGCACTGAAAATTACTGTTAATAGTGAGAATACTCTTCATCTTTTCCAATTTATTGCAGAGATGACACTGATTGTAGCTATGTGCATCCTATACGTGGAGATGATCATTCACAATGCTGACTGAAATGTGGGGCCACATAGTTCATTAGAAAGGTACCATTTCAGAGGAATTTGCTGCCTTCATCTTCTGGGCAGAAGTTGGAGGCTGCAGGTGTCTTCTACCTATTAACCAAACTACAATGCATCACATCCCAGACATTTCACCATGTAACTTTGCCATGCATGTTACAGTAATATAAATTTGGATTAGGCAAGGACATCAAGGGCTAAAGGAATATAAATTTGAATGAGGTAAGGGCATCAAGGGCATGATGCAGGGAATCCCACAATAGCCAAGGGTTATGTGCAGACATGATCTATCATTTGGTGGTATATAAGACACCTTGTAGTTTCCATGGGGGTAATTTTAACCAGCCTCTATTATACCCAGAACAATCACCAGATTTCATTTTGAATGTCCATGATACTAAATTTTGACTTATTACATATTGGAAAGTAATGCTGGAAACTTCTTTCCACTCTACATGATACACTGATCATGGAGGTCATCAGTGTATGCATCAACACATGCCATATGCACTATATTACACATCACACCATATTAAGATCAATAAATTCTCATCACACAATCAAATCCGGAACCGAAGTCTGCGAGGATGTCCGTTTGGAATTCCGTTACGAAGACGAAGTCTTTTGACAGCTTCTCTTAAGTGTTTAGGCTGTAATGGTCCAACTTCTCCTTGTGTTTCCATTACATCCAAAGCTGAAATTGAAGGATATTAGTACAGCATGGCTGCAGAGCATATTTTTTTTTTTATATTAGTTTGCGTGGCAACATGCTACTGGACCCTGTGCAATTCACTCTCCTGCCCTAGCAATACTTTCAGTATTATTCTTTAAATGTGTCTGCCATTAGATCTCACTCTATATTCTGTGTGTATTGCCCCACTCTACCAGTTTAAAGAACCAAAATGAAGTAGCCTATGCCTTTAATAAATTAATCTTATCACTTGCTGAAAATATAATAACAAAACTTCCTAATAGATATGAAGCTATTAAATAAATTAAAAACAGATAATAGAGCAGAAATGAAATCAATATCTACAACAGAAATTGAAATAATGAGTACAATAAAATCATTCAAACCAAAAAACTCTGCAGGATGTAACAGAACTTCTTGCAGGATTCTAAAATGCTGTGCACATATAACAAGTGCATCATTCATCATATATGTAATTCTTCACTGAAATCTGGCATGTATTGTGAAAGGCTCAAGTACTCAACTGTTAAGCCCATATACAAGAAAGGTGATAAAACTAATATGATGAATTCTAGACCAAACTCATTATTGACCACATTGTCAAAAATATTACAAAGAGTTATGCTTAATATACTAAACCAACATTTATGAGTAAATAATGTTTTTATACCTGAACAATTTGGCTTTAGGAAAGGGGATACTATCAAAAATGCAGTTTTTATATTAACAAACAATATTTTAACTGTTCTTGGTGAACAAAAACAGACAGCAAGTATTTTTTGTGACTTGGCTAGAGCGTTTGATTGTGTAAAACATGACATTCTTTTAGAATAATTGTTTTCTTATGGTGCATGTGGAACAGCTAGTCATTGGTTTAGATCTCATTCAACAGAGAGGAAAAAAAAAGTTGAAATATCGCACAAGGAGTTAGGAAACTTTTCTTCAAATTGAGGAATAATAAAATGTGGTGTCACCCAATAGAGCACTAAGGGGACCAGACATTGAATCAGATCACTTGTTGAAGATATATTTTAAAGTGAAATTAAGGGTAAAAACTGAAAAGAAATATAATGAGAAAAGAAAAATTGTGAATATTTTTAAAAATTCAAATTGGAAAGAAGAGTTTACTATAGAACTTAATAATATAATAAATTCAAAATATTGGAAAATATGGAAGATTAAGATAATATGGAAAATAACATTAATGAAAAATGGGAAAACATTAAAACAATAATCGAGGAAACAAAACAACAGCTAATAGAAAAGGATGAAAGCATAGAAACTTTTAAAAATATATAGTACTGTACTATGAGGAATGCAAAATTGCAATACAAGAAATTATGAGGAATGCAAAATTGCAGTAGAAGAAATGAAGAAAGCAAGGGGAAAATGGTTAATAAAAGGAAGAAGGGAGAATGAAGAACAGGAGTAATCACCATAAAAGAAAAGCAGCACACAAAATAATTAGGAATAAGAAAAAGTGGTACAATAAAAATGTAATAGAATCAATAGAAGAAGATCAGAAGTATAATAACACAAGGAAAATGTATCAAACAATAAACCAATTTAGGAAAGGATATCAATGTAAATTTAACATGACTAGGAACAAAAAAGGAGAATTGGCAATGAATATTAAAGAGAGAGCAGAAATATGGAAAGAATAATTTGATAAATTACCAAACACAAAAGAATCAAAGGAATTAATTAAAACAGGAAATTAATGAAGTTGAACTCATTACAGAAGATGTTAAACAGGCAATGAGGAATTTAAAAAATAACAAGGCGACTGGAACTGATGGAGTACATCCGGAATTAATAAAATACAGAGGAAATAAACTATTGAATAGAGTTTATGAACTAGTAAGACAAATTTGGGAGGAGGAAAGAATACTTGAAGAATGGAAAGAAGCAATAATAGTTCCTATTTACAAAAAAGGAGATAAAGTCAGGTGTGAGAATGACAGGGAACAGCATTAGGTAAATGCAGCTTACAAAATTCTGGTGAATATAATTTTGGAAAAAATTAAACTATTTATTGAAAAAATTCTGGGGGCTATCAGAATGGATTCAGAGATGGAAAATCTGTAATTGACAACATATCTGCATTGAAAATAATAAACGAGAAAACTTGGGAGTATAATCAGTGTACAATATTTTTTATTGATTTTCAAAAGGCATATGACTCTAGACATACAGACACGCTATGGAAATGTATGGTTTAAAATCCCTAAAAAATTAATAAATATATTTAAAACATGTGTACAAAAGACAAAAAGTGCTGTTAGAATAGATGGAACACTGTCTCCTTTTTTGAAAATAAAACAGGATTGAAACAGGGTGACTCTGTGACATATATTATTCAATTTAGTTTTAAAAAAAAAGTGATACTAAGTATAAAACCGATTCCTAGTGGTATATAAAAATTGGTAAAGAACAACTAAATGTATTAGCACATGCTGAGACATTATATTAATTGGAAAGAATGAAACAGAAATAAGACAACTTTTTGTAGGAACAGAAAACGTTGCCAGACAGTTAGGACTACACATAAACCAAGGAAAAACAAAATATATGATAGCGGAATGGAAAAACAGCTCAAAACAAAATAGAACAGGACAATTAACAGTAAAAAATTATACATTTGAAAGAGTTGAATATTCTAAATGTCTAGGTGTTATACTCAGTGAAGATAACAATCGCCAAATAGATTTACAGGAAAGAATAAAAAATGCTAACAAAACATACTTCATACTACAAAAATTGTTTAGAAATAAAAATATATCTAAAACACTAAAATTAAGATGAAAGAACACAATAACGGACAAAACTTTAACATATGCATCAGAAACCTGGATATTAAACAAAGAGAGATAGGAAGCAAATCATATCATATTCTATGTTTTATTGTTTAGTGAGTGTGCTCTGTCAATATGACATGACTGCTTGTCAATCACAGATTACGACATATGACAAGTTTCACATCCAGAGCCATAGGGCGAACTGCTTGATCAATGAAATGTAAATGTAAATCTAATGTATTGGAATCTCCCAGCATCATACATGACTATTTCATCCCATCATCCATGATGCAATTATTCTATCAAAGTGTAAATAACAAAGTTCCTTTCACACACCCATCCCTCACTTCACAGAAATTCACTTTACAATGATAATTTTTATCCATTTTTACTTTGAGGACTACTTTTACCGTTTTATGGACAAGTGGTCTGTAAATCATTTGGTGCACTTGCTCTTGCTGTTCTGGAGATTTTGCTTCTTGAATTTTTGTATTATGGACAGTTTTCGCAGAATGGGTTATGCACGTAGAGTGGAGAATGGGTGTACTTATGTTTTCCAAGTCATTTCTCTTATATCCATACATTCTCAAACATGGATATTTACCACTGTGATAAAAAAAAGTATGGCGAATGCTGCTGCCGAGTGCAATCCAACAGAAAGTCAGGGATCTTCAATACGGGAAGCGGCGAGTTGAACCTTAGTAACATTGTGTGACAAGTTTCAACCTGGTCAGTGCAGTCAGTTGGTTATGAGCTAGGTTGAGAGAAGGTGTGTTTTAAAGTGTGCCGTAAATCATGGATCACGAACAACGCATTAACATGAAATTTTGTTTCAAACTGCAAAAAAGTGCTAAAGAAACACACGAAATGTTAAAATTAGTTTATGGTGATGCTGCAATGACCATGAAGATGGTTTACAAGTTGTTCAAGTGATTTTGTAATGGTTGTGAATCGGTTGAAGATGAGGAGAGATCGGGACATCCTTCAACATCAAAAACCCAAGAGAATGTCGAAAGAGTAAGCGAAATGATTCTATCAAACAGGCGATTGACTATTAGGGAAATTTCTGAGGATATGAACATCTCTTATGGTTCTGTTCAAAACATTTTAACAACAGATTTGAACATGAGGCAAGTGAGTGCGAAATTTTTTCCACGTGCTTTGACAGTCGAACAAAAGCAACAGCGTTTGTCAATTTCATTGGAGTTGCACGATTGTGCCACTTCAGATTCCAGCTTTTTAGGAAATGTCATAATGGGAGATGATACTCGGATCTATGGTTATGATCCTGAGACCAGGGTTCAGAGTTCTCAATGGAAATCACCCAGTTCTCCTCATGCAAAAAAAAAAGCGTGTCAATTAATATACAACGTCAAGGTGATGATGATGATTGTGTTTTTTGACCTTGATGGAATTGTGCGAGCTGAGTTTGTACCCAGGAACACTACGGTGAACACTGAATATTATAAGGGCTTATTAGAGCATTTAAGAAACGATGTGCATAGAAAACAACCTGAGAAATGGGCAAACGGTTTCATCCTCCATCATGACAATGCTCTGTGTCACACATCACTTCTGGTATGGCAGTTTCTGTCAAATAAAAATATTATGGTGTGTCCCCATCCACCTTATTCACCGGATCTGGCACCGTGCAACTTCTGGCTCTTCCCCAAAGTCAAAAGACCATGAAAGGTAAACAATTTGAATCAATTCAGGACATCGAGGCAGCCACGACAGCGCAACTAAAGACACTCTTGAAAGATGACTTCTAGAACTGCTTCAGAAAGTGGCAAGAACGATGGGATATGTGTGTTCAAAGTGAGGGGGATTAATGGCAATGTGTCTTTTGCTGTAATATTTTTTTTTAATTTAAACATTCACCATATTTTTTTTATCACACCTGGTACACTCTTGCAGATAACCACACTGCAGTGTTCCCACCGCCCTTTATCCAACAATACAAAGATTAGCTATGTCATAATATCATAATAAAAAACATAAATTTATTAATAATAAAATGTAGGTTTGCATCACAGGGGCTGTTTACCATATTTGACATTTGACCTTCAACATACGAGAGATTTAAATCCCAAAGTAGCTGCTGACAGTCAGGGTATTTTTGCTTTAAATGCCCATTTTTGCACTTGCTGATATCCATTGCATTTGATACATTTTTAAAGTTAATTGCTTCAAATAAAAAGCACAGGCTTAAGAAAGAATCCATCTACCCATTCTGCATGTTTAAAGAAAATCCATCCATTATTATGAAGCTTAGTTGAAGGTCAATTTAGGTGGTTTATTTTTCACTGTAATTTTCATTTTCTAGATTTATTCCTTTCAAATAGCTTCTGCTGTAAGTTGAGGCTCTGTGCTATAAAACTTGGAGCTGACTGTACATGTATTCATATTTCCTCAGTCGTTTAAGTTCCAGACTTATAATGATGATGGTAAGTTTCATGGTGGTGCTGGCTTATCTGGGTGCTGTGGAAAATTTGCTCATATGCAATCAATGGGAGAGGAAAGGAATGAAAACAGACATTCATTTCTCTGGCTAGTGCAATATGAGACAGAGGCAAATGCCCTTCATTATTGTGTAAGGATTTCTTCATGACTGTTTTGAACTGCAGGTTCATACTTATGTGTATCTTAACTGAATACTTCAGTCTGTTCCCACTCAAGAGCAATAACATGGGAAAGGGTAGGCACTGCTGATGCTTGAA
>Ga0123357_10001403_pt1 | contig 25528 bp, 17 predicted proteins | sample TergutEmb28metaG_FD_89873 | JGI IMG/M metagenome (GOLD analysis project Ga0123357, IMG submission 89873) | Embiratermes neotenicus P4 segment gut microbial communities from Petit-Saut dam, French Guiana - Emb289 P4 | ecosystem: Host-associated > Arthropoda: Insects > Digestive system > Gut ...
CAGGTAGCAGCAACGGTTGACTAGTACCAGATGCTGTACATACAGTTATTTGTGCTCCTGATGATAGGGTGGAGAGACCACCTGAAACATGTAGAGCAGTTTACAGATAAAATAAACTGTGTACAGTTGCATCTTGTTGGACATTTGTTAATATAATCTCATACACAGGCACTTACAGTCACTGCAATGAGGAACTTAAGAGAACAAGGAACGGTACAGAACAATACAGTACAGTACAGAACAGTATAGTACAGTACAGAACAGTATAGAACAGTACAGTATAGTACAGTACAGTACAGTACAGTACAGTACAGTATAGTACAGTACAGTACAGTACAGTACAGTACAGTACAGTACAGTATAGTACAGTACAGTACAGAACAGTTATCTCAGTCAGTAAGAAATTTAACATTACTGCCTCATTATCACATCAGCATTTTTTATACCACTGCCCTAGAAGTCACTTGATCAAAATCATGTTCATATTCTAGGGAAATAATATTTTATGTGAGAATCACTGCTTAACTGTGCAGTGAACATGGTGGGCTAGAATCTGCACAATTTCTGTAGTTCCTCACTGTCACTTTTGCTCCTGATGGTTCATCATAAACATAGAGTTTTCTCAGAACATCATTATACTCTCAGTAAAGCAACTTTTAAGACAAAAGCTTGCATTAAAATAGTAATTCTTTATCTCACTCCTATTCTGTTGAAGAATTAACCGACTGATAATTCTTCTGCTTTGACTTGTGTAATATAGTGCTGGGGTTAGGACGAGTGATCATGCCATGTTGGGCAAAACCACGTGTGCATATCTCATGGGACAAATAGGGTTATGTGAATGCTGATCCTGAGAGACCCCTGCCTTGCCCAAAATACATACATTTTCAGACATCAAATACACAGTGCTTGGGTAGCTGCTGCTGATGGCTTGTGTGTCACCAAGCTGGGACTTTAACAATATTACCCCAAAATATCAAACAGTATAATGCAAAAAATGGCACTCATTCAGAGTGATAAATACCACCCTGCTGACTTCTGATAAGAATGTAGGCTGCTGCACATCAAGATCCAACACATTTATACAACCACTCTACACAGAAATGTTTATATTTTAACCATCTGACTGTGTTACACCATGTCAGCTGTGTACTAAAATGACTAATTTGGTTTCATGCTGTATTGCTTTGGCTTGACTCCCTGACGATGCCACTTTGCTGACAGAAACATGTAGCAACGTTCAGTGTAATACAATAGAAGGAACAAGTTTGTGCATTTTGTTGGTTTAATGTCAAATTTGTTATCTATATTGCACAGAATGAACAATGCCTACACAGAAGGCAAGTGAGAAAAAAGAGTTATGTGGCTCCATGCAACAGCCTCTCTGCAACTTCCAAGCAGGTACAAGGTGCACTTAGTTAACGTAACATACTGATGCTTAAAGTATGGCCAAAATGAAATGCTTTGACAGTGAATCTGTTAATACAAACCATATCTTTAATCTCCAGTAAAGCCTACATGATGTCTGCCGTGCAGCAGGAAGACACTGCAGACACACACTGTATTTCACAATCAGAATTTATTTTGCACCAGCAAATTTACTGTACCTTATAAATGAGTATCTAAGCTATTAAGGGAAAATATACAACACAAACCTGGATGATAGACGTACGACCCTGGTTTGATTTTCCCAGACCCATTCCCTCTTGCCAACCCATCTTCTGAAGCAATTTGTTACCAACATTGTCAGATCCAATTCCTGATTTTGTTGGTTCCTCATATGAAATAGAAGCCACATCTTCTCTCGTCTTGAGGTACTTCTCCTGCAAACATTATCATCACCACATGTGGTCTAATACACCGTCTTTGTGTTAATGGGAAACTATAAATTTGAATCTTTAATGGTAACAAAATTCCACAAAATCTTCTCAAGCTGACAACCATGTCAAGTTCTTCAAATACACCGGCAGTACAGAGATTGAATCCATCTCTCAGATGATGGTGTGCCTTAACCAAATGACATGGCTCCCAGCCTAAAAACATTAGATTGAAGACTCCAAACACGCAACAGTACAACTGTTGATGGGGTGAGAAGTGACTTAATACCTGAGGTAATGTGCACCTTAAATGTATCATGTTCCACACACATAGCAGGGTCATTTCACACTACATGCATCAATGCACAATATTTCTGTGCAGTCTGGTATACTGTAGGACCTTGCAGTGCTGACAAAAGTTCAGAACTGTAACTTGATTCACTTGCAGTTTAGATATACACAGTAACCAAAAATTACGTTACAGACATCAGCATTTTTGCCTGTCTATATGAGATAACTGTAAATGTTTGCTGTCTAAGATTCTGAGTGATTTATGCTTTCCAGATATTTGTTACAGCAACCATTTTCGAACTGTTGTGACTACCTGCTACTATTCAGCTCAGAAACTTCTGTCTTCCCATTGGTTAGCTAAGAACTCAAACATTAAAATATACTGAACTGTAATGCTGCCTGCTGTTCTACATACATGTGAAACTTGATCGCTCACATTAAGTGAAGGACATCAGGTGAGCATGTTTCAGAACAGGTTGCTGTAAAAAAGATCTGGGCCTAAGAGAGAGGAACTAAGGGAAAGACTGGAGAAAATAACTAACTAAGGAGCTTCATGATTTTTCACTCCTCACCAAATATCACTCAGATGAGAGATGAGATGAAATGAGATGGGGAGGGTACACAGCATGCATGGGAAGAAACTGAACATATACAGAATGTTAGTTGGGAAAACTAAAGGTACATGACCAATTGGAAGACTTAGATGGGTGTACAATATAAAACTGGATTTTAGTAAACAGGATGAGAGGATGTGCAGTGGATTCATCGGGCTCAGGATAGGGATATGTAGTAGCTGCTGTGGGACAGTATAACGAGCTTACGGGTTTTTTGACTAAGCTTTTCGAGAAGGAGTCAAATTCATGGAGTTAGTTACTTAGATAGTAAGTTAATTAGCTAGACAGATATTATTCATTCCATGCATGATTTATACAACCAATCACATTTACTAACAAATGCACACAACAGGATATAAACTGTGTGTCAGTGTGTATTGTGCTTTGTATTAGTCCAGTACAAGGCACTGCCTGGCATGATACACATCAACATGCAGAACAGGATCCCCTGCATTGCACAGGATAGACACAGATGTCTGTAGGCCAGCACTGCCCAGAATGTAAACAGGACTTTGGCCTGGAGCTTGTCAGATTTATGATAAACATAATGTCAATAATACTGTAATTTTTGACTTGCCATTTTATACATTTCATTATTTCAATATTTTTAAGTATCTCAATATTTGACATTGTACTTCCCAGATTGATCTACTGGTGCTTGTACTCCTTTTTATTTGAGACTCCCTGAGGACGGCACCTTGGCACCAAAACATGTAGGAGTCATTTAAAACTTATGTACAGTTTGTAATCCTAACATGTGCATTTGGTGTGAATGTGACTTACAGTTGATTGGTTGGTCTGGTTGTTGTGAATTCTCATTCTACACTTCCAATGAATTTGACTCTTTTTCCTTACAACGCTGATACATTAAGGTCCTACGCTATTTAAATCACACATTAACCGGTCAAAATAACCACCTGAATGTGACAAGCTACCGCACATTAAATGATTAACAATGAAAGATTTGCTCATATACCTTAAGGTGATTAGGATGAGGCGGTTCTGGCTCTCCAAACTTTTGGCGCCGTTCCTTTGCTCGATCCCGGTACTTCTTATTCCTCTGCTGAGGATCGTTGGGATCCAAGCCACGGACATGATACCAACTTTCCAAGTTTAATTTGTGTAAGTCTGATAGCTGCTGATGCCTGTAAATACAAGGTGCTGTGTGTCAGTTATGTGTTGCACTGTCACGGCACACACAAACCACACGTATTCAGTCGGACTTGTGTTGTGTTACACTGAATACATGCGGTTGGTTTAGTAATACACACAACAGGATGGCTTCCATAAAGATTTCATGGCACAAATAAGTACTCACATAATGTGATATTTGTGTTAAATGTTTTGTTCAATCCTCATGAAAAAAGTCATGACATGTACCATGTTTACACAGTTCCTAACATGACATAACAGACACTATCAATCAATAGTGCCATTTGTTACACAGTTCCTACACCTCAGTCTTGCATGTGTGTAATAACACATGGATAAAGTGTCATTTAAAAGAGGCATACACATGTCCAATATTGCTATGTAGCACATGCACTAAGTCCTCGTTCAATATTGCGGTCACAGTCCTGAAAATCACAATGAGGAACAAAAAAATGTAGAGTGGGGCACTTGTCCCACAGTAACTAATTATAACATCAGCCAGTATGGGCACTGAAGACCCCACCAGCTGCCAGCAAAAACAACAACCTAAGCCTATACAATGTTCACAGAATGTTTGGTCACCAACATCTGTCAGCATTACAGCAAAACAACACTGTTTGGGGTCAAAATTAAACAAGGATAACATCTAACATATCTTGGATATAAAGCGGAACTGCAAAACGTGTGTACAATGTGTCCATTAACATGCTATGTTCACCTGATGAGAGACTCCTTGGTAGGGAATTGACGTTTGCAGAGGAGACACGCAAGTTTCGCCCAGTTTGTGTGCTGTCGATCCTCCTGGATGACATCCTCAATGTCATCATCACTCTCGCTGCCACCGCCGTAAGCTGCGACCAGCCCACCAGTACCAGATGAACTGTCCTGCTCACAGAACATAACAAATTTTGACAACAGCTGCAGCATCCCTGTGCATGTGTGCACCCCCACACCCACCCAGTCACCCACAAATCCACACACACAATCACACACTCTTTCAGAGCCATTATGTAACACAGAGAGGCAAATAATGAACTCAAAAGTACACAAAAAATCGAGACTCCACTGTCAGCAGCCGTAGGCACAGCAAGTCATAAGCATGGGGCAGAAGCATGTTCTGTGTCAAAGCTGTACTAAACCTATCTGCACTAAAATACCTGGCAAAATTTTTGTGAGGTTTATATTTGACTGCCCTATATACCTACATGGCAGGCTGGTCATACTTTCAAAGGCTGAGCACTCACTGCACATTCACTTACACAGCTGAAAGTGACAACACTATCACTGCCAACAGCCACCCTCACAGAACATTACTGATTTAAGACCCCTCACCCATAGACATGGCTCTACAAGTACAGTATTTGTGAACATTTATTATGAAATAAATGATTAAGACTGAGTGGCACTGTAAGTGGTCAAAATAAATACAGGGTCCTTATTTTACCAGACAACTGTTATCAGTCACTTTCTGTGGCTACTCTGCCACACAATGTGGCAAGTTAGCTGAGTAGGCCTGTGAATATGATGGACAAGTGAACAGGAAGTGGCCACTGACAGTTGTCAGGTAAAATAATGATCCTACATAGTCATTATTTTATCTGACAACTATCAGGTGTCTTCCCTGTTCATGCACACTTCATTTTAAGCTGTCACTCTAAAATATAACAGAAGCACTAACATTTCACATAGCACCATACATGTACCAATGCCATACAATTAATCCATCTGTCAGACACTACCTCATTTAACGCAATTTGTCATTTTTCAGCAGCAAAGCCAAAGCTTCACTTTGCCAAACACATGAACAGACCCTTACCCATTTCTTCAAGATCACTGAATTGATCTACATTACTGACTACCAAGACTTTCATTTGTACTGGCATTTATGACCATTACAGATATCTGATGATTTTCATTACGATGTAATATCAAATAACATCACTTATGTTTCCTTCTGCCAACATCATGCTGATGCACCCCAACCCAAACCTGTCAAGCAACACATCTAAAGAGTTACGCGACAATCTGCATAACCTATACCGCAACATGCAATCTATCAGGATTCAAGTGGAACACCCAACAGTTCTGGCCTGCATTGTGTATGTCACAGGAATTACATCTTTCCTGCTATATTCTTAACTTTTATGACCTCCAATCTGTAATCACTGTCCACGCTGGTTCTGTTACATCCCAGATTTCTCTCACATCCCTTTCGCCTCCAGACAGCACACCAAAATAAGTGCAGCTATTCCACCACTTCCCTCACGTGCCTTCACAGCATGAACAGTAACAGTTTCACTTCACATTTACTTGCACAGTAGTGAGTTTTCACTGACATACCTGTGGAGAAGGAGGATCTGCCTGCTTTTCTGCAGGTTCGTCAAAGGGAGTGACTTGAAAGTCCATAGTTGGCCGTTCTTTTCTCTCAAGAACTGCATAACCAGCATCAGCTGCACCAATTGATTTGGATGATGGAAGCACATTAGACACTAGAGCCAAATTCTGACGAGCACTGTCCTTCTTCTGGTTCAAAGTTTTGGCCCATCGTTCCATGTCCTATAAAATAAGTGCATTGGTTTATACTTTAGCTATATACAGGGAATTCAGGTGAAAGTGGAGTCCTATTACACAGCATGTGATTGGTCAAAGCATGTCTCACACTGCCAATCTTATTGCAGCACACAGCATCACCAAGTGCAGGCACATGATCAGTGCATACAGCCCAGTTTTATACGCTGTGTGTAACAGACTTCAATTCTCTTTTGTGGTTTGGTGCAACAAAGAGGGCCTAAACTATTATTTTGTTCCTGAATATGCTATACAGTATAATACAGAGGGTCTTCATTGTGAACACATACAAAAGAAAGATATCCTACACAACATGCGATAACAAATTCAGACAGTGGTGTCCTGGTATCCAAGGCCCCTTTTTTTAAAAAAAAATCTGATGATAATGCAGCACCATTAGAAGAATGCCCATGGATATCTTTCAGATGCTTATTACACAAAACTGGTATGTCAAGTCTTCTGTACACACAGCCACACAACAGCTTCACTGGAAAACAAGCAAATTTACTGCTCTGCAAAAAATCCAGGAGACAGACAGTGCTGGAAGGGTACAGTTTTGTACCAGGTACTGTGTAGCCATGAACAGTGCTATAGTCAATCCTTTGCTAATTTATTTCACAGATGACGCATAATCATCACCAACCTTTGCTATTTTCTTCGCCACTTTCACTTTGTCTTGTCTGTCTTTTTCTTTCACCTTCTTCCCTTCATCTTTCCCTGCATTAGCATCTTCTGATGACACAGGTGCAGGCAGGTAAGTTTGCTTTTCTGCATCCCAGTAGAGGAACTGCTGGGTTTGCGGATTGTAATAGTACTGAGAACTGGCATCATAATATAGACCGGTCTGTGGATCATAATAGTATCCTGACGTCTCATCGTACTGGTAGGTGCTGACATCTGGAACATCTGTAGACATTTAGGAACAATTAAATGATTTTGTATTTCAATTGAAATGGATTTTGTAGTTGAACCTTGGAAAATTATTTCTTGTTATGTGCCCCCCCTCCACACATCGTTATATCAGAGATGACGGCACACATTAAACAAGAAAAAGGGTCAACAGAAACAATGAATAGGGAAGAATACCAAAGCCTCCCCAATATCACAGGGTCATGCAACTCCAGTGATTCAAATGTTACAAAAACAGAAACAATAAGCCATTACAGTAGGCACACACACAATCATATTATACCAAATATATAATACACACAGCAGAAGTGCACTAATCCAGCACTGTGTCTAGCTTCAGTTCAACCCAACAGCACATTTTCCTGCTGGACCCACTGTAGTTTATGCATCTCTCTAATTTCCTGATAGTTTCAATTTGCTCAGCAATGGCTAACAGTCTTATTTCTCTGAGAGGCTGTACACTCTGTACTGTGAACATTACTATTTCCAATGCCTTGTCAATTTATTTTTTAATTTTACTTTTCCCCACAGTCCACAGTATAACTGTGTTCTGTATGTCACCATACCCATGGCCAGCAGCAGGCCCTGTTCTCCAACTTTAACTGCATAAAAAATGACAAATATAAAAGGACAGAAACCCCACATCAGAACAGGACTTGTTATGCTCGATATAGGCTGCAGGTATAAAGGCAATCTGACTAATACCCCACAATGAGAATGACCACCACCAGGCCAGACCAGTCTGCCCATGTTGAGGACCACAGAAGATCAGTTCCAACTTCACAACTGGTTTACATGACGGTGTGGAACCACAAGTCAGTAGAGTGAGTAGGCTACAGGTTGGACAGTCCGGGGTTTGAATCCCGGTAGTTGCAAGAGATTTTTCTCTTTTCCAAAATGTTCAGACTGGCCAACCAACCTCCTACTGAGAGAGTGCCGTGGTTCTCTCCTGGGGTAAAGGAAGTGGGGGATGATGATGATGATGATGATGATGATGATCACTCACATCCACCCAGCACAAGGGTTAAGAAGCAGTGGGTCCTTAACCACTACGCCACCTACACGCCTTCAGGGCATGGACAGGGTCAACCTTACATGAAACAGTGACAAGGAGGTCAAAGAATATCAAAGGTAAGAGGAACCACTTCAGACCACAATACTACTGGAGCTTGTTGGAAGTTCTGTACTGTATACATTTCACTGAAAGGCTTATGTGGCTCCAACATACTGTGGTGAATGAATGAATGAATGAATGAATGAATACAGCCTGATGAACAAGTATCCAGTACATAGACAGGCAGCAAGATCACATGATCGATGTTCAGGTACATATCTATTTAATCAATGCTCATGGCTGGCACTGTGATGAGCAGAATAAGTCAGAAAACAGAACATGTGGTTTTAAGTGCAGTATTTTTTAAGACTTTCTGCTGTAACAAATGTTCTTCTGTCATTTCTATATTGACACAAAGAAGTACATTCTGACCTATGGCTACGCTGCTACATTCTGTCCTTCACAAGTCAAGTGAAAGCCACCCCAACACAGCACACAGAGCACGATGACAGGCACTTTCATTCTCAGCACTCATACCAAATGTTGACAAGGACAGCTTGCAGCTGTTCGTGCATCACTTAGTGACTTGTGAGCTCTGGGCGGGCATGGCTAACAGTGACCCACCTCACCTGTCAGCCCAGCCCACACTCTACTGTACCCCAAGCACAGCACCGTCTACATTTTCAACAGAAAATACTACAACCAAACCCAAGCCCAATCAGCCTCCTATTCAATGGGTACCAGGGGTCTGTTCATGCGGGGTAAAGTGGCCAAGGTGTGACGCTGACGATTCACCTCAATCTAATGTTCAGGTTAACACAACAAGTGGACCTAAACATCACCTTACCATGTGTACCTTAATGAATGCACAGGGAAAACTTTACCTTTAACCACATGCAAACTCAAGGCACAGAACATGACATGACAATGTGCACTTACTGCACTTCTTACTATTAACAGGAGATTGTGTAATTGTTGCTGGCGTGGGAGTAGCGAGATTCTGGGCCGATTTCATCTGTGCCATCTTCAGTGCATCAGACTTCAGAAGCTGAGGTACTTCAATCTGTGAGGACAAACAAATGGACCGCCTGTTTATAAAGTAACACTTGAGGCCTCCAAACATTCACATCACTTATAACTGTTCTGAATACAGCTTCCTCAGCCACAACTGCAGGACCATGAAGAGTGACTATTAGCTTTGTCATGTCTGTCTGTCGACAGGGAACAACTCGGTTCCCAATGGAATGTCATGAGACACAGGATTTTTTAAAATCTCTTAATAAAAGTGAAGTGTGACTGCAGTCTGATGAGAATTAACGGTACTTTACATGAAGACGTGTAGTGTGTAGTGTGTAATGTGTAGTGTACACTGTGTAATGTATAGTGTGTACTATGTAGTGTGTAGTGTATACTGTGTAATATGTAGTGTGTAGTGTATACTGTGTAATGTGTAGTGTGTAGTATATACTGTGTAATGTGTAATGTATACTGTATAATGTATAATGTGTAGTGTGTAATGTATACTGTGTAGTGTATAGTGTATATTGTGTAATGTGTAGTATATACTGTGTAATATGTATAGTGTATAGTGTATACTGTGTAATGTATACTGTATACTATATAATGTGTAGTGTGTAGTTTATACTGTGTAATGTATAGTGTGTAGTGTATACTGTGTAATGTGTAGTGTGTAGTGTATACTGTGTAATGTGTATAGTGTGTAGTGTATACTGTGTAATGTGTAGTGTATACTGTTAATGTGTAGTGTGTAGTATATACTGTGCAGTGTGTAATGTATACTGTGTAATGTGTAGTGTACAGTGCATACTGTGTAATCTGTAGTGTGTAGTATATACTGTGTAATGTGTAGTGTATACTGTATAATGTGTAGTGTGTACTGTATAATGTATAGTGTGTAGTGTATACTGTGTAGTGTGTAGTGTATACTGTGTAATGTGTAGTGTAGTGTACACTGTGTAATGTGTAGTGTGTAGTATATACTGTGTAATGTGTAGTGTAGTGTATACTGTGTAGTGTGTGTAGTGTATACTGTGCAATATATAGTATATACTGTGTAATGTGTAGTGTATAGTGTATACTGTGTAATGCATAGTGTATACTATGTAATGTGTAATGTATACTGTGTAATGTGTAGTGTGTGGTGTAGTGTATACTGTGTAATGTGTAGTGTATACTATGTAGAGTTTAGTGTAGTGTATACTGTGTAATGTGTAGTGTATACCATGTAATGTGTAATGTATACTGTGTAATGTTAGTGTGTAGTGTATACCGTGTAATGTTAGTGTGTAGTGTATACCGTGTAATTTTAGTGTGTAGTGTATACTGTGTAATGTGTAGTATATAGTATGTAGTGTGTGGTGTGTAGTGCACGATATCTCAATGAATTCTTCTTAGATGGTGAAATGTTTCAGACAAAAGTTGTACAGAAAATGAAAACACACACTACATGTTAGTAACTTGTTTTCTGAAATTTGTGCTGTTTATGAGGTAACGTGAGAAAATATGGTACAGACAGGCCACACATTACAATATGGTACAGACAGGCCACACATTACAATATAATGCTGCACAGAAAAGGTAATAACGGCAAGAATACAGACACACAATCATAATATTTGATATTTATTACTCCATTATTGAATAATTCTGTCTGATATGATAAAATGTTTCATGGCACCACTTACAAAAAGTGAGAAATTGTGCAATGACTTATCTGTCATTATGCTATGTTCAGCCAAATTGTAGGTCTATAGAAGGCAGTGAACAAATGAACATTCTTTTGTTTCAGTGCAGCACTGCTCACACGACATGAAGACACACATATGTTTATTTTGTTACCCACCATATAAATTTAACATGACAGCATTACTGCGCTACACTCAATACTTTTATATATCTGACAGTGACATGCAGCTCAACAACTCACACAGAATGTATTGTTATTTTTCCACAGCAACAATGGTTATGCACACGTGCCACAATGTTACATTACATGTTCACTGCACATCGTGTTTCTTCACCAAATTAAAAATGTAAAGATGGTGTTTATAAATCCAAATCATATTTAATAAAAATTACTGCCTTACCAAAACACAGCATTTTTAAAAAATTAACATTATAGAACAAAAACATTAATTTGGCACAAAATCACACACTTTAACAGATTATGAACACAAAAATGTGCAATGCGGTTCGTCTAATGCACCACAATGCTATGTACGCAGTGTGAACAGCATACAATTATATTCATTTCATATGTACTTTGAAATGATCACGCTACCTGACACCAGTTATTGCAGGCACTGGCTTCGTAAGATATAAGCAGAAAAAGGCACATTATCTATACATATCATGTGAACACTGAAGCTGGATGTTCACATGATTACCAAAAGTAAAGCACAGTTACAGTGCACCACACACTTCAGTGCATGTTATTGTGCTGTGGTAACACACACCCATGTGGCTAACACCACTCGTTAAGTGAAGTGTGTCCTATATATCACATGTACAACGCACACCAGCATACAACAAGCACACTGCAACGTCTCAGATTCAGTATGGTTTTCGATCCACACACACAAATGTTGACAGAACGAAGTGAAACAGCAGAGAATAAAAGAACGATAACACAATACTTTTACACAAACAGACGGTGAATTACAATTGCTAATAATCTACTACCAATAATTCTAATTTCTTACACACAGTTGAACAAATTACTCTTATAACAGTCATGCTAACTTTAACTGAACCATCCCTCATGTTTTCAACAGACAGACAGACAGACAGACAGACAATCCTGAAAATGCTGCCTACAAGTTGTGTCTGCAACTTTACACCGCAGGTAAGCATGAGTTCAAATGGCTGTATCCGCTAAGTGAACACGCACTTTTTCCGTGACGGACAATTACAAAGATCTGCACTTCACACAACACAGATATCTCCCTGAGAAGCTGGGTGCACCTTAAGTCAAATCAATCTGCTTCGTATTTTCAGTTCAAAACATGAACCACAGTAAGGCCTTACAACAACAATAACAACAGAACAAAGATACAGCAACATTACAACAGACATTAATGACAAACAAAGATGAACTGCAACAGAGCTGATGAAGTTACAAGTCTTCTGGGATGTCACTCTGTGCTGGTGTTAAACTGACGCTGATGTTCTGAAGGACTGCGGTGCCTTCAACTTCAACTTCAACCACTCACCAGCTGCCATACAGTCACATCCCAGAGTATTCAAACTCTCAACAGAACTGTTTATTTTTTGCTGTACACAAGTATGTACATGCGCACGTGCATGCACACACCTGTAAAATTACTACTCTGTATCCACTGAATATCAGAAGATGTAAATGCCATTTACAGAGCTTGAATAGAAGCTGGGATAGCTCAGTCAGTATAGTGACTGGGCTATGGGCTGCACAATCCTGAGTAGCACTGGTGGAGATGCCAAGCAATGTCTCTTCTGCAAAGCATCAAGAACAAACCTGGGGTCCACCCAGCCTCCTACTCAATGCATTCTAGGGCCTTTCCCTGGGGGCAGAGTGGCTGTGGCACAAAGTCAATCATTTACCTCCACCTAATGCACAGGGTAAGAACAAGTGGTGCTATATCTCTGCTCTCCCCATACGCATTCACAGTGTGCATAGGGACTACTTTACCTTTTCTTATGGTTTGGATAAAACCCAAGCTGGTTGAGACTGCAGAAAATTCAACTGATAGTCTGAATGTTGCTGGTTCAGATCCTGGCACAGTACAAGGTAATCCGAGGTTATTCACAATTTCCTCCACCCCTCCCAGCAAATCCCAGCACAACTCCAAACAGACCACAACAATTTCTCACTCCCTTAGCATTTCCATGTTTATATTTCAATTGATACTGTATGATCACTGCAGCTGAAATGGTGTTATTTCACACCAGCCCCTCAGCACTGTACATCCTGTAATTCCCTACAAGGTCAGCTGTGCACCACACTGCAACAGTGCACTTGTGAGTACTGCAAGTATAAAACAACTCCATCCTGGAAAGAAGGTACAATTAAAACCGCCAGCATCACAAAAGAGTCAAATAATCTAAAACCAAATACCTCTTAGACTAGCCAAAATACAAAAACAACATATACACCCACCTGCTTCTTGATTTCTTTAGCAGCTTGCACCTGCTGAATTGCAGACTGCGCTACAGCAGCTGCAGCATTCACACAGTCTGCCTGTGACTGTGAAGGCAGGGTGATGGCACTGCCCTGAAAACAGTGACAGCCTGTTACCATTTGTTTTTCAACTGAAATAGTGCTGCTGGACCTGTGAAAGACTGGATATGGGAGTTGGTACAGAGTCACTTGTATTTGTGAAATTATACAGTCTTTCTCCACTTTACTGTCTGTCTAAGCAGAGTGGCTTTCTTGCACATAAAGCCTGCATCCAGTGGGACAGATTATTATAGCTTGGGTGTTCACGGACGTGACAAAAGACACTCTATATCCATAATTATGGTCACCCTGATTTGCACAAATAACAGGTTCATGGAATTCATTTTGGTAAATTATTCAGACTTACTTCCTTCCTGCCACTCAAGTCGAGAGGGTTACAAAGTACAGAAATTTAACATGTGACAAAGAAATAACCCGGCAACTAAGACAAGTGAAAACCAGCAACTGGTGGACCATTGGAAAACTGACAGATAGACAGATCACATTATATGGAACTACTAACTTTCATCTTTCCATTCATTAGCAGTTTCCTGCAGTGTAACACCTCAAATATGATGTTTAATAACCAGAAATTAGTGACCAGTTGCATGACCTACATACCTCAGGGTCAATGGACACTACAAAGTACACCACAAAATGAAATACACTAACATATCTGATTGGAGCCATCATAATTAGACTGGTGCACCTGGTGCCAAATGTGTATATGATCACCCAACGGCAATCAAAACAGTACGATGCCATCATCACTTTCAAAGGGCTGTGCTGATGATGCAGAATGTCCAGCCACAGTATCGGACTATTACACACATGAATACCACACGGCATATCTAATCTACCCAACGTTTTCAACCTTTAAGGTACTGAAGCTGACAACATACATAACTTTTAGTTTGAATATTTTATAGGCAATGGCATCCTTTATGCTGGATGCTTTGGACTTGGGGTTATGTATATGATGTTTATTCTGTAACTTTGGGCACATTTAAACATTACAAAAAAAAAACATAAATAAACAAATAAATAAATAACCGTTCTGCCTTCAAAATGAAGGACTGTTGGTTTACATAACACAATTACAAGCTATCAAATGTGGCGCTATAATCCAGATGGACAGCCCTGAAATTACATGACCTAATTTTAAATGTATTTGTTCTGACACACAGCTGGTCTATGGAGCGTTCTGAATGCCAGACACTGCATAAACAATCCCACAACTGTAATAATTTTAACATCAGTAGAATTTTATGTTTTAATGCTGATACTGCCAAACGGTGCTCCTGAATGTGACCACACACTACGTGGGTACAACAAGCAGTCATGCGCACACACACGCACCCACGCATGCACACGCGCACACACACACACACACCACACCAAACGTTCTGGACCAAACAAAGTTAGTTTTGTGTTGTGATGGGGTTAATACATTTCAGAAGTTAATTAATTTTCATGTAATACTTGCCTGTGATATCTGAGTTCGGTAGTACTGCTGATAATACTGCTGATATGCTGCATACTCAGCAGGAGACGTTGCATACAGAGAAGCACTGTAATCAGCCAACCGAGGGATGTCCTCCATTGTGTACTGTGTCAAGTTGCCACTTGCAGAACGCTGGCCTATTGAATCTCCATCCAGTCTTCCAGATGTGGCTGTATTACCTGGCAGATTCTGCAGTGCCTTTCGGTACGAGACAAGAACTGGAAAAGGGTGCTTGTATTGGTCCATAATGTAGCACAGTTTTACAATGTCATACATTTTGCAGGACTAAGCAGTAATACTCTTTTGATATACGAGCCAGTGTGTGTAGTCTGTATGGTGGATATACTGCAGACTGGACTGGTGGCACAGTTCCCAATGGAGATTGGACTCTTCTCCAAAGTGTCCAGAACAGCTGTGGGGCCCGACCTGTGCAATGTGCACTGGTATCAATGAACAATGACTGCTCAATGTGTGTAGGGACAACTTTACGTACACTTTTATTCTTCTTAATGCAAAACAGGTTATGTTTGTGTCAACACATGGCAGGCTGGCCTACAACAAACCACCTGTCTCACACTTACCTGCATGGAAATACGGTTCTTTAGAATGATTTTGGCTAAGTTTTGTTTGTGAAGTCACACAGTTTCAGGGAGATGTAAAGAGATTAAGAAAACTGATATCAGAATCCTGTAAAAACTGTATTTATGTAACAATGTAATATGTAAAATTTTTACTACATTCCACCAGTTTATTTTCATTGTAAGAAATAAATCACTGCTATCTGCAGGATTCTGATGTAATAACACTTTGTCACACAAGGAAGGGGGTGGATATTAAAACCATAAAATATCAACCAAAAGGAAAATAAGAGTTTACAAAGATCTGTAAAATGACGGAAGTAATGTTTTGCAGTATCCACAACAGGTCTCACTGGACTTGGTAGCGGACAGGGTGACACACTTCAGTGTTCATCAACAACACAGTGAAAACCCAAGATCACATGGAGATGATGCAATATCGCCCTTGTCACCAAATCAATCTAAGTAATAGACCTAGCATATAATCCCAGCTTTTTTAATTAAGCTTTTGACATGTAGCAACTAAAAATATGCTCACAGTTCACCATAAATCTTACAGATGGGTGGCATAATGTACTGATAGTTGAACAGACAGCTGGAAGACATCTGTTTCAAAATGAAACACACCGCAGTAACACTGTAAATACAAGGGTATACAGTTGTGCCAAATGGACACATGTTTGTGGGCATCTACTCATACACTGTCAGATCTCACCCAAACCACATGATGACAGAACTAGAGCAAGATATCTGACTTGAAACAACGAAGAGGGTCCAATAGTTTATTGTCATCTCTAGGCCAATAATGGAATATACATGTATAATGACCAACGCACACTAGAAGCACACTGTCCTGCATTTTTCAGATTTAAAAAAATGTAAATTTTTGGCAAATACACAGCATGAATGCACATTCCAAGTACAAGCTAAACAGCAACAAAGTAACAACACAAATGTTATAAAACTGTTCTGTAACACTGACAGGCTGCCACATGCAAACCATTACAAAGCTACTAAATGTGTTTCAGCCCTTTTAACTGCACAGCAGAGTGACTTTTATCACAGACACACATCAAATGACTCTTTCAAGCCACAGTGAAACAGCCAACATTTAGACTACCACAACAAGCCACCTGGATAGTGAACTCAAATATAGCAAGTGGCAATGAACAGTTATCTCTCACATACAAGATGGCATACAGCATCTTGCGCCATGTATAGACACAAAGAATGAACTGGACCAAAGTGAACTGGAATGGCTCACAGCAACTGGCAATATCAAGCACCTGATTAATTCCTGACTGCACAGCTACCCAGTCTTCCCAACTACTAGGTGCAGAGACATGAATTGCAAACTACAACATCCATATTCATTTCAATCAAAGTTTCTAGGCTTTCATAGTGGCTAATGACCAGAACAGCAATTTTCTGTAAAGGTCTGTAAGCTGACGGAATGTTCTGCATCCACGCTCAGAGTGGTGGAATGACATCCAGGCAGATGCCACAGTGAAAACTGGTACATTATACAGATGCATTTTGAGGTACATGGCTAATCACAAGTGCAGACAGGGTATACCGGGATGTTCAAGAGTCCTTTTCGGGGACAAAACGGTGAGAAATGTGAATGAGAAGTCCAAACAGGGGTAAAGGTAGTATCATTTCAGCAGAACTAGAATTCAACACTTGTGTAAGAACAGGTTCTTGCTCTGCTGTGTGTCATGTAAGTGCTGTCAAGTACTAGGATTACTGGAAAGACAGCTGACTGACGAACACAGGGAGGCACTCAAGAGCCTGTCCCTGTAGGGAGGCACTCAAGAACCTGTCCCTATAGGGAGGCACTCAAGAGCCTGTCCCTGTAGGGAGGCACTCAAGAACCTGTCCCTGTAGGGAGGCATTCAAAAACCTGTCCCTGTAGGGAGGCACTCAAGAACCTGTCCCTGTAGGGAGGCACTCAAGAAGAACCTGTCCCTGTGCCTCTCTCTTCACTACAAGCTTCAAGTGGACTGCCATGCAATTGAACCCAGCACTCCCACTGTCTAAGTACCTAAGCCAAGCCACAGCCTTCCACTATGTTAAGGACGTCTCTTCCCAAGCACAACACACAATTCACTCTGTTCACTGTGTCTATTACTGTCAACTGAGGCAATTAGTACCATCTAAAACAAACGGACAGGTGGTCAACATTCTGCATGCAGGTACAAGATCTTACCCTTCTTTCCATCCACAATTGGAGAATTTGCCACTAATGCATTATGCATATAAACAGCATCCATCACATGATTCATCTCCAGATAGCAGACACCTCGTGAAGTGTTTGTGAGAGGATCTTGACCAATGCGAATACTTCGTATTGGAAGAGAAGAAATCGATTTAATTGCCTGCAATACTGAATCTTCAGTGGACAGGACATCCAGCCCCCGCAACAGAACAGCTGGAACGGAACGTAAGGTACATTAGTGTGGCGCGGTAGGAAACAGATTTAAATGCTAATTGTACCACAAGATGGCCTCAGATTTTCTGGCTTAGCACAGACATTTACACTGCTACCACATAATCGCACAGAGACCAGCATATGGCAGGCTGGGACATACACCAGTACATTTTACAGACCAGCATATGGCATGCTGGGACATACACCAGTACATTTTACAGACCAGCATATGATCTCTTAGGATAATAAACTTTAACATACAGATTACAAGGAGACCAGAACACACTGAGTGAGGTGACTGGATTCCCCTTGTATATTAGAGTGCTGCCATTTGGTATTACGTTGCATTACGTGCCCAATGCTCAAGTGTTTCGGTCTGTCAATGCTGTTATACCTTCAGTATAACTTGCAACCGACAGAGAACACAGCAACACCAGTGACCACAGCAAGTACAAGTAAGGGCCTGTTCATGTCAAACCTGTTTGGGGACTGCTCTCAACAAAGTAGGGGCTGTTAAAAACATTCCCCATGTGCAGTGAGATGGGCATCCCACCAACACACCAACAGGTGGATCCCCTCCACTAACAGCACAATGGGTAGCTATGGGAATAACTGCACCAATGTGACCCTGAGGTCTACAGCCCTTCAGCACTTTCTTTAGGGGGCTGAACAAATGGAGGTCATATAGTGATGGGCTAGAACGTGCATTGCATGTAGCTTTGTGACATAGACAGTGCAGCAACATGATGTCACTGTCAAGCAACTAAATGAAACCGCCAACAGCAGCCTAGTGATGTTTTGTGCAGGTGGAACATGGTAGTAGACAGTGGTGTTGTGAGTTGATGGCGATGGAAAGTCTTTCAATGCCTTCAGTAACCATGCAGTCAGCATAACCTTTCTTGCAGATAATTGGGATTCCTCCTCAACAGCATCTCCAGCTTGTTAACGACATAATTTCTTCCAGGTGAGGGTGTCTGCATACATCAGCGAACTGAAAGTGTTGCTAGCAGCAGCTGCGCAGCTGGTAGGGCTGATGTCAGACAGGCCTCGAGCAAGTTGCCACAAAGGTCTTAAGTTCTATGTATGTTCTTTGCAATATGTTATAAAGATAATACAGTGGACATATATGGACTGGCAACAAGCACTCCACAAGGTCAGCAGCTGTTATTTTCCTCTGGATCAAGACCAAACAGCAACAAGGTGCCACTGATGTTACAAATTCACTCACTTGGCGTGGGCTGCATACTGACTTCGGCACTCCCTTCTCCACCTTCCGATTCCTGCCGCGAGGAGTGGCACTTGAAGCACACATCCCTTCGCTTGAAATTATGTGCAGCACACTAAAAAACAGAGTAATCATGAACGCAAACAGTCTGCAGTGTAATCAAATACTTTATTTCTGATGTATAACTGTGACAGACTTAAATCCAACCACAACACTGGCATGAAATATTTAAAGTCTCGAAGTTGAGGAAGACCTTATTCAGAAATATTAGCAATGTGAAAACTGGGGCCAAGAGTAAAATAAGGGAAAGCTTAGAACAAATGCATGCTTTAGAGCAGCTATAGAGCATTCTGTTACAGTCCGGTAATGTGACAGTACACAGCATGTTTCAGTACCACAACTCTTACAAAAATACTTTGTACCCTTATTTGTCATTTCTTGTGCCACAGACTTCAGAACTGCTATCACAGATAACGCACAATGTTCTTGCTCCTTGCCCACTTGATACAACACATCTTCACTCCAACACCAGTGCCCACCTGAACGTCTCCCACTGTTGGTCCTGCAAACAGCTGTTATAGGAACTCTCAATTCCCACTGACTTTGTACAAGCCACACCCCTTCTTCACCTTCCAATACACTTCCTTCCTCCCAATTGCTTCAGCATCCACCGGTGCTAGACAGTCACCCTCAAAAAGGAGGCAACATGTTCCTCCAATATGCCACAATAAACCATCCCCCAGTAATCTGAACCCCAAAAGACCACCGGCGTCTTCCTTCATTTTAATTCAAATTAGCATTAAAATTTTTATACATAATGTGAAGATGAAACTTTTCAACTCTTTTTTCCACAGTAAAAAATAGTTTCAAGGTAGTGCAGATGGATTAGTTTGGGAAAGAGCAACAAACAACTAAATAAGTAAATAAATAAATAATAACAAGTAACTGCCTGTAGCAGAGTTCCCTTTTGGATGCCAAAAGGTCCTCAGTTAGTCAAGAAATTCCCTGCACTGTATGGAACTCAAGCTTATAACAGCCCACCACTTGTCCCTATTCCTTGCAATACAAAGCAAGTCCACACCCTTCCATCCACTCTCCTTAAGTTCTTTTAAGTATTACCCTCCCATCAATGCCTATGTCTTCCAAGGAGTCTCCTTCCTTCAGGTGTTCCCACCAAACCTTGTATACATTTCTGTTCTCTCCCATACATACCGCATTCTCTGGCCCATCTCAATCGCCTTCATTTGGCCCACCAAACAAATACTTTGCAACTCCCTAAATTTACATACCTTAATACAAATCCAATCCTGACTGGACTTCAAAGCATTTCTTTCAATCTGAGTTTCCTTCGGGATACTGAAGTGCATGATAGCTCGATATTGATCTTGCAGCATCAATATTCCCTGAAATCAAACCAATGAGGACTGATCACAATCTAACAGTAATGGAACAACCTGCCCGACCACGCTTGCAGCCCCTCTCTCGAGAGAGAGGCCAAGCGTCACTAGGAGCCATACCTTTGTCTCCTCCCTTTCCATCGATGTTTGGTAGCAGAGAATTCAATTGACTTTAAATTCTAATAAAATGTTCCACAGGTCCAAAAATCTCCAATCTGGGTTATTGTGTAACATAGCAGGAAACTAGAACCTATGCAGCCAAGATGTGTCCTACGGGTCTCCCGCCTTATTTGTAACTATCATATGATATCCAACCACAGGGAAAGCAGTTTAAGAGTAGACAGGTCTCTTGAAGGTGAAATAATAGTAAGACAAACCCATGTTGCCTAGTCATTATCTCCCGTGGCCCTCACATAACATGAATGTTGCAGTGGCACAGTACACTACCATGCTCACATCCCCAGCTACTAATACCTACACTGCCTCACATCTCCTGCACAGGCTGTTCTTCTTGGACTGTTAGCACTTCAAGATCCTTCAACACATCAGAACCACTCACTCAAAAACACAGCATCACTACCAAGAAAACTTCAACCTCAAAAAAAAAAAAAAAAAAATGTATTTACAGCACTTTTCCAGAACATTTGATCATGGAGGAAATGATTTAAACATGGGACTTCCGTCTTAGGAAAACCCTTATGATACGGTTCATGTCAGCAGTCTCCAGTCTTTGCTGGAAAGAATAGTCTGGCTAAAAATGCTATCCCACAGAAACAATTTCACTGTATATACAGAAGTATTTCCTCCAGACCAGGCCTGCAGAGAAGCAGAAGGTTGGCAGCTGCCGGTCTGCCATAAAGTAAGATATGCTACAATCACAAGGACAACCAGCTGTGCAACATCAGCACTATCTGTGCTGCTGTGGAAGCCTGCCATAATACTGTATGGAAACCAGTCTACTCTTAAATATGATACCCTGTGTACAGTGCACCTGTATGTCCAAAATTCAAATAATTGGTGCCAGAGTCCTGTAAATATAAATTACCACAAAACCACCTGAGAAATTTCAAGCTGTTCAAATTCCGAATATGGACAAGGCATGCTTAAATGTTGTGTCAACAGAACTCAAATACCCACAACAAAATCTACAATTACTATCAAACAAAATTTCATTATTCTCAGCTCGGTCTTTAGAACAATTTCAAGGCTATAGATTTTCCTACAAATATAAGACAAATGAAAATGAGAATTTTAATGTCAACAGTGCAATAATGACATGGGACACTGAAGTGCAAACATCCCCTTTAGCAGCAAATTACATGAGCAAAAAGAAAGTAAAGGAAACAGTTCAGTGTTGTAACCAGACTTAAATATGTTTCCTTATTCTGAAATCCTATTATGAGACTTTAATAAATAGAATCACCCCAGTGACCAGTTACACATATTACTGTACACCTAATAATCCCCATCAAATTAAAGCTACTAGGACAATACTCAGTTTAAAAGCAGGCAATGCTCTGAAGCAAGCCATCAGGTGGTGCTCTCTGTCTTCAACCTGCAGAGCGCAGCAGAACACAGTAACTCTCTGGCCACAAGTGACAGACCAGATACCACAGTGTGGATTACTACGATACACGTTTTAGGGCAAACAGGGTTGGCAACATGGACGAGATCGCGCAATTGGGAGAGCAACCGAGCGAGCCTGCAGGATACCTGTTTCATTTCCATCCACTGAGAGGCTTCCTGGAGCGTGTTAAACTCGACGAAAGCAAAGCCTCGTGATGCACCTACACAGATGGATCAACACAATGTAGTGTTAAAACCAGATATCACACACAATTCCTGTTCTCCCTGCTCACTGGCTGTATTATTACTCTTGAAGAGAAAAACAGGAATTAACATGAAATTGCTACACAAACATTCAATACAAAAGAGTAAAAACAACAGCACACGAGTCATTCACATAACCTATTATTCAATTCTCCTGCTGGCGTACATCAGTCTTCATTCGGCAGGCAACAGATGTACAGCAACAACATGCCTCGTCATCCAAGAATGTGTGCCACCACTCTGTTTCCATGGTCTGCCAGCACTTATCCATGTCGATGCTGTTGAATGACATCACAGTTCATTACCACATTATGCTAAATCTGTTCCTTATCATATGATAGTCCCACCTGATGTCAACAGGAAAAAATTTTCAATGTTCGTGTTCACTCATTGACCTTGAAGCATCTCACCAATGTTAAGGTATTTAATCTCCCTGTCTGTTCCTCGTACACTTCCACTGCAATATTTACATCATGTGCATGTACAATCCACATGTTCACAAGCAGCACCACTTGACATAAACTTTCCTTTACCTATCAGCAACTCTTGTCTAAATACTACAGCAGTCACCTCATCCCCCAGTTCCATCACCACAAAGAAGATTGTTGAATGGAAAACCTGATACACAAACTGTGTTACCGGCATATTAGCTTCGAAAAATGTGAATGTGAAAAATACCTTCCTGATAATTGTAAGGCAATGACGTATGTATAAGCTGAGGATTCAAGTCTTCTGGGATGTGACACATTGCCACAGAGTGAATGACACATCATGTTTTGAGGTTTGCAGTGCCTTCACCTTCAGGGTCTAGAAATCTTCTGGGACTGTTCCACCACTGATGAAAAAATCACTACGATCCTCCAAAATGTTGGGAACTACTTGTGCAGCACAGCATCATGTTCCAGAAGACTTGAAGCTGCAGCAACACTGCTGTGTAAAACACATGTCTTGTGACCATACCAGTCACTGTGTTAACAAATATTTTGCATTTCAGTATCTGCTTCCTTCTGAGTAAGTACAAAACCAGTGGCACATTAATTTCTCTCTCTCTCTCTCTCTCACACACACAATACTCTCTCTCTCTCACACACACACACACAATACTCTCTCTCTCTCTCTCTCACACACACACACACACACACACACACAATACTAACTGTGAATCCCAGTCTGTTTGCATGCCAAAAGGATTCCACAGTTGAAGATTACATGTAATGTTCTGTTCAGTTCATATTATAACATGCTTTCTTGAATTCAAGGTCACGCACAGAAGAGGCACTTAAATGGGACTTATTTTATTTCAAATAGTGGTTAACTGCGGGGAAAACACAGAGAGAAGCAAGTATAACAAAAGAGGAATAAATACAGCACACCTATGAACACTGCACTTGACAAACATAATTTATGTCAATCATTTAAATATTTGTTCATTTTTGAAACACAGCAATTACATGAAAAGCCCCAACTTGGCCCTTGGATAGAGCCATCTTCGAAACATGTCCATCCAAATCTGCACAGCTAATGTACATCTGCATTATTTATGGTGAACGGCCAACACTAGTCTCATTTATGCAGTATGGTAACAGGAACTAGTCTACGGTTTGGACAGTGCAGCATTCCATTACCAGCAGAGACAAGAAATTATTTTCTTCTTGATATTAATTTTTGTGTATAGACGGTACTTTGCAATAAAATTTACTCTTCTTGAAAAGTTCTGACCAGCTCTGGGGCCCACTTGGTCTCCAATTCTATGGGTACCAGGGGCCATTTTACCAGGGCCAAAGCATCCAGGCCATGAACATGACCATTCATTTTCATCCAGTGCCATGGTTAAGAATAAGCGGAGCTGTACATCCACTCCTCCTACATGCTTTCATAATATGCAGATGGACAACTCCCTTTTAATCTTTTATGTATTGTGACCATTAGCTGGTGGACTGCATGTTTCCTACCAAACATTTTTGGGAAAGTCAATGCGCAAAAAATACATAAAATACACTTTCAAGGTAAATCTTACATGTCAGATGGAGGTTAGGAAAATAAGATTTGCATTCAGCCATTTCTGAAACAGATTTTGTTTTTAAGCATGTTACTTAAGAACACTGTCAGCAGCTAAGATTGTACAGTTCACTGACACATGAATGAGTATGGAACGTTGGTGAAATTATTCAGGGGAAAACTGAAGTACTCAGAGATAAACCTGCCCAGTGCCACTCTGTCCATCACAAACCCCACGCAGACTGGCCTGCAATGGAAGTTTGGCTTCCATGGTGACAGGCCCTCAACTAACCACATGAGCCACAGCACGGTCTTGTAAAGAAGTGTGAATAAGTTAAGGCATGATGGAAGGCACAGGCAAATGTTTCTTGTCTATGCAAAATGCTGCTCCATAATATAATAAAATGGGTGGCCAGACATTCCACTGACAGAGTATCAACTGAAAATGAGCAGCACACACCACATATGATGCGATTTGATGCTGTATTACAAAAACCAAGTGCCAATGTACAATGCAGCTGTGTGGGTGGTCCAAGCCACCAAGCTCCCCAGACTGACTGACAGACTACCTCTACCTACCTACCTACCTACCTACCTGCCTACCTACCTACCTACCTACCCTACCCACCTACACACCCACCCACACCCCATCATCCTTTTTCTTTAACATTAGCACTACCTTCCCACCTACACCTAGGTCTTTGAAGCAGTCCCTTTCATTCATCTTCCTCCCCAAGCATACCACATATGCAATCCAGTTCTCTGCCACACCACCCCATCAATGCCATTCCCAACTTCACTGGTTTGATTTCTCTCTCTCTCTCTCTCTCGCACACATGCACACACACACACACACACACACACACACACACACACAGAGTCTCACTACACCCACATGCACCCCCCCCCCCCCCAAACACACAACCAACCACACACCCACACACC
>Ga0123357_10001404_pt1 | contig 25509 bp, 23 predicted proteins | sample TergutEmb28metaG_FD_89873 | JGI IMG/M metagenome (GOLD analysis project Ga0123357, IMG submission 89873) | Embiratermes neotenicus P4 segment gut microbial communities from Petit-Saut dam, French Guiana - Emb289 P4 | ecosystem: Host-associated > Arthropoda: Insects > Digestive system > Gut ...
GTCTTGTCCTTGAGTGGTAAAGTGATACAGTCGGTTTACATGAATGAAGGAGTCGAGAATGAGCGACAGGATGAATCAAGAGTTCGAAAACGCTTGGCACACGTTACTAGACGCGATTGGAGAGGCGCAGGGGACTACCTCGCCGGGGATAATGGAGCTCGAAGGCTTGACAGTTGATCAACGGCTAAAGGTTGCTGAGATCTCAGCCTTGCTATCCATCTCAAACGAGTTGTCAAGACTCAAAGTCAGCAAACTCCAGGCCAGATAGAGTGGTCGCGCGGAAGTTCATCCTGAAGGGGCCATAGCCCGGCGGTACTGTCAATTATGCTTACCTCTCTGAATGGTTACCCGGAATGCGTGGGCGCTAGTACAACCAGATTCGCTTGAGGGTGACTTCAAGGCCACCGTGGTCGGGGCAGGTTGGAATGGGCGCTATGAGGTGGACAATAGTGAGGATATCTTTGGCGATTGTGGTGTCTAGGCTCCATGAGTCGCAAGGCGGCAGTTTCCTCGTCGGTGAGAGGATTCCCCTAAACGAGATCGGTTGATCAGTTATAGTGTCTCAGTTGTGATAGTTGGCGGGATGGCGCTGGCATTGAGGATCGCACGCAGGGTGTCCGGTGTCCATGTCATCGCGCCCAACCACTCCAATTAGCCTGATTCGCTTGCTATCAACAAATCGTTCACATCTCTCGGGTCTCCCCCCCAAGTGATGTGAGCATAAGGATTTGAGCGCACACTAAGAAGCCGCTATCCGTACCATTTCTGGTACCCCCACAGGGACTCGAACCCTGGACACGCGGATTAAGAGTCCGCTGCTCTAACCAACTGAGCTATGGAGGCTTGCGCGAATACTTTACCCCATCAGGCGGCCTGGGGGAAATCGCGCGGGGACGAGGGTCGTATTACCCCTTGCCGGCCTCCTTGGAGGCCGCGATCATCTGGTCGGCGATCATGGTGGGCAGGATCTCGTACCCATGGAACTCACGGGTGAAGGAGCCCGAGCCGCGTGCCAGGCCGCGCAGGTCGATGGCGTACTTGCTGAGCTCGGACTGGGGCACGAGGGCGTGGATGATGGCGTGGTGCGCCTCGTCGGCGTCCGTGCCCAGGACCTGGCCGCGCCGCCCGGAGATGTCCGTCATGACCGCGCCCATGTACTGCTCGTCCACGGTCACGGTGACCTTGTCGAGGGGCTCGAGGAGGGCCGTCGTGCCCGGCTTGGACGCGGCCTCCTTGAGGGCCAAGGAGCCAGCCATTTGGAAGGCCAGGTCGGAGGAGTCCACAGGGTGGTACTTGCCGAAGACCAAGTTCACGCGCACGTCGACCATGGGGAACCCGGCGACCACGCCTTTCTCCAACTGGTTGCGGATCCCCTTCTCGACCGACGGGATGAACTGGCGCGGGATGACGCCGCCGACGATCTTGTCGACGAACTCGAACCCGGCGCCGCGCTCCAGCGGCTCGACCTCGATCGAGCACTTGGCGTACTGTCCGTGCCCGCCCGACTGCTTGACGTGCGAGCCGTCGGCCTTGGCGGAGGCGATGAACGTCTCGCGCAGGGCGACTTTGATGGGCTCGGAGACGACGTTGACGCCGTACCGGTCCTTCAGGCGGGCCAGGAGCAGGTCGATGTGCGCTTGTCCCATGGTCCACAGCACGGTCTGCTTGGTCTCGGCGTCGGACGCGACCCTCACCGTGGTGTCCTCGACGGCCAGGCGGTTGAGGGCCGCGGGGAGCTTGTCCTCGTCGTTGCGGGTGGCCGCACGGATGGCGACGGGCAGCAGGGGCTCGGGCAGGTTCCACGGGTTGACCAGGACGGGGGAGTCCTTGGACGACAAGGTGTCGGAGGTCTCGGCCTTGGTCATCTTGGTGACGAACACGATCTGGCCGGCAGTCGCCTGGGGCGTGGGGGTGTTCTCCGTGACCCCGGGGACCGACATAGGGCCGATCTTGTCGGTGTCGTCGTGGTCGGGGTGCGCGTCGTCGGCGCGTCCTGTGAACAAAGAGCGGTGCCCTGACACCATCACGGCGTCGTCGAGGCGCAGGGTGCCGTTGAAGACGCGGACCAGCGACCCGCGTCCCGAGAACTGGTCGGAGGTGGTACGGATCACTTCGGCGACGAGCGATCCGTCGGGGTTGCCGACCTCCGCTTGGACGGAGTCGATCTTCCCGGCCGCGACCTTGGAGACGGTCAGGTGGTGGCGCGACGGGTTGGGGAAGGCGTTCTTGATGATCGTCAGCAGTTCCTCGACCCCGACCCCGTTGAGGGATGCGACAGGCACGACGGGGAAGAAACGGCCGGTGTAGATGGCCTTGGTCAGGTCCTCGACGAGCTCGTCCTGCTTGAGGACGTCCCCTTCGAGGTAGCGGTCCATCAGGGCGTCGTCCTCGGACTCCTGGATGATCCCTTCGATCAGCGCGGCGCGATGCTCCTCGATCGTGGACAGTTCCGCGCCCGTCGCGTCGCGACGCACCCGCTGGCCGGAGGTGTAATCGTGCGCCGACTGGGAGACCAGCGACAGGTTCCCGGTGATCTTGTCGCCTTCCTTCAGGGGGACGTACGCCGGTTGCACAGCCTGGCCCCACATGGCCTGGAGGTCCGCCAAGACGGACGAGAAGTCGGATCGGCCGTCGTCGAGCTTGGTGATCGCGATCCCGCGGGGCATCCCCACGGCCGCGCACTCGTGCCACAGGGCCTCGGTGGCCGCGTCCACGCCGTCGGAGGCCGAGATGACGAAGACCGCGCCGTCCGCGCCTCGCAACCCTGCGCGCAACTCTCCCACGAAATCGGGGTGGCCGGGGGCGTCGAGGAGGGTGACCGTCGTGGAGCCGACCTGGATCGAGGTGACGGCCAGGGCGGCTGTGCGCTCCGGGTCCATCTTCTCGCCACGGTACCCTGGCGTACGGGATCGTAAGAGGTGCTCATAGAGCGTGGTCTTGCCGGATCCGGCTGATCCCACGAGCACGACATTGCGGATGGATGACACTGTCTGCGGTACGTTCGCCTGTGAACTCATGAAGGCAACTCTTGCGCATCTGGGGCCGGTACGCAACATATTCCACAGACTGTCTCCATGATTTGCCCATTTCCCCCTCCGAGATAGAATAGACGCTGGCTCCGGAAGGAGTCGGTGGGCGCCGCCCATCATTTCGCACATCGGAAGTCCAACTCGGTCCTCGAAGGTCCTCGTGACAGTGCTCATATCAGTATGAACACAGTCACGATGGTGGGGATCGAACCGATGTCAGGGAGGTCGTACGTCACGTACGGCCTCGAATAACTCAAATGCGAGGCCTCGCCTCCACGGAAAGGACTGCAATGGCTGTCATCACCTCCCGTCAACTCCTCGACGCGGGCGTCCACTTCGGACACCAGACCCGTCGCTGGAACCCCAAGATGAAGCGTTTCATCTTCACCGAGCGCAACGGCATCTACATCATCGACCTCCACAAGTCGATCAAGGAGATCGAGACCGCGTACTGGTACGTGCGTAACATGGTCGCCTCCGGCGGCCAGATCCTCTTCGTCGGCACCAAGAAGCAGGCCCAGGAGGCCATCGCCGAGCAGGCGACCCGCGTGGGCATGCCCTTCGTCAACCAGCGCTGGCTGGGCGGCATGCTGACCAACTTCCCGACCATGACCAAGCGGATCCAGCGCCTGAAGGAACTGGAGTCCATGGACCTGTCCAACGTGGCGGCCTCCGGTCTGACCAAGAAGGAACTGCTGGGCCTGTCCCGTGAGCGCGACAAGCTGCAGAAGTCCCTGGGCGGCATCCGTGACATGGGCAAGGTTCCCGCCGCCGTCTGGATCGTCGACACCAACAAGGAGCACCTCGCCGTCGACGAGGCCCGCAAGCTGGGCATCCCGATCGTGGGCATCCTCGACACCAACTGCGACCCCGACGAGGTCGACTTCCCGATCCCCGGCAACGACGACGCGATCCGCGCTGTCGCCCTGCTCACCAGGGTGATCGCCGACGCCGTCGCCGACGGCCTCATGGCCCGTTCGCAGGCCCCCCAGGCCGGCACCCAAGAGGTCGAGGTCGAGCCCATGCCCGAGTGGGAGCGCGAACTGCTCGCCGGCGCCGCCCCCGCAGAGGCTGCCGCAACGGAGGAAGCCCCGGCTCCGGCCGTGGAGACCGCCGAGGTCGTCGAGGTCGTCGAGACCACCGAGGAAGCCGCTCCTGCCGAAGCCGTCGTCGAGGCCGTCGAGGCCACCGAGACCCCCGAGGCCTGATCCCTACACTCGCGTGCCCGTGCCAGTCACGGGCGACGCTCCACCACGAACGAAAGAGAAGACATGGCGATCACTGCCGCTGATGTGAAGAAACTGCGCGACCTGACAGGCGCGGGAATGATGGATGCCAAGAAGGCCCTCACCGAGGCCGACGGCGATTTCGAGAAGGCGACCGAACTGTTGCGCATCTCGGGTGCGGCCAAGGCCGCCAAGAGGTCCGACCGTGAGGCCAGCAACGGGCTCGTCGCGGCCGCCGGCAAGGCGATGATCCAACTGGGCGCCGAGACCGACTTCGTCGCCAAGAACGAGGAATTCGTGACCTTGGCCACCCAGATCGCCGAGGCTGTCGAGGCCGCTGGCGTCGACGGTGTCGAGGCCGCCAACCAGGTGGTCCTCCCCGACGGCCAGACCGTGGCCGAGGCCATCTCCGCCCTGTCGGTGAAGATCGGCGAGAAGCTGGAGTTGGTGAAGGCCGCCCGGTTCTCCGGCGAGACCCACACGTACCTCCACCGCCGCTCTCCCGACCTGCCCCCGCAGGTGGGCGTGCTCGTGGAGTTCGAAGGCACGGCCGACGCCGGTCTGGTCCACACTGTGGCCCTGCAGATCGCGTCCATGAGCCCGATCTTCGTCCACCAGGGCGAGATCAGCGAAGAGACCATCGAGAACGAGAAGCGCATCGCCGAGGCGACCGCCCGCGAAGAGGGCAAGCCGGAGCACGTGATCCCGCGTATCGTCGAAGGCCGCATCAAGGACTACTACAAGGAGACCTGCCTGCACGACCAGGCGGCGATCTCCGACGACAAGGCCACCGTCGGCAAGCTGCTCAGCGACGCCGGCGTCGTGATCACCCGGTTCGTCCGGTTCTCTGCTGGAGCCTGAGCCAAGAGAAGACAAGTACGAGTAGACTGTGCGCCGAGGATAACCCCCGGCGCACAGTTTTTTCGTATGCTGCCCTGCGGGGGGAAGCCGAACCGTCGCAAAAGATGAACGAGGAGATCACCATGGCGCCTGTCTACCAGCGTGTTTTATTGAAATTGTCTGGCGAGGCTTTCGGCGGAGGGGCTCTGGGCGTCGACCCGGACGTGGTGGCGTCCATCGCCGACCAGATCGGCGAGGTGGTCGAGACCGGCGTGCAGGTGGCCATCGTCGTCGGGGGAGGCAACTTCTTCCGCGGCGCTGAGCTCCAGAACAGGGGTATGGATCGTGCCCGCGCCGATTACATCGGCATGCTCGGCACCGTCATGAACTGCCTGGCCCTGCAAGACTTCTGCGAGAAGAAGCTCATCGACACCCGGGTCCAGACGGCCATCGCCATGGGCCAGGTCGCCGAGCCGTACATCCCCCGTCGCGCCATCCGACACCTCGAGAAGGGCCGGGTCGTCATCTTCGGCGCCGGGTCCGGGATGCCCTTCTTCTCGACCGACACCGTGGCCGCCCAGCGTGCCCTGGAAGTCGGCTGCGACGTGATCCTCATGGCCAAGCAGGGGACGGACGGGGTGTACGACTCCGACCCGAAGACCAACCCCGACGCCACCATGTTCCACGACCTGTCGTACGACGAGTTCCTGGCCCGGAACCTGAAGGTGGCCGACGCGGCCGCGATCTCGATGGCGCGCGAGCACCACATCCCCATGATCTTCTTCAACCTCGACGTCCACGGCAACATCGGCCGGGCCATCGCGGGCGAGCCTCTGGGAACACGGCTTCATTCATAAGACAGAGCACGTAACTTGGGATAACGTATGTCCCATGGAATCATGGACCACGATTCCGTGCAATCACTATTTTCGATACCCTGGAGGGGACATAGTTTCACGATGAGAAGGAGACACTGTGATACCTGACATTATTTCCACCGCCGATCACAAGATGACGCAGGCTGTCGAGTTCTCGAAGGAGGAGTTCGCCACGATTCGCACAGGGCGTGCGCATCCGGCGATGTTCTCCAAGATCACCGCGGACTATTACGGGACGCCGACCCCGATCCAGCAACTGGCCGGATTCCAGGTGCCGGAGGCGCGCACCATGATGATCTCGCCGTACGACCAGTCCGCCATGGCGGCCATCGAGCGGGCCATCCGTGACTCCGACCTCGGGGTGAACCCCAGCAACGACGGCCATGTGATCCGCATCCAGTTGCCCGTCCTGACCGAAGAGCGCCGCAAGGAGTACACCAAGCTGGCGCGTACGAAGGCCGAGGAAGGCCGTATCGCCATCCGTAACGCTCGCCGCCATGCCATCGACGCTGTGAAGAAGCTGGAGAAGGACAAGGAGGTCGGCGAGGACGAGGTCGCCAAGGCCGAGAAGAAGCTCGACGAAGTGACCAAGAAGTACGTCGACCAGATCGACGAGCTCCTGAAGCGCAAAGAAGCAGAACTGTTGGAAGTTTAATGACGGACCATCCCCATGACGGCGACGCGTCCACGACCGGGGCCGAGGCCCCGCGTGGGCGCGGCCAGCATCCGCACTCGGCCGGCGAGACGGTCGAGCAAGCGTTGACGGAGTTCGCCGACGCCGCCAAACAGGCCGCCGAGGCGGTCAACAAGCGCGCCGGTCGAGACATCTTCATCGCCACTGTGGTGGGTGTCGGGCTCCTCGCCATCGTGGGGGCGTCGTTGTTGTGGCTCCCCTGGGGGTTCGCCGTCTTCGTCACCGCGGCCGCTGTGGCCAGCCAGGTGGAGGTCGGCCAGGTCCTCGCCAAGCAACGCGGGATCCGCATCGTGTCGGTTCCGCTGATGATCGGGTCGGGGTTGCTCGTGCTGACCGCGTACGGCAGCCATCTCGCCAACCCCGTGGTGCCCGTACGTGTCATGGACTGGATCATCGGGCTGACCGTCGTCGCCGTGCTCATCGTGCGCCTCGTCGGTCCCATCGAGGGATTCGTCGCCGATGTGACATCGACCCTGTTCTTGATGGTCTACCCGGCCCTGCTGGTGACCGCGTTGATGTTCATCCTGGCGGCCGACCAGGGACCGCTCCTCATCGCGCTGTTCATCGCCGGGATCGCTGCGTCCGACACCGGGGGGTACTTCGTCGGCATGCTCCTCGGCAAGCACAAGATGTCCCCGAGGATCTCGCCCAAGAAGTCGTGGGAGGGCGCCGCCGGGTCGCTGGTCCTGTCGGGGGTGGTCATCATCCTCATCGCCGTCCTTGCGCTGCATATCCCCTGGTGGAAGGGGATGATCATCGCGATCGTCCTCGTCGTGGCCGGCATCCTCGGCGACCTGGTCGAGTCTGTGATCAAGCGCGATCTCGGCATCAAGGACATGGGCACGCTGCTGCCCGGGCACGGCGGGGTCATGGACCGCATCGATTCGTACATCCTCGCGGCCGTCCCGGTGTGGCTGGCCATGGAGTGGTTGCTGCCCAATGTCTGAATCACCCGAAGTGGTCACAGGGCCTGGTGTCGGCGACGTGTCTGTCAGGGACGTGTCTGTGGGCGATATGTCTGTGGGCGATGTGTCTGTCGATGACGTCGCCATCGGCGCCACCGATGCCACTGACGCCACCGATGTCGCCGCGATCGATGTCGACCCAACCAGCGTTGGCGCCATCCGGGGGCGGCGAGTCACGAAGCCGCCTCGTCACTGGGCTGACATGACTGCGGATGAGCGTACGGACGCTGTACGGCTGATCGGGATGCCCGCCTTCCGGGCGAACCAAATCTCACGACGGTATTTCGAGCGCCACGAGGCCGACCCTCTCGTGTGGTCCGACCTTCCTGCCGCTCAGCGGCCAGCGGTGGCCGCGCTGTTCCCGACGCTGATGGACAAGGTCACCGACTCCGTGGCCGACAGGGGGACGACGATCAAGAGCCTGTACCGATTGTTCGACGGCAATCTGGTCGAGTGCGTGCTGATGAGGTACTCCCGGGCGCCCCGGACGACGGGCAGGGACCACCTTCGGGAACTGGGCGCGGAGTCCGATGAGGCGACGACAGGCGATCGTACGATGCGGTCCACCCTGTGCGTCTCCTCCCAGGCGGGCTGTGGGATCGGCTGCCCCTTCTGCGCCACGGGCCAGGGGGGTCTGAAGCGGAACCTCTCGGCGGCCGAGATCATCGAGCAGGTACGCCTGGCTGTCGCCGCCGTGGAGTCGGGGACCCTCGCCGGGGGTACGGGCGCGCTGAACAACATCGTCTTCATGGGGATGGGGGAGCCCCTGGCTAACTATTCGGCGGTCACCACCGCGATCCGGGGGATCTGCTCCCCGGCGCCACAGGGGTTGGGGATCTCGGCCCGGGGGATCACGGTGTCGACGGCGGGGGTCGTGCCCAGGATCCTCGATCTGGCGGGTGAGGGGTTGCCCGTCACGCTGGCCGTGTCTCTGCACGCCCCCGACGACGAGTTGCGTGATGAGTTGGTGCCGTTGAACAAGCGCTGGGGCGTGTCCGAGGTTCTGGACGCTGCGGCGTCGTACTTCGCGACCACGGGTCGGCGGGTGTCGATCGAGTACGCCCTCATGCGTGACATCAACGACCAGAGTTTCCGTGCCGACCTGTTGGCCCGTGAGCTGAACAAGCGCGGGCGTGGGTGGGTCCACGTCAATCTGATCCCGTTGAACCCGAGTCCGGGCTCGGCGTGGACGGCCTCGCGCCGACGCGACGAGGCCGAGTTCATCGCCCGTCTGGACGCCGCCCGTGTCCCGGTGACTTTGCGCGACACCCGGGGCCGAGACATCGACGGCGCCTGTGGGCAGTTGGCCGCGAGGTTGGGGGAGTAGGTAGTACTCGAAACATGCCACAGATGTCGGGGCTGCGACGACGATGCTCAGACGACGCTTGGGTGGGTGAGGCCGTCGATGTACTGGGGCCTGGTGTCGACGTGTGCCCAGAGCCGGTCTGAGTAGACATGGTCGCCTCGGATGGTGTCGACAAGGTCGGCGAGCACGACCAGCCACGCCCACGGGGTTGACTGGTAGATCGAGGTGTCCGGGTCGGTCTTGAGCCGGTTGAGGACTCGTGGGGCGATCTGGATGCTGGTGCGATGCCAGATGCGGGCGTGGTGGGCGCACACGTTCCGCAGAACCGTCAGCGAGTGGAACACCGACTCGGCGAACGCGGGGTTCGGGTATCCGAAGCCACGGGTGATGTCGCGGCGGATCTGTTGGTCGACCAACAGCCGGTACATTTTCGACACCGACCCCATCGATAGCACCTCCATCGCCGACCACAACGGTGGTAGGTCGCCACGACGGCGATAAGGGGCGATGAAGTCTTCTTTGGACCGGTCCAAATCCCGTCTCAAATCGGCGACGAGTTCGTCACGTAACGCGACCACCGTCCCGGCGCGGCGCACGGTCTGCGGAATGTAGCTGGCTGGGTCGAGATAATCGTAAGGGTTGTGGGCGGTCGAGATCTGGTAGCCGAGCCGGGAGCGCAGCGCGATCTCGAAGATCGCCAGACCGTCAGTCAGCATGCGACGCAGGGTCGCGTCATAGTCGTACACATCCGCGATGACGGCGACGGTCGTTCCAGTGGCGAAGTGGTGGGTAATCGGATCGGTCTCGAAGTGCCGCCAGTACTCAGCTAGCCTAGAGAAGCTCCGGTCGGCGAGAAGTCGGGTCATCTGGTCGGCATCACTCGGCGGTAGTGGCAGTCCTCGTGTGGCGAGCAACGCCAACTGGTCATTAATAGTTAGCGCGGGTTTTCGTCTCGGTGAGGGCATGGATCATCCTTGATGATAAGAAGCCCCGCCGATGTTGGGGAAGCCTTTCGACTCTAGCCCTGGCGGGGTCTATTGGTATAAAGGATACCATACCCAGCCACAAGCGTCTCGTGCGGGTTGAATGGCGGTTGAAGAATCTACATCGCCACCACGGGTCAGCGGGTCTCAATCGAGTACGCCCTCATGCGTGACATCAACGACCAGGGTTTCCGTGCCGACCTGCTGGCCCGTGAGCTGAACAAGCGTGGGCGTGGGTGGGTCCACGTCAATCTGATCCCGTTGAACCCGAGTCCGGGCTCGGCGTGGACGGCCTCGCGCCGACGTGACGAGGCCGAGTTCGTCGCCCGGTTGGACGCCGCCCGTGTCCCGGTGACTTTGCGCGACACCCGGGGCCGAGACATCGACGGCGCCTGTGGGCAGTTGGCCGCGAGGTTGGGGGAGTCGGCGGGGGCGTAATTGTCGCCATCGTACTAGTGACGAAGGCCAGATTTTAGTCTCGTCACTAACGTACTAGTGACGATGAGCGGAATTTGGTCTCGTCACTGATACAGTAGTGACATGATCGTCCGTGAGCTGTACCTCTCCCGCATTGAGCCCTTGATTGGAAAAGACATCATCAAGGTCATCACCGGAGTACGCCGCTGTGGTAAATCGGTGTTCTTGCGGCAGGTGTCTGATCGCATTGACAGCCCGAAGAAGTGCTATCTCAACTTCGAGAGCCTTGACAACGCTGAGTTGCGATCAGCCTCGAACCTCTACCGTTATCTCAAGACGATCATTGAGTCCGAGAGTGGGAAAACGTACATTTTCCTGGATGAGATTCAAATGGTGGATGGTTGGGAGCAGGTGGTGTCGTCGCTGAAGGCTGATGCTGATGTGGACATCTATCTCACGGGCAGCAATGCGAAGTTGCTTTCCGGTGAGCTGGCAACGCTTCTATCAGGACGATACGTGACTGTGGAGATGTTCCCTTTCTCCTACGCTGAATATCGTTGTCAGAGGCCTGAAGAGTCATTCAATGATTTCCTCGTCGAGGGAGGCATGCCGATGGTGGGCGACCTTGGAGTTGAGGGCGCGGTTCGGCAGAACGTCCTGGAGGACATGTTCAACTCCGTTGTCCTCAAGGACATCGTGTCTCGCAACAATGTGCGGGACACCGATCTCCTGTCTCGGCTGATCATGTATGTGCTGAGCGAATTCGGGCGAGTGTTCAGTGCCAACAGCATCGCGAAGTACTTGAAAGCCGAGCGACGTTCCTTGTCTAATGACACGATCATGAATTACATGCGCATGTGTGAAAATGCCTTTCTCTTCTGCGCGGTGCCGTTTCATGACGTCGTGGGGAAGCGAGTGCTCAATGTCAACGAGAAGTACTATGTGATCGATCACGGACTACGCGCCGCCGTCGTTCGCCGCGACAACCGAGATGTCGAGCGGGTTCTAGAAAACATCGTGTATTACGAACTGCGCCGACGCGGGTATTCTGTGGCCATTGGACGCAATGGAGACAAAGAGATCGACTTCGTCGCGAGCAGTGCTGGTGATATCGCCTATTTCCAGGTGTGTTATCAACTCGGGGCGGAAGAGACACGGGCTCGCGAGTTCGACTCGTTCCGTGGCATCGCTGATAATTATCCGAAATACGTCCTGTCAACAGACCAGTTGGATTTCTCGCATGACGGCATCATTCATCGAAACATCGAACAGTGGCTTATGGGGACCGATTGACCGTCCTTGGGCTGTAGTGGCACAGATGCTGTTATCGGATGTCCATGATGGCCGCCATGCCGTCGGCTGTGACAGGTGCTCATCAGCAGTGAATCCGATCCGTTCACTGGGTTCACGGTTGTCTATAGATATCGTGGTGTCCGATGCGTCTCCACACGAGGATCGGCTGGTCGCCTAACGAGATGATCTGGAAAGTTGCCCTTCCGTCAGGTCCGGAGAAGGACCAAGTGACGGCACAGATCCCTCCACTGTCATGGATCCGCTCGAAACGCAGGGCTTTGGGCCACACGTGACCAACGGGATCTCGCTCGTACGCCGTCACGGCAGGTAGGAAGACTTCGGAGAGCCAGTGTTTGACAAGGTCTCGTTCACTGGGTGAGAGGGCGGTCCAATCGGCGAGAAAGCTGGGGAGTCTCCGGTACTTCATGGCAGGTCGGCGAGGAATTCCTCGCCAGTGGAGTAGGTCACGCCTTCACCATTGGCCAGTTGGCGTGACGCATCCTGCTCTCCTGACTGCCATTCCTTGGTCCAGAACCACGCCTGTGATGCGTCGACGGCAACCTTGGGTATCAGGATCAGTCGATCTGATTCTTCAATGATCTCGACTTGGGCGCCAGGTTGGTCCAGGCGGTAGGCGCGTCTCATGGCCGGGGGCAGAGCGATGGTTCCTCGGCTTTGGACGCTGACATAAATACTCATGTCTCCATAGTATCAACTGTCTAGCCGTAAAGCAGTAAAGGCAAATTACGGTCAATCTGGTAGTTGCGCTCTCCCCGTACTCGACCCATCGCGCCACGCCGTGGCAGACTTGTTCAGGTGAGGGATGTCATTATTCTCGGGTCCACGGGGTCTATCGGGACGCAGGCGTTGGACGTGGTCGCGCGCCATCGGGACAGGTTCCGCGTCGTCGGTCTGTCCGCCGGCGGGGGGCGTCTCGACCTCCTGGCCGACCAGATACGCACGGAGTCGCCGGCCACCGTCGCCCTGCCCACTGAGCAAGCCGCGCATGCGCTGACAAGCATCCTCGACCAGCGCGGCGTGCCCATCCCGGCACTCATAGTCGGTCCCCACGCTTCAGCGGACGTGGCTCAGACCGGCGCCGACGTGGTCCTGAACGCGATCACGGGGTACGCGGGCCTGGAACCCACACTGGCCACCCTGAGAGCTGGGTCGACCCTCGCCCTGGCCAACAAGGAGTCCTTGGTCGTCGGAGGAGCCCTGGTCACCGACGCAGCCGCCCCCGGGCAGATCGTGCCGGTCGACTCCGAGCACTCCGCTTTCGCCCAGGCCTTGCGCTCGGGCCAGCACGGCGAAGTCTCTCGGCTGATCCTGACCGCGTCGGGCGGGCCTTTCCGGGGGCGGACACGCGAGCGACTGCGCGACGTCACCGTCGATCAGGCGATGGCCCACCCCACCTGGGACATGGGGCGCGTGGTGACCATCAACTCGTCCACCATGGTCAACAAGGGGTTGGAGCTGATCGAGGCCGTCCTCCTCTTCGACGTGGGGTGGGACCAGATCGAGGTGGTCGTCCACCCGCAGTCGGTCGTCCACTCCATGGTCGAGTTCCAGGACGGGTCGACCATCGCGCAGTGTTCCCCGCCTGACATGCGACTGCCCATCGCCTTGGGCCTCAGTTGGCCGGACCGCCTGGACGACGTGGCGCGCCCCTGCGCCTGGGCGAGCCCCACGACCTGGACCTTCGAGCCCGTGGACGCCCACACCTTCCCCGCCGTCGAGTTGGCCCGTACGGTCGGGCGGGCCGGGGGGACCGCGCCCGCCGTGTTCAACGCCGCCAACGAGGTGTGCGTGGACGCCTTCTGCGCCCATGACCTGTCCTTCCTCGGCATCGTCGACACGGTGGCGGCTGTCGTGGCCGCGCACCGAACCGCCGCTCAGGCGTGGGAGAATGGGACATCTAGCACCGCGCCGACGCTGGACCAGATCCGCGCAGCGGACTCGTGGGCCCGCCAGGCGGCGCGCGAGGCCATCGGAAGGAATTCATGAACTCCACACTCGTCACAGTCTTGGGCGCATTGCTCTTCTTCGCGCTGATCCTGATCAGCGTGGGTCTGCACGAGATCGGCCACTTCATCCCCGGCAAGCTCTTCCACGTGAGGGTCCTGCAATTCTTCGTCGGCTTCGGCAAGACGCTGTGGCGCACGCAGAGGGGCGAGACGGAGTACGGGGTCAAGATGCTCCCCCTGGGCGGGTACGTTCGTATGTTGGGCATGTACCCCCCGTACAAGGAAGGCAAGGACACCCGCCTGAAGCGGATCGCGGACTCTGCGCGCGAGGCGGAATGGGACGACATCACCCCCGAGGACCAGGCCTCGAACCGGCTCTACTTCCAAAAGCCCTTGTGGCAGCGGTTCATCATCATGGTCTCCGGGGTGTTGATGAACCTCATCCTCGCCTTCGGGCTGACCTTGGGCGTCAACCTGGCGTACGGCCAGAACGAACCGGGGATGCAGGTGTCGTCCGTGGTCCACTGCCTGGACCCCTCCGCGGACGTGTGCACGCTCACCCCGGCCTCCGCCATGGGCGTCCAGCCGGGCGACCGCGTGGTGTCCTTCAACGGCACGACCTACACGAGATGGGCGGACCTGACCGCCGCCGTGCGGGCCAACCAGGATGGCATGGTCCAACTGGGCGTCCTGCGCGACGGGCAACTCCTCGAACTGCCGAGCGTCCACGGTGTGATCGCGACCGTCTCGGATCCTGACAACGCCGGACAGACCATCCAGGCCGGCTACCTGGGCGTGAGCGTGGGGTACGAGATGGTCCGCGTCGGCCCGGTCGGCACCGCCCAACAGCTGTGGAGCATGACCACCGCCTCCATCCAGGCCATCGGGAAGCTGCCGGTGACCGCCGTCCATGTGCTCGTGGACATGGTCACGGGCACGCCGAGGGACCCCAACGGCCCGATCTCGATCGTGGGCGCCTCGGTGATCGCCGGGGACGTGGCGGCGGCCGACGCGCCGTTGAGCTCGCGGGTGGCGTTCTACGTCCTCCTGCTCGGCCAGGTCAATCTGTTCGTGGGCCTGATCAACCTCGTCCCGCTGCCGCCCTTCGACGGCGGCCATGTGGTCTCGGTGCTCTTCGAGGGCGTCCGCCGGTGGTTCGCCAAGCTTCGCGGTCGCCCCGATCCGGGCCCCGCCGACACGGCCAAGCTGCTGCCCCTGACGTACGCCGTGACCGTCCTGCTGATCGTGATCGGGGTGATCCTGATCGTGGCCGACATCATCAGCCCTGTGTCGATCTTCTAGACCGACTCCATCGCCACCGAATCTTCACCGAAAGGAGAGCCATGGCACTGCCCACGACCGCAGCCCCCGTCCTGGCCCCGCGCCGACCCACCCGTCAGGTACGGCTCGGGCCCATCTGGGTCGGCGGGGACGCGCCGATCACCGTCCAGACGATGACCACCACCCCGACCCACGATGTGGACGCCACGCTCCGACAGATCGCCGAGGTGACCGCGGCGGGGTGCGACATCGTCCGAGTCGCCTGCCCGCGCCAGGAGGACGCCGACGCCCTCGCCCGGATCGTGGAGAAGTCCCCGATCCCGGTCGTCGCCGACATCCATTTCCAGCCCAGGTACGTCTTCGCCGCCATCGAGGCCGGGTGCGCCGGGGTACGGGTCAACCCCGGCAACATCAAGACCTTCGACGACCAGATCGGCGCCATCGCCCGGGCGGCGTCCGAGCACGGGACCGCCCTGCGGATCGGCATCAACGCCGGCTCCCTCGACGACCGTGTCATGGCCAAGCACGGCCGGGCCACTCCCGAGGCGCTCGTGGAGTCCGCCCTGAACGAGGCCCGCCTCTTCGAGGACGTGGGGTTCTTCGACTTCGGCATCTCGGTGAAACACCACGACGTGGTGACCACGGTGGAAGCGTACCGACTGTTGTCGAGCCAGTGCGACTACCCCCTGCACCTGGGCGTCACCGAAGCCGGGCCCATGACCCAGGGGACGGTCAAGTCCTGCGCGGCCTTCGCGATCCTGCTGGGCGAGGGGATCGGCGACACGCTGCGTGTGTCCTTGTCCGCGCCCCCGGTGGAGGAGGTCAAAGTCGGGACCAAGCTCCTGGAGAGCCTGCACCTTCGTCCGCGCACGCTGGAGATCATCTCATGTCCCACGTGCGGGCGGTGCCAGGTGGACGTGTACTCTCTGGCCGACCAGGTGACCGAAGGGCTGAAGGATATGACCGTTCCGCTGCGCGTGGCGGTCATGGGATGCATCGTCAACGGGCCTGGCGAGGCACGGGAGGCCGACCTGGGAGTGGCGTCTGGCAACGGGAAAGGGCAGATCTTCGTCCACGGGGAGGTCGTCGAGACCGTGCCGGAGGACCAGATCGTCCCGGCCCTCCTGGCTCACGCGGAGGTCGTCGCGGCTGGGATCGAGGCCGATAGAGACTAGGGGCCGCTGATTGTGTACGATATCTAATAAGATCACGAGGGGAAGGTGAAGGTAATGGGTGACGTTCGCGTTCTGAGCAGGGCTGATCAGCCAGATGTGCTCCGACTCCTGCAATTGCGCCCGGTCGACAACATCATCATCTCCTCGAAGGTCCGCCAGTGCGGCGTCGAGCGCGCCTGGCTGGGGAACGACCTGGTCGGCTACTGGGAGGACGGCCAGTTGGTGTCCTTCCTCTCCGACGGGTTCAGCCTCCACCCCATCAACGCCACCCCGGCCGCGCTGGACGCCTTCAGCCTGCGGCTGGAGCACCGCCGTTGCGGCTCGATCCTCGGGGTGCGCGACGAGGCCATGGGGTTGTGGCAGAGGTTGTGCGACCTCAGTTTCACCCAGTGGGCGTCACCGCGCGAGGTCCGCGACCATCAACACGTCATGGCCATCTCGGGACCGCCGAAGGTCGAGCCCGACCAACACGTGACCTGGGTCACGACCCGCCACCTGGACTCCTACCACGACGCGTCCGTGGCCATGTACACCGAAGAGGTCGGCGTGACCCCCATGGACGCGCAGGGCTCCTACCGCGACCATGTCGCCAGCTTGATGATGAAGGGCCTGGCCATGGGCGTCCTCCGCGCGGGGAAAGTCGTCTTCAAAGCCGACATCGTGGCCAGCGCCGGGTCCGTGTGCCAGATCGGCGGGGTGTGGCTCGACCCCCGGATGCGCGGGCGCGGGCTGAGCGCGTCCATGATGGCGGCCGTGGTGGCCAAGTGCCGCGAACGGTTCGCCACAGTCAGCCTGTACGTGAACTCGTACAACCTGCCCGCCGTCCACTGCTACCGTCGCGTCGGGTTCTCAGAGGTCAGCCAGTGCGCGACCATCTTGTACTGACGTCAGAAGCGTCGCCCCCGGGCGCGGCCGGAGGGACGGTAGACTAACGGGCGTCACGCTGAGTGCCGTTATCCAGACGAGGAGTGGGAATGTCGTACGCCCTGATGTCACAGTTGTTCGTGAGGACCTTGAGGGAGGATCCTTCGGACGCCGAGGTGCCCAGCCACAGCTGGCTGGTGAGGGCCGGGTACATCCGACGGGCCGCCCCCGGGATCTACACCTGGCTGCCGATGGGCTTGAAGGTCCTGGCCAAGGTCGAAGCCGTGATCCGTGAGGAGATCGAAGCCATCGGCGCCCAAGAGGTGCACTTCCCGGCTCTGCTGCCCCGGGACCCGTACGAGCAGACCAACCGGTGGACCGAGTACGGCCCCAACTTGTTCCGCCTCAAGGACCGCAAGGGCGTGGACATGCTTCTGGGCCCCACTCATGAAGAGATGTTCACCCTGTTGGTGAAGGACTTGTACTCCTCGTACAAGGACCTCCCGCTGATCCTGTACCAGATCCAGGCCAAGTACCGCGACGAGGCCCGTCCGCGCGCCGGCATCCTGCGGGGCCGGGAGTTCGTCATGAAGGACTCGTACAGCTTCGACATCGACGAGGCGGGCCTCCAGGCCGCGTACGACAAGCACCGTGGGGCCTACCAGCGCGTCATGGAACGACTGGGGCTGGAGTACGTCATCGTCACCGCCATGTCCGGCGCCATGGGCGGCTCCCGCTCCGAGGAGTTCCTGGCCCTGTCGGAGTACGGCGAGGACACGTTCGTCCGCTCGCCGGGCGGGTACGCCGCCAACGTCGAAGCGGTGACCATTGCGGCGTCGCCGGCGCAGGACGCGTCGGGCGTGTCGGCGCCGTCGGAGATCCTGACTCCGGGGGCCGGGACCATCGACGCCCTGGTCGACCAGGTCAACGCGGTCATGCCGCGCGAGGACCGGGCGTGGACCGGCGCCGACACGTTGAAGAACGTGGTGTTCATGCGGGTCACTCCGCAAGGGAAGAAGACGCCGCTCGTGATCGGGCTGCCCGGGGACAGGGAGATCGACGAGAAGAGGCTGGAGGCGGTGCTGAGCCCCGACGTGGCGGCGCCGTTCACCGAGGACGACTTCGGTTCGTACCCGCTGCTCGTCAAGGGCTACATCGGGCCGTGCCGGATCGGCGACGACGCCGGGGTCTTGCTGGGCGAGGAGGCCCTGTCCGGGGTCACGTACCTGACCGACCCGAGGGTCGCCGACGGCACCTCCTGGGTCACGGGCGCCAACCGTGCCGACACGCACGTCGTCAACCTGGTCAAGGGGCGCGACTTCACGTCCGACGGGGTCATCGACGTGGCCGAGATCCGCGAAGGCGACCCGGCCCCCGACGGCTCCGGACCGCTCACGCTGGCGCGTGGGGTGGAGATGGGCCACATCTTCCAGTTGGGCAGGAAGTACGCCGACGCCTTGGGGCTGAAGGTGCTCGACTCGAACGGGAAGCTCGTCACCGTCACCATGGGGTCCTATGGGATCGGCGTCACGCGGGCCGTCGCGATGGTGGCCGAGGCCACGTGCGACGCCAAGGGTCTCGCGTGGCCGCGTGCCCTGGCGCCCTTCGACGTGGAGATCGTCATCGCCGGCAAGGACGCGGAGCTGGCCGACGCCGCCCACCGACTGGCCGCCGACCTCGAAGTCGAGGGCGTCGACGTGGTCGTGGACGACCGCAACGTCTCGCCTGGCGTGAAGTTCGCCGACAGCGAGCTGCTGGGATTCCCCACCACGGTGATTGTGGGCCGAGGACTCAAAGACGGCGTGGTCGAGGTGCGGGACCGTACGACCGGCGCCTCGCGTACCGTCCCCGTGGCCGACGCGGCAGCCGCCGTGATCGCCGACGTGCGCGGCTGAGCATCCGGGGTTCCCGACTCGCCTTATGCTCGCGGGGGCGCGAACTGTTGGTTTTCACCGTGGAACTCGACAGTTCGCGCCCCCGCGACATGAATCCGGGGCGTCGGCGTTGGCGTTGGCGTCTATGCCCGATCGGGCCACCCGGGCCACTGCGCCGTGCCATCGCCGACGGGCATCGCCAGCGTGGCGTTGGTCATCATGTAGTCGATCGCCGACGACGGGTCGGCCGCTGAGGCGACCCAGGACGCGGTGGACTCCACCAGGCTGGCCTGGGTGCTGGCCAGGAGCGACTGGGCGGCCGCGTCGTCTCGACCGGCGGGAAGCTCGTACACCGCCTGGGAGGTGGGCACCGTCACATGCGCGGTGGCGGCCACATCGGCCAGGGACGCCATATCGTCCTGGATGGTCAGGCGCGCCGTGATGACCCCGCGTTGGAGGGCGCCCGTGGAGGTGATGAAACCCTCGGCGGCCCTCATGGCGAAGGCGCCCTCGTCATACCGTGACAACACGGCGGTCAACGCCGTCGCCTCGTCCGTGACCAGGATCGTGGCCGCCGGATCAGCCGGGACGGGGTCGTTGTACGGACCGGTCAGCCCCAGCCGTACCTGCTCCGCCGAACAGGCCAAGGACGCCCAGAAGGCGGCCGCCAGGCCGGTGGACGCCTTGGCCTGCTCCAGGTCGAAGTCGCGCGCCGCGGACAGGGCGTCGGCTGCCTGGAGGGTGGGGTCCTCGGCGGGGTCGGGAGCGGTCGGGGCGCCGATGTCGATGTTCACCGCAGGCGTCCTGGTGAGGGGGTCCGGCCCCACCAGGACCATCCACTGGGCCTCCAACGTGGTCGCCATCGCCTCCCATTTCGGAGTGCCGGGGTCGGCGGCCTGGATCGACGCCACCACAGACCATGCGGCGCGCAGATCGGACGCGCCCTGAACCAATGCTGCGGAAAAAAGAGGATCGGACGACACGGATGGCGCAGAGCCCCCGATTCGTGGGTCTGAGAAGGCACAACCCGTCAGTGATGATAGAAGGAGGATTGTCGCCATGGATGAACCCAACAGTTTTCGCATGCCTTGATCGTACCCAAAAGCCGGTATCTGAGCTAAAGTTAACCTATCCTGGTTAACAAGTGAACAAGACAATCGTAGAGGAGACCGACAATGGCATCGGTGAACGACGTGGTGGCGGCGGCTTTGTCGGATCTCGGCATCGACCTTGAGGACCTTACCCATACCAAAGCCGGATCGCGAGTCGTTGTGCGCATCACCATCGACGGCGACGGCGCCAATGGCCATGGCCTGACTCTCGATGAGGTGGCCCAGGCGTCCTCCGAGATTTCCCGTGCCCTGGACGATTCGAACGCCATGGGCGAGACCCCCTATGTCTTGGAGGTCGGCACGCGCGGCGTGGACGCTCCGTTGACCCGACCCGCGCACTGGCGGCGCAACATCGGGCGTCTCGTCACAGTGAGTCGTGCGGGGCAGGAGCCGATCACTGCTAGGATCGAGGCTATCGACAATGAGGAGGTCCGCCTCGCTGGTGAGGGTCAGGTACCTTTCTCATCGATAACGAAAGCTATCGTCCAGGTGGAGATGAACCGCGAGGACGACACTGAGGAGGAGTGACCATGGATATTGATTTGGGCGCGTTGAGGCAGCTGGAGCAGGAACGCGGGATCAGCGTGGACGTCATGGTCTCCGCACTCGAAGATGCATTGCTACATGCGTACGAGAAGGTTCCGGGGCACGCGGCTGGTTCGCGAGTGAGCGTCGACAGGCGTACGGGCAAGGTGGCCGTGTGGGTCCCGGAATGGGACGAGGACGGTGAGCAGATCGGCGAGACCGACGGCACCCCTCACGACTTCGGTCGGGTCGCCGCCGCGACCGCCCGTCAGATCATCATGAACCGCATCCGTGAGGCCGAGGATGAGCAGCGGTACGGCCACTTCCTCGCCAAAGAGGGCGACATCATGCTGGGCACCATCCAGCAAGACAAGGAGTCCCGCACCGTGAGAGTCGATCTCGGCACGGTGGAGGCGATCATGCCCCAAGCCGAGCAGGTGCCCGGCGAGAACTACGTCCACGGCATGAAGCTGAGGGTGTACGTCGTGGCGGTGCGCAAGGAACTGCGCGGTCCCCAGATCGTCGTCTCGCGTACCCACCCCGGTCTGGTCGAGAAACTCTTCCGCACCGAGGTGCCCGAAATCGCCGACGGTATCGTCGAGATCCGCGAGATCGCCCGCGAGGCCGGCCACCGCACCAAGATCGCCGTACGCTCGAAGTCGCCGGACGTGTCCGCCAAGGGCGCCCTCATCGGGCCCATGGGGTCTCGTGTGCGAGCGGTCATGAACGAGCTGAGCGGGGAGAAGATCGACATCATCGATTGGTCCGACGACCCGGCCGAGTTCGTCGCCCAGGCCCTGTCGCCGGCCCGCGTGTCGTCGGTGTCCATCGTCGACCTCTCCGCGAAGAAGGCGTGCGCCATCGTCCCCGACTACCAGCTCAGCCTCGCCATCGGCCGTGACGGCCAGAACGCGCGCCTCGCCGCGAAACTGACCGGGTGGAGGATCGACATCCGTCCCGACACGGTCGAAGCGGCGTGAGTCCCTTCCCTGAGGGGGCGGTCGGGCCGGTCCGCACCTGCGTTGGTTGCCGGGTCCGTGCGTCCCAGTCCGAGCTGGTCCGTGTGGCATGGGACGGCGCCGCGTTGGTCGTGAGCCGTACGGCCCCCGGTCGGGGTGCCTGGCTGCACCCGCAGAAGACCTGTTGGCAGACGGCCGCGAAGAAGGGCGCCGTGTCGAGGGGGCTGCGTGCCCCTGTCCCCGCCACCGTCGTGCTCGAACTGGCCGACGAGGTGTGCGGCGCCTAGGCGAACGAAAGGCGGGTCATGGACGGGATCGGACGAGCGTCATGGCGACCGATGGTCTTCCTGGTCGCCACAGTCCTGTTGTGGGGGACCAGCTACGCCGTCATGAAGATCGCGTACGCCGACCTCGCCCCCATGCAAGTGGTGTGGTTGCGGATGGTCGTCGCGGCGCTCGCCTTCCTGCCCTTGCTGCGCGTCGTGAAGAAGCCCCGCTACCAGCGCGGCGACGTCAAGTTCCTTGTGGCGACTGTGGCGTTCATCCCCTGTCTGTACTACACGTGTGAGGGGTACGCCCTCACCTTCACCACGTCCAGCCAAGCCGGGGTGGTCTCCGCCGTCATGCCACTCATCGTCGCCCTGGCCGCGTGGGTGGTGCTGCGCGAGCGGACCACCGTCCGTATCGTCGTCGCCATCCTGGTCTCCCTGGCAGGAGTGGTGGTGCTGTCGGTGAGCGGGGCCGCGCAGACCTCCGCCCCGAACCCGGTTCTGGGCAACCTGTTGGAACTGGCGGCCATGGTCGCCGCCGCGGGATCCACGCTGGCGGTGAAGAAGCTCAGCGCCCGGTACGATCCATTGCTGCTGACCGGGATGCAGATGGCCACCGGCGCGGTGTTCTTCGCCCCTCTCGCCTTGGGGTCCGGGCCCATCCACTGGTCCGTGGTGCCGGTGACAGGCTGGCTGGCCATCGCGTACCTGGGGCTCGGCTGCGGGCTGGCCGCCTTCGGCCTGTACAACTCGGCCCTGCGCCTGCTGCCCGTCAGCAAAGCGGCGCTGTCCATCAACGCCGTGCCGGTCGTGGCGCTGGTCACCGGCTGGCTGGTCCTGGGCGAAGCCATGTCGCTGACACAGGTCGTCGCGTGCGTGGTCATCGTCTCGGCGGTGGTCTCCACGCAAATCCCCGTCCGACGAGACGAATCGACGACTCTGACATCCAACCTCTGACACGGTGGGACAACATGTCACCCGCCTTCCCATGTGCGTAGTAGCCTGATGCTATCTGAACTGCTGTGTGGGAGGTACGCATGGGGGAGAATGAGCCAGTCGACACGGTGGCCGACGAGGGGGCCGAGCGCCCAGACGGTCTATCCGACACTCTGCTGACCGGCGCGCCGCTGGCCGCCTTCCTCGATCGACTCGAGGAGGATCTCGACGCCGCGGGGCCGGAGGGGATCGACGTGGGTGCCAGGCTGGCCGCACGCCAGTGTCGGGCGGACACCCTTCAGTCGTTGTTCCGGCTGTGCGTGTTGTGGATGGAGGCGGACGCGCCCGAGCGGGCGCAAGCCGTGATCGACCGGGACGGGGAGTCGGTGGCGGACGGCGTGCCTGTCGAAGAACGGGCTGACACGCGGATGCATCTGGTGATGCTCGCGGCGCTCATCTCGGCTGTGCGGGAGGACGAGGCTGCCACGGTGGCGGGGCTTCAGCAGGCCAGTCAGATCGTCACCCAGGCCGGGCCGAGCCTGATGTGGCGCTCGGGAGGTGGCCCGGTGGAGGAGAACGCCGCCGGATATCGTGAGTGGGCCTTCCTGTTCTACCTGACGCAATGGACCCTCGACACCACGCTGGCCGTCTTCGATCTGCGCTGGGCTCTGGACGTGTCCGACCCCGGTCTCGCCCTGTCCCGTAGCGCCAACGAAGCCCTCTATCACGCGTCGCGTGCCCAGGCGTTCCAGAGGAACGGGCATCTGGACGCGGCGCGGGACGCGGCCCGCCACGCCATCCGTATCCTGTCCCAGGCCACGGCGCCACAGGTGGTCGACGCGGACGATTGGCTGAAGGTGGGCGACGCCGTGATCGAGCTCCTGCCCGAGACGTACCCCGACCTGGCCGGGCCGGTCGAAGCGCTCTCTCGTGGATTGCCGGCCGCCCTGTGGCGCGAGGACCAGATACGCCTGACGCGCCTGCTCGCCCGCAGCCGTCATGCCCAGGGGGATCTCGCGGGAGCGCTGTCCATGCGGGTCACCACGACATGTTGCTTGGACCCGTACGAGTGCGGCGACGACGACTTCCTCGAATGGGACCTGCCCTGGCTCGTGGAGGCGGGACGATATGACGAGGCGGGGGAGCGCGTCGGGGGCTATCTGTACCTGTTCGCCCATCTCGACACGAGGGCCGAGCTGATCCAGGCTCAGATCCACCCACGACTGGCCGACGAGAGGGACCAGTCGGCGTGGTGGCCGCTGTGCGTGATGCGGATCTGCGCGGCTGGCGCCGACAGGTTCGAGGCGTTCCTCGGCGACCCGGCCGCGTTGCCCGCGCGTTCCGCCGTCCATACGCGACTGTTCGGCGTGCTGTCCTCCGAACCTGACCTGGCCCAGGCGCTTCCTGCGATCTTCTCCGCCGCACGCCTCCTGGCTCAGGAGCGCGACCCGGGCAATCCGTGGATCGACAGGTTCTCCCTTCTCGTGGAACGGGACCAGGGTCTCATCGACGACGCCCAGGTCATGAGCCGGTTCGAAGCCCTGCTGGGGCGCGGGGTGGATGACGGCATGACATGGCACCACTACCTCATGGCGCGGGTGAGGGCCCTGGGGCTGCCCGAGGCCCTGCGCATCGCCCCCCAGATGCGCAGCGGCACGGACGCGTACCGTTTCTCCGCCGTCACCGCCTTCGGGGAGCAGATCCGTCTGGAGCACGAGCCGCTGAGCCTGCCCGATCTCATCGACGGGTCGCCAGAGGAGGCACGGCACGTCACGACCATCCTGTGGCAGACCATGTACCGCATGACGATGGAGCAGGGCATCGCCCGGATGGAGCAGTTCTTCACGTCTGGGGTGGGGGACCGTTGCGACGCCAGCCCGCACGTCTACTCCGAGTTGTGCAACAACCTGTCCATCGCGTACACCGACGAGCATCGGTACGACGACGCCATCGCCCTCAACATCAAGGGGCTCCACGTCAGCCCCTTCGCCCAGCACTACAACTCGATGTTGTACGCGGCGCAGAACCAGCAGGCGACCGTCTCCATTTGGACCTCGATGACGCCTGAGTCCCAGACGCGGTTCCGCGAGTTCTTCGTGTCCACGGCCCAGGCCCTGTGGGGGTACATGGAGCAGGAGGGGTACAACGGCGGCGATCCCGACGAGTGGATCCGGTACACGGTGATGCACCTGTACTACCTGGGACGCCACGACGAGATCCCCACATGGTTGGAGCGACTGGTGCGGTGGCAGGAGGAGGCCGAGGAGGAGGACCCTGGGCATCTGTCGGCCGGGGCCTTGTACGCGCGCGTGATGTGCGTCCAATACATGGCCAATGTGCCTGCCCAACAGCTGACGGCGGCCGGGTTAGTCGACAGCCTGAGGCCCCAGATCGAGGGCTCGGACGACATGAAGCTCTTCGACATCACCGGCAACATCTACTCCAGCCTGGGCCGCGACGCCGAGGCCGTGGCCTACTACGAGAGGCACCTCGCCCTCAACCCCCGAAGCGACCCGGACGAGGTGCGCTGGGCCGAGGAGGCCGCCAAGAACCTGGCCGACTCCCAAGCGAAAGTGGCGGGGCCCACGAAGCGTCGGCGATGGCCGTGGCACGGGCCGCGGTGATCACGATGGCGCGGGATGTGGGAGCGCGTGTCGCGGGGGCGCGTGTCGCGGGGGTACGGTGATGTTCGAGTACACGGTGACCGGCGATGGCCGGGTGTTCATCTCGTGGAACCACCAACCGGCTGTCGTGCTGACCGGGTCCCGGGCTGCTCGTTTCCTGCGACAGATCTCGGGTGCGTCCCATAGAGTGGTGGAAATTGTGGTGACGGTCTGAGCGTCGTTGATGGCGTTTGGGGCGAGTCACCGGAGTACCCGCTTAGTTGTTCGAAGACCTTGAAAGGACCACCGATGA
>Ga0123357_10001405_pt1 | contig 25507 bp, 9 predicted proteins | sample TergutEmb28metaG_FD_89873 | JGI IMG/M metagenome (GOLD analysis project Ga0123357, IMG submission 89873) | Embiratermes neotenicus P4 segment gut microbial communities from Petit-Saut dam, French Guiana - Emb289 P4 | ecosystem: Host-associated > Arthropoda: Insects > Digestive system > Gut ...
AGCACCCCCTCGTATTTAGGAATATGTACTCCTTAACACCGACCCTTTAAAGACGAAGCGCAGACTGCTTTATTTAAAGACCCAGTCCGTACCGCGCTGTAAACACTTTTCATCTCGGTTATAAAAACCAATCAGTTTATGCTGTAAGTGCCACAAGTCGCTGTTTGTTCTCAGATAAATACAAAACACATAAATACAGTGTGGGCAGAACGTATATTTGTTGAATGTTAAACTGGTGGTGCATCACATAACCTGTAGGCTTTAAAGTGTTAATTGTTGCGTGTACATATTCCACGTCAGATTCTAAGCGTTCTGGCTCACTAATTAAGCTCAATGCTTAATAAAGAAATGTTACCTAAAATCGGTAATGGCTGCCAAAATGCTATTACCTTATGAAAGTAGATTTGCAAGTTTCTGAACTCGAAATTCGCTTTATTTTGCAGGCAACTTTCTACGATTTAAACGACAAGTTGACATACTCTATCAATGAAAGTTCCATGACTGTAACTGACAACTCTCTTCAAAACTTGGTTGGCAAGAAACCTTTCAAAATCGACGGGGACAAAGTGCGGCTCAATTTCGATGTTCAGGATGCTTCTATGAAAGGGATGTTCGTATTCAACGTTCAAGTGACGAGTTTAGGTCAGTTTTTTACCGTACTGATCACTTCTAAGGAAATGAGCCAGTAAACGTCAGTTAACTGTTTTCCCAGTATCACTAATTCATTATGTGATGTTATGTCGCCACAACTCGAATGGAAGAGAAAAGTTATAAATGCGGTACTGAAAATTTAACTCACATATATACATAACCACATTACGACAGTTTTCATTTCCCAGATTCAAATCTATTGTTGCATAATGCACAGATCAGCTGTGGAAGAAACACTTCACAGATATCAGGGTGTAAAGAAATATATGCACTGTCTTTTGTTGAATAGTGGTTTAGAATATACAATGAAAGATTTGGATTACAAGTTACAAATTTCAGTGAGACAAGATTTCCAAATAAAAAAGATTTAGTTTAGGAATATTATAAATTTTTATGTGGCTAAAGTAAATTATTTTACGCCGAAATGAATTCACCTGATAATATTTGCTACTGAGATCCATTAGGATAATGATCTTGTGACTCGATGTGGCGATATATATCACTAAGAGAGAAAATGGGAGGGCTCAGTAAAATCTGAAAGGTCTCAGTAAAAGACTGTAAGTTATGAGTAAGAGGCTGTAAGGTCTCAGCAAAAGGCTGTAATTTCTGAGTAAGAGACTGTAAGATCTCAGTAAAAGACTGTAAGTTATCAGTAAAAGGCTGTAAGGTCACAGTAAAAGGCTGTAGGGTCTCAGTAAAATGCTGTAAGCTCTCAATAAGAGGTTGTAAGGACTCTGTAAGAGGCTGTACGTTCTCAGTAAGAGGTAAGGTCTCAGTAAGAGTTTGTAAGGTCTCAGTAAGAGGCTGTAAGGTCCCAGTACGAGGTTTTAAGGTCTCAGTAGGAGGCTGTAAGGTCTCAGTAAGGGGCTGTAAGGTCTCAGTAACAGGTTGTAAGCTCTCAGTAAGAGGCTGTAAGGTCTCAGTAAGAGGTTTTAAGGTCTCAGTAAGAGGCTGCAGGTTCTCAGTAAAGGCCGTAGGGTCTCAGTAAGAGGTTGTAAGTTCTCAGCAAGAGGCTGTAGGGTCTCAGTAAGAGGTTGTAGCGTCTCAGTACGAGGCTGTAGGGTCTCAGTAAAAGGCTGTAAGCTCTCAGTAAAAGGCTGTAATGTCTCAGGAAGAGGCTGTAAGCTCTCAGGAAGGGGTTGTAGGATCTCAGTAAAAGGCTGTAGGATCTCAGTAAGAGGCTGTAAGTTCTCAGTAAGAGGTAAGTTCTCGGTAATAGGTTGTAAGCTCTCAGTAAAAGACTGTAATGTCTCATTAAGAGGTTGTAAGGTCTCAGTAATAGGCTGTAAGGTCTCATTAATAGGATGTAAGCTCTCAGTAAAAGGCTGTAATGTCTCATTAAGAGGCTGTAAGGTCTCAGTAAAAGGCTGTAAGTTCTCAGTAAAGGGCTGTAGGATCTTAATAAAAGGCTGTATGATCTCAGTAAGAGGCTGTAAGTTCTCAGTAAGAGGTAAGTTCTCAGTAATAGGTTGTAAGCTCTCAGTAAAAAGCTGTAAGTTCTCAGTAAAAGGCTGTAAACCTAATGTTAAATTTAAAGTATTTGAGTAACCTACGAAGTGAATTTGTATTCGTTTTTATCAAACGGAGGAAGGTACTAAATTTATATTTTTGTAGAGTTTATTTGACCAAATTAATGATACAGATATTTTACTATTCGTACCCAACAAATGCACACATACATACATTTAATTTAATTCACATCCTACATCGGACTTCCAGATTTTATATGCGGCCACCAAACAATTTCCAAATATTATTAACATTGACAAATTCTATCATACAACGATCCGCTGTTTGTATTGAATTGTAAACTTAGTAATAATTTTTAACTTTAACAAGCACAAAGTTAACAGTTCCTGAGGATAGTGTGGAATCACTGAACCATGTAGGAGTATTTAGGAATTATTTTATTATATACTTTTTGTGCCTATGTTAGTATGAGTAATATACCGTACAAAAGGCACGGTTTTACATAAAAATAATTATAGAGATATTCGTATAACAGATATATTATAGATCATTATTAATATCATATGAGGAGACTTCTAGGGGATTCAGATTTAAAGAGATCTTCAGGCAAATCCTTCAGCCGGAAGAGCTTGGAGCCCCTTTGACTCTCGCTCTCCTGTTTGCAGAGTTTGGGCCCTTCAAAAGAACCTCAAATTTATGGCGTAATATAAAGCCCCGTTATATTTCGCAAACACTCCTTTGGCACACATTCACACGTTTTAGTTATGTTTCTGATTAACAGTAAACACAATAATTTAAGCTTAAAAGCCAACTCTGGGTAAATGACCAACTTGATGCACAATTACATCACATAATACGTTTATTATTATAATCCTGTACATGTTTCGAACAACTCTGTGCTCATCATCAGAAAGTCAAATTGTATTAATACAGCATATGGTATAGTATTCCCTTTAAGTGACCTTCCGGTGTGTAGGTTGAAAGGATGTTCCTTCTCAACCTGCACACTGGACGGTCACTTACAGAGAATACTTTACCTGCTCACCAGACAGTCACTTACAGAAAATACTATACCTGCACACCGGACAGTCACAGAGAATACTATACCTGCACACCGGACGGTCACTTACAGAGAATACTATACCTGCACACCGGACGGGCACTTACAGAGAGTACTATACCTGCACACCGGACAGTCACTTACAGAGAATACTATAACAGATATTGTATTAATACAATTTGACCTCCTGATGATGAGCACAGCGTTGCTCGAAACATGTAGAGGATTATAATAATAAAGTATTATATAACGTAACTGTGCATCAAGTTGGTCATTTACCCAGATTCGTACCAGGATGCACGGTTAGCAAAACACAAAATTAAAAGCCAAGTCTTCTATTCAAAGACCATAATTTTCAGAAAAACAGAACTGGGATTAGGTATTTAGCTAAGAGTTTTCCTGCATTGATCACTGTCTTTATTAATCGAAAAATTGTTTTTTCAACTGAGATTCAGTTTGATTTTATTTATTTCCTCTATCACAAACAGTTTGTGTTTGTGCAGCTGTAACATTCTGGAAATAGTACGACGTCTTTCAAAATCTAACCACTTTTAAAATTCAGACTTACTGTCATGCAAATTTCTGTGTTTTGTATTGATCTCAGAACCAAAAGCGTCTATTTCCTTGTACACAACCAACTGACAGGCTTTGATAAGGCGGAGACTGTTTACTGTGCGGTACGAAAGGAAATACTTTTTTTGGCGTTCGCAGAATTGAGAAAGGCAATTATTATTTTCGTCATGCCTATTTGTCTGTCTGTCTGTCTGCCTGTCCATATGTTAGCATGGGAAAACTCGGATCTCACTAGAAGGATTTTAATTAATTATAAAAATTTTATTTATTCACCAACTGATGCACCAGTGAGTTGTCTTAAAAACGGTATTAAAATTTACATTAAAATTTTCACATTCGTACCCTACATCTTGATATTATCAAAGCTTTATTTATTCACCAACTGATGAAATAGTGAGTGGTCTTAAAAGCAATACTAAATTTACATTAAAATTTATATTAAAACACCTCCGAAATGTTTCGGTGTTACAGATACACCATCATCAGAGAGCGCATTAATTTGTGCTTACTAAAGTTATAGTTATTAAAAGAGTCCATTAAAATACATCTGTATGTGGTTAATACGGTAGTGGTGTGGCCGCATATGTTAGGTCCTTGTTAGTGTATGTATGTTGCACTGTTCGGTAGTAGTAGTAGTAGTAGTTGTAGTAGTTGTAGTATTAGTAGTAGTAGTAGTAGTAGTAGTAGTGTTAGTAATGGTGGTGGTAGTAGTAGTAGTAGTAGTAATGGTAGAATAAAGATTTTAAACAAATTTGTCTGACAATTTTTCGAAAATCTCTCGAGAAAATTTCAAGATTCATTAACACCAGACAACAATAAACCGTACTTTACATGAAGATCTATGTAGTTTTGTGATAATACCTCTCTAAATTCTTCTTAAAATTAGAAATATTTCATGCAACGTGAAGTTAAAAAAAATATAAAATTTTTCACTAAAATCGTGCCGTTTATGGGATAATGTGGGAAAATGTGGTAGAGATATACAGGCCACAGATGGCAATATACTACGGCGCATGTGCTTTGAATGCTGGATAACTAAGGCTACAAACACACATCCAGAATAGGTAATACTTATTGCTTTTACACTGCAACAAATGTTACTCAAATTCCTCTCAGTATTACGTAGTACGTACATTGCATGTCTTCTTATATATATTTCAGATTAACGTAAGTCTTGAAGGAGAAAATATGTATGTCATGTTTACACTTATTCTTGCTGTGTTAAAATCCTACTTGGCAGGTCAATCCGGGTCTGCGAAAGAATGCTTATCACACAGGGCAGTATAGGGCTCGGAATTCATTACCGTGCCGTCCAAAGGTCGTAACGTAAATGTATTTCATTGATTGATTGATTGGTTGGTATTTGGGATTGAGCCCTTAAGGTCTCTATGCACCTAGGAATTAAAAACAAACCCCTGATGACCCAAATTCAGTTATCAGGTCAATGGAGATATTTTCCCTTGCTAAAGTTGCAGATGATTTCCCAGAATTAACTATTAATAGTCTCTAGATCCAAGAAGAAGATACAAAGATATACATTCTCTTCTTTCTCAAAAATCCCAGTAAACGAAATCCACCAGCTCCCCAACAGTGCCTCTATAACGAGAGCTGCCTGTTTACAAGGTGATCGCTCTATTTCGAAATAAAGCGGGTTGAACAAGTCTGTTCAGATATATGACAGGATAAATAAGGACCTATTTATTGTTACTAAACAATAATAAACACAAAAACTTCAATACATTTAATTGTTTAAAGAAATAAATAGTTATGTACTGAGTTAATATAATGCACTTAGTTGCTTAAGCAAATTAATAAATATGTACTGCGTTAATATAATGGAATTAGTTGCCTAGGCAAATTAATAGTCATACACTCTGTCAATATAAAGAACTTAGATGCTTACGAAAATTAAAAGCTAGGTACTGCGTCACTATAACGAACGTAGTTGCCTAGGCAAATTAATAGTTATGTATTGCTTAATTAAATAGACTTAGTGGTTTAGGCAAATTAATAGTTATATACTGCGTTATTATAATGAACTTATTTGCTTAGACAAATTACTAGATATGTACTGAGTTATTATAAAGCAATTAGTTGCTTAGGCAAATTAATAGTTATTTACTGAGATACGATTAAACACTTAGAAGATTAGGCAAATAAATAGTTATAAACTGCGGATATATAATGCACGTATATGCCTAGAGAAATTATTAGAATTGTACTGCTTCATCATTATGCACTTAGTTGCTTAGGCAAATTAATAGTTATGTACTGCGTCACTAACAAACGCTAAGTAATTTAGGTAAATTAATAGATATGTACTGCGTAACTATAATGAAATTAGATGCTTAGGCAAATTAATAGTTATGTACTGTGCCAAAACAATGCACTTAGTTATTTAGGTAAATTAATAGTCATGTACTTTGTCACCATAATGGACTTAGTTGCTTAGACAGATAAATATATATGTACTGCTCCACTATATTGCAGTTAGTTGCTTAGGCAAAATAAGAGTTATGTACTGCTTCATTATAATGAACTTAGACTTTTTGGGCAAATAAATTGTTTTATACTGAATCATACTGCGTTACTATAATGAAATAAGTTGCTTAGGCAAATGAATATTAATTTATTGCATTAAGTTAATGCACATAGATGCTTAGGCAAATTAATAGATATGTATTGCGATATTAAAATGCACTTAGATCCTAAGGCAAATTAATAGACACTTACTGCGTCACTATATTGCACTTAGTTGTTTAGGCAAATTATTAGTTATGTACTGCCTCACTATAATGCACTTAGTAATTTAGGCAAATTAATAGTTATATACTGCAATATACTGCGTTGCTATAATGAACTAAGTTGCTTATGCAAATGAATAGTTATTTAGTGGGTTAATTTAATATATTTGGTTGCTTAGGCAAACAAACAGTAATGTACCGCGTTATTGTAATGCACTTAGATGCTTATACAAATTAATAGTATGTACTGCGTCATTACAATCACTTAGTTGTTTAGGCAAATTAATAGTTATGTAATGCGTTATTATAATGCACTTAGTTGCTTAGGCTTATTAATAGTTATGTACTGCGTCACTATAATGCACAAAGTTGTTTAAGCAAATTAAAAGTTATGTATTGCATCATATTGCGCTACTATAATGCAGTTAGTTGCTTAGGCATATGAATAGATATTTACTGCGTTACTTTAAAAACTAAGATGCTTAGGCAAATTAATAGTTATGTACTGCGATATTATAATACACGTAGTTGCTTAAGCAAATTAATAGTTATGTACTTCGTCACTGTAATGAAATTAGATACTTAGACACATTAACAGATATATACTGCGTCACTATAATGCACTTAGTTGCTTAGGCAAATTAATGGTTATTTACTGCGTCACCATAATGGACTTAGTTGCGTACAAATACTAATAGTTATGTATTGCGTTATTATAATGCACTAATTTCTTAGGCAACTTAATAGTTATGTACTGCGTCACTATAATGCACTTAGTTGCTTAGGCAAATTAATAGATATGTACTGCGTCACTCTAAAAAGTTGGTTGCTTAGGCAAATTAATAGTTATATACAGCGACACGATAATGAAATTAGTTGCTTAGGCATAAGAATAGTTATGTACTGAGCCACTCTGATGAACTTAGTTGCTTAGGCAAACAAATATATATGTAATATGTCACCATACTGAACGTAGTTGTTTAGGTAAATTAATAGACATATACTGCGTCACTATAACGCACTCGGTTGTTTGGCAAATTAATACTTATAAACTGCGTCACTATAAGGTGTATATTTGATTAGGCAAAAAATAGATATATACCTCACTATAATGCAATTATTTGCATTGGCAGATTAATATCAATGTTCTGCGTCACAATAATGCTCTAATGTTTTAGGCATATTAATAATTATATATTGCTTCATACTGCGATACTATAATTCACTAGGTTGCTTAGGCAAATGAATAGCTGTTTACTGCTTTACTCTAATACACTTAGTTGCTTAGGCAAAATAATAGTTTTATATTGCATCAATATAATGCACTTAGTATTTTAGGCAAATTAAGAGTTATATACTGCATCATACCGCGTTTCCCTAATGAACTTAGTTAGTTAGGCAAATTAAAAATCATGTACTACGTTACATTAATAAACTTAGTTGATTAGGCAAATTAATATTTTTTATTGCGTTATTTTAACGCACATAGAAGTATAGGAAAATTAATATCATGTACTACATCAATATTGCACTTAGTTTTTAGGCAAATTAAGTGTTATGAACTGGGTTATTATAATGCACTTAGTTTCTTAGGCAAATTATTTGGTATTAGCCTAAGCAAATATGTGCCCTAGATTGTCGCAGTAAATATCTATTAATTTGCCTAATCATCTATATGCATTATAATAAAGCAGTACATAAAAATTAATTTGCCTAAGCAACTAAGTGTATTACAGTATAACAGTAAATAAATATTTATTGGCCTAAGCAACTTAGTGCACAGTATTAACGCAGTATAATGCAGTACATAACTATTAAATTGCCTAAACAACTAAGTGCAATATAGTGACGCAGTATAAAATTTTAATTTGCCGAAACGACTAAGGGCTTCATTGTGACGCAGTACATATACATTAAACTGCCTAAACAACCATGTGAAACATGGTAACGCAGTACATATCTATTAATTTGAGTAATCAACTACGTGTTTTAAAGTAACGCAGTAAATAAATTTTGTTTTGCTTACGCAACTAAGTGAATTATAGTAACAACTTTTGGTGCAGTACATAATTATTAATGTGCGTAAACAACTAGCTGCTTTATACATAGGCAGTATATAACAATTAATTTGCATAAACAACTATGTGCATTTTATTAAGAGAGTAAATAACGATTAATCTTCGGTAGCAGCTAAGTGAATTAATGTAACCCAGTAAATATTTATTCATTTTCCCAAGCAACTAAGCGAATTATATTAACGAACGATGATGCAGTAGATGACTATTAATTTGACTAAAATACTAATATCTTTATACCGACGCAGTATATAAATATTAATTTGCCTAAACCACTATATATATTATAGTGACGCGGTACATAACTATTAATTTGCGTAAGCAACTTAGTGTACTAAGGTAACGCAATAAATAACTATTAATTTCCCTAAGCAACTAAGTGAATTATAATAACGCAGTATGATTCATGACATATATATTAATTTGCCTAAACAACTAAGTGCATTATTGTGACGCCGTATAAATCTATGAATTTGCCTAAGCAAATAAGTGTATTAAAGTAAAGTAGTAAATAACTATATATTTTCCTAAGAAACTAAGTGCATTAGAGTAACTCATTATGATGCAGTACATAACTATTAATTTGCCTAAACAACCAAAGGCATTATAGTGACGCAGTAAATATATATTCATACGCCTACACAACTAAGTGCATTATTGTGACACATTAAATAACTATTACTTTGCCTAAGCAACTATATGCGTTAGAGTCCGGCAGTATATAACTATTAATTTGCCTATGTATCTAAGTGCATTATAGTGACGCAGTATATAAATTTTAATTTGCCTTAGCAACTAAGTGCATTATAGTGAAAGAGTTCATAACTAATAAAAGTCATAGAAAATTAATTGTAATGTAGTAACGCAGAAAATAAACAATTATTAACTTAAGCAACTAAGTGTATTATAGTGACGAAGCAAATATCTATATACAGGGTGTCCCAGGAGGAATGTGCCAGACTTCGGGAGAGTGTTCCTTATGTTAAACTATACCGATATAACCCAAAACACCTATATCCAAAGTTGAACTTTTACGGAGATATTAGCCATTGAAAAGTGTGGGCTTCATCGGTGTCGACGTACTTTACGCCGTCCGTGATGTCATACTTGTCCAATGCGCCTGCCCGACAACTAGACATCGTAACACAGTGACCTTGGCGTGTGTGCTACAGCGCACGGTAGCTCTGACGTCACAAGGTAACAGATCAGCTGCGGCCTGCGTAAAGTACTTGGAAGTCTAAGGACAACTATGAGACGAGTTCGAGTGTTTTTGTAGTTCAATTTAATGGCTTCATGTCACTCACAAGTGACGTTGATGTTACGTACAGCTATTAACATTACAGAAACCACAGATTCCTTTCAGTTTCAATAAGTATCTGGTAATCAATAAGTGAGTAACAGCTGTCAAAGATTCAAACTTCTCTGGCCATTATCTAATTAACCGTTCAACTTTGTGTATAGGTGTTTTGGGTTATATCGGTATAGTTTAACATAAGGAACACTCTCCCGAAGTCTGGCACATTCCTCCTGGGACACCCTGTATATGCCTCAACAATTAAGTGCATTATAGTAACTCAGTATATAACTATTAATTTTCCTAAGCATCTATGTGCATTAGAGTGGCGCATTACATATCTATAAATCTTTCTTAACAACTAAGTGCATTATAGTTAACCAAAATATATCTATTAATTTGTTAAATCATTAAGTGCATTATATTGTTGCTATACAAAACTATTACTTTTTTTAAGCAACGAAGAGAAATTTAATGACGCACACAAAATATTTAAATGCCTACGAAACTAAGTTCATTATAGTGACGCAGTACATATCTATAAATATGCATAAGCTAATAAGTGCATTATAGTGACGCAGTAAATTCTATTAATTTTCCTAAGCAACTAAGTGCATTATAGTGAATATTACATGACTATTAAATTCGCTAAGCAACTAAGTGCTTTTTAATATCGAAGCAAAAACGTTACTTGTTCTTAGCAACTAAGTACATTATAGAGACCCAGTACATAACTACTAATTTGCCTAAACAACTAAGTTCTTTGTGGTAATGCAGTACATAACTATTAATTTGCCTAAGCAACTAAGTTTATTGAAGTAACACAGTAAATTACTATTCATTTCCCTAAGAAGCTTAGTGCATTACAGTAACGCAGTATGATGAAATACATAACTAATAATTTGCCTAAACAACTAAATGCATTATAGTGAAGCATAATTTTTAATTTGCCAAAGCAACTTAATGCATTAGAGTGCCGCAGTACATAGTTATTAATTTGCCTAGTAACTAAGTGAATTATAGTGATGCAGTCTAAAAATATTAATTTGCCTAAGCAAACAAGGGCATTATATTGAATCGTCATATAACTACTAATTTGCATAAGAAATTAAGTGAAATATAGTAACGCAGTACATATATATTTATTACCCTAAGCAACTAAATGCATAAAAGTGACGGAATACATAACTATTTATATGAATAAAGAACTAAGCGCATTAAAGTAACGCATTACATAACTATTAATTTGCCTAAGCAACTAAGTGCATTATATTGACGCAGTATATTTCTATTAATTTCCCCAAGCATCTAAGTGCATTATAGGGACGTAGTACATAACTATTAATTTGCCTAAGCAACTAAGTGTAGGGGCGCAGTACATAAATATTAATTAGTCTAAGCGTCTAAGTCCAACATGTTGACGCATTATATAATCATTAATTTTCCCAAGAAATAAGGGCATTATAGAGGCGCAGTACATAACATTCAATTTGCTTAAATATCTAAGAGCTTTATAGTAACGAATTAATTGTCTATTAATTTGCCAATGCAACTAAGTGAAATATAATAGCGCAGTGCATAACTATTAAGTTGCCTAAGCAGCTAAGTGTATTAAAGTAACGCAATAAATAACTGTTCATTTGGCTAAGCAACTAAGGTGATTTGAGTATTATATTACCATGCAATACATAACTATTATTTTGCCTAAACACCTAAGTGCATTTTATTGACGCAATACATACTTATTATTTTGCCTAAGGAACTAAGTGAATTAAAGTGACGCAGTAAATAATTACTAAGTTGCCTAAGCAATTAAAAGCACTAGACTCCTGCAGTATATGGCTATTAGTTTGCCTAAACATTTAAGTGAAGTTTTGTAATGCAGTACATAAGTATTTCTTTGCCCAAGCAACTAAGTGCATTATAATTGTGCAGTACATATCTATTTATTTGCCTAAACATCTAAATGCATTATAGTGACGGAATACAAATCTAATAGCTTGCCTAAGCAACTTAATGCATTTTAGTGACGAATTACATAATTATTAATTTGTCTAAGCAACTAAGTAAATTATGGTTACTCAGAACATAACGATTAATATGCCTAAGAAATGAAGTGAATTAAAGTGACGCATTATATAACTATTTATTTGCCATGCATCTAATTGCTTCATATTAATGCAGTACACATCTATTAAATTGCCTAAGCAACTAATTGCATTATAATAACTCAGAACAAACAATTAATTTGCCCAATCACTTAAGTGTTTTAAAGTAACCCAGTAAATATCTATTCATTTCATAAACAACCAAGTGAATTATAGTAACGTAGTATGATTCAGTACATAATTATTAATTTGCCTAATCAACTAAGTGATTTTTGTTGACGCAGTACCTAACTATTAATTTACATTAGCATCTAAGTAAATTATGGGGAAGCAGTACATACATAATAATTTACCGAAGAGTCTAAAGGCTTTATAGCGGCGCAGTACATATATATTAATTTGCCTAACAAATATGTGCATTACAGTGAGACAGTACATAAATATTAATTAGCGTAAAATCTATGTATATTATAATAACGCAGTAAATATCTATTTGTTTGCCTAAGCAACTAAGAGTATTAAAGTAACGCAGTAAATAACTATACATTTGCCTAAGCAACCAAGTGCATTAGAGTAACGTAGCATGACGCAGGACATACCTAATAATTTGCCCAAAAGATAAGTGCATTTTAGTGACACAGTACATAACTATTAATATACATTAGGAACTAAGTACATTATAGTGACGCAACACATAGCTATTAATATGCCTAAACAACTAAGCGCATTATAACGATGCATTACAAAACTATTTATTTGCCTAAGCAATTAAGAGTATTTAATTAAAGCAGTAAATAACTATTCGAATTCCTAAGAAATTTAGGGCATTATAGTAATGCGGTACGATGCATTATATAATTATTAATATTCCTAAACAAATAAGTGATTTATTGTGACACAGTACATTAATATTAATTTGCTTAAGCAAATAAGTGCAATATAATGACGCAATATACAGTTTTAATTTGCCTAAGCTAATATGTGCATTATAGTGACGTAGTATATATCTATTAATTTGCCTAAGCAAACAAGTGCATTATACTGACAGAGGATATATCTATTAATGTGCCAAAGAAATTAAGTTGCTGAAGCTAATTTGCTTAAGCTAATTAATAGGTGTAGAATGAGTCACTACAATGCACATATTTGCGTAGGCAAATTAATAGTTATATACTACGTCAATATAAAGCACTTAGGTGTTTAGGCATATAAATATTTATATATTGCAGAATAATGCGTTACTATTATGCACTTAGTTGCTTAGGCAAATAAGTAGATATTTATTGCGTTAATTTAATTCACTTATTTGCTTAGGCAAATTAGTAGAAATGCACTGCGTTATTTAAATTCACTTAGTTCTTTTGGCAAATTAATAGTTTAATACTGCGTTACTATAATGCGCTTAGTTGCTTAGGTAAATGAATAGTTATGTACTGCGTCACTTTATTACGCTTAGTTTCTTAGACAAATTAATAAATATATACTGCGTCACTATAATACACTTAGTTGTTTAGGTAAATTAATAGATATATACTGTGCGTCTACACTTAGGTGTTTAGGCAAATTAATATTTATGTACTGCGTCACAAAAATACACATATTTATTTAGCAAATTAATAGATATATACTGCTTCACCATAATATACTTAGTCGCTTAGACATATTAAAATGTATGTATTTCTTCACTATTATGCACTTAGTTATTTAGGCAAATTAATAGTAATGTAATGCGTCACTATAAAGCACTTAGTTTCTTAGGAAAATTAATAGATATATACTGCCTCAATAAATTCACTTATTATTTTCTGGTAACTAATATTTGTATCCTGCATCGAACTGCGTTACTATAATGAAATAAGTTGCTTAGGCAAATGAATAGGGTTTTACTATTTTACTTAAATACACTTAGTTGCTTAGGCAAATTAATAGTTATTTACTGCGTTAGTATAATGCACTTAGTTGCTTAGGCAAATTAATATATATATACTGCGTCACTACACTACAATTAGTTACTTATGCAAATGTATTGTTATATACTGCCTCACTAAAATACACTTAGGTTTTAATGCTAATTAATAATAATTTACTGCATCATAATGCGTCACTATAATGAACTCATTTATATAGGCTAATGAATATTGTTTTATTTCGTTACTTTATTTAAATATTTTGCTTAGGTATATTAATAAATATATAATGCGTTATTATACTGCATTTAAATTCTTAAACAAATTAATAATTATATATTTCTTCACTATAAGTCACTTAGTTGTTTACGCAAATAAATTGTTATATACTGTGTTATTTCAATGCACTCATTTGCTTATGCCAGAATATAAAGTATTTTCTACGTCACTATAATGCACTTAGTTATTTAGGCAAATTAATATTTATATAACTTTTCGTAGTGCGTTAGTATAATGCACTTAGTTACTTAGGAAAATGAATATTTACTTACAGCGTTACATTAAATTACTTCATTCTTTAGGAAAATTAATAATTATATTCTGTGTTATTATAATGAACATAGTTGCTTAGGCAAATTAATAGTTTCTTCACTGCGTCACTATAATGCATATAAATGTTTAGTCAAATAGTTATTTAATTACTGCTTCACTATAACGCACTTAGTTGCTTAGGCAAATTAATATTTATGTCTTGCGTCTTAATAATACACTTGGTCGTTTATGCTTATTAATAGTTATGTATCGCATCATACTACGTTACTATATTGCACTTAGTTGGTAATGCAAATGAATAGTTATTTACTGCGTTACTTAAATACATTTAGTTGCTTAGGCAAATTAATAATTTTGTACTGCATCACTATAATTATCTTAGTTGTTTAGGCATAATAATAATTATGTTCTGCTTCACTAAAATTTACTTAGTTGCTAAGACAAATTAATAGACATGTACTGCGTAAATATAAAGCACTTATTTGCTTCGGGAAATTCATTCATATTTACTGCATCATACTTCGTTAATATAATGTACGAAGTTACTTATGCAAATAATTCTTATTTACTGTGTTACTTTAATGCACTTAGGCGCTTAGGAAAATTAAAAATATGTACTGCCTCATTTTAATGCTCTTATTTGCTTAGACAAAATAATAATTATGTACTTCTTTAATATAATGCACTTAGAATTTCGGCAAATTAATAGTTATGTACTGCGTCACTATAATGCACTTAATTGCGTAGGCAAATTAATTGTTATATTCTGCGTAACCATAATAGATTTAGTTGCTTAGACAAATTAATATTTTTGTACTTCGTCATTATAATGCAGTAAGTTGCTTAGGCCAATTTCTAGATATATACTGCGTCACTATAATGCACCTAGTTGCTCAGGCAATTTAATAGTTAAGTACAACACCGCTATAAATTACATAGTTGCTTAGGCAAAATAATTATTATGTTCGGCGCCTCTATAATGCACTTAGTTGCTTAGGCAAATTAATAGGTTTCTACTGCGTCACTATAATTTACTTAGTTGCTTAGGCAAATTATAAGTCATATACTGCGTCACTCTAGTTCACTTATTTGCTTTGGCGAATGAAGTGTTTTATACTGCGTCACTGTAATGCACATAGTTGTTTAGGCAATTTATTAATTACGTAATACGCCACTATAATGGATTTCATTGTTTAGGAAAATTAATAGATCTGTATTGCAAGATACTGCGTTACTCTAATGCACTTAAGTGCTTAGACAAATGAATAGCTTTATAGTGCGTTATTTTAATACTCTTAGTTCTTAGGTAAATTAATAAATATGCACTTCTTTATTATAAGACACTTAGTTGTTTAGGCAAATTAATAGTTAATTACTTCGTTACAATAATGCTCTTAAATGCTTAGGCAAATTAATAGTTATGTACTGCGTCACTTTAATGCACCTAGATGCTTATGCAAATTAATGGTTATATAATGCGTCACCATAATAGACTTAGTTTCTTAGACAATATAATTGTAATGTACTGCGTCACTATAATTCACTTATTTGCTTAGGCTAATTAGTAGATATATACAGCGTCACTATAATGCACATAGTTGCTTCGGCATATAAATAGTTATCTACTGCGTCACTATAATACACTTAGTTGCTTAAGTTTATAAATATTTATGTACTGTGTCACTAAACTACAATTAAATGCTTATGCAAATTAATAGTTATATAATGCGTCACTATTACGCACATTGTTGCATAGGCAAATTCATTGTTATGTACAGCGGCACCCTACTACAATAATTTGCCTTAGCAAATAGATAGTTCCTTACGCAAATTAATAGTTATGTAAAGTGTCACATTTTTACACTTACGTTAGACAAATTATTACATATATACTGCTTCACAATAATGCTCTTATTTGTTTAATAGTTATGTACTGCATCATACTGCGTTACTATAAAGCACTTAGATCTTAAGGGAAATTAATATATATTTACTGCGTTACTGTAATACACATAGTTGCTTATGCAAATTAATAGTTATCTACTGCTTCACTCTAAAGCACTTAGATGTTTAGGAAGAAATATATTTATACACTCCGACATTATAATGTACTTAATTTTTAAGAGGTGTTAAAAGATATGTGCTGCACCTCTATAAGGCGTTTAGTTGCTCAGGCAAATTAATAGTTATGTACTACGTCATTGAAATGCCCTTAGTTGCATAGGCAAATTAATTGTTATATATTGCGTCACTATAATGCTCTTAGTTGTTTAGGAATATTAATAAATTTTAACTGTGTCACTCTAATGCACTTAGTTGCTTAGGCAAATTAACAGATTTTTACTGCGTCACCTTAAAAATCTTATTTGATTAGGCAAATTAATAATTATGTACAGCATCATACTGCGTTACTGTAATGCACTTAGTTGCTTAGGCAAATACGTAAATGTTTACTGGTTTACTTTAATACACTTAGGTGTTTTGCAAATTAATTGTTGTGTATTGCATCACTATAATGCACTTAGTTTTGTAGGCAAATTAATAGATATATACTGCGTCACTCTAATGTACTTAGTTGCTAAGGCATATTTATAGTTATGTACTGCGTCACTATAATGCACTGAGTTGTTTAGGCAAATAAATAGAGGGTTATTCATAAGTCCCTCCGGGATTTCGAAAATTGACTGCGCAACAACCAAAACAGACACGGCAGAAAGAAGCATATCAATGGATAGAGAATCTCTCCAAGCTTTTGTCCAACCTTACAGCTGCTCGCTCGCGCGAGGTTTCGACTTCTGGGGGCTCCTGACAAACGCTTCTCGCACACGCTCGACAGTCTCGTTCGATGGGCCTGGACGGCCACTTCGTTTCTCAGCGCACAGGCAGCCACTCTGCTGGAATTTGATGTACCTTTCACGAATTGTTTTGTCTGAAGTTGGTTCTGTGTGGTAAATGATCCGAAACTTCCTTTGCACCGTCACAATTGACTCAGGTTTGGCAAATTCCAAGACACAGAACGCTTTCTTATTCACTGTGAACGCCATTTTTCGTCACGACTACTCCGTAGCGGTGGAACCTGCAAGAACACCAAGGCCACTAGTGCAAATATAAACTTGGAGAGATTCTCTGTCTATTGACATGCTCCTTTCTGCCGTGTCTGTCTTGGTTGTTGCACAGTCGAGTTCAGAAATTCCTGAGGGACTTACGAATAATCCTGTATTTATGTACTGCACCATAATGCGTTACTATAATGCACTTATTTGCTTAGGCAAATGAATAGTTATTTAGTGCATTAATAAAATGCACTTAGATTTTTAGGCAAATTAAAATTTATGAACTGCATCATTATAATGCACTAAATTGCTTAGGCAAATTAAAGTATATATTCTGCCTCACCATAACTGACTTAGTTGCTTAGACAAATTAACAGAATTGCACTTCGTCACTATAGTGCAGTAAGTTGCTTAGGCAAATTATTAGTTATGTACTGCGTAACTCTAAAGCACTTAATTGCTAAGACAAATTAATAGTTATGCATTGCGCCACCCTAATGCATTTAGTTGCTTAGGTACAATAATAGTTATGTACTGCGTCACTATAATTCACTTAGTTTCTTAGGCAAATTAATAGATATGTACTGCGTCACTATAATTCACTTAGTTTCTTAGGCAAATTAATAGATATACACGTATACTGCGTCACACTAATTCAGTTATTTTCTTAGGCAAATTAATAGATATGTACTGCGTCACTACAATGCACTTTGTTGCTTAGGCAATTTAATATTTATTTATTGCAAGTTACTGGGTTACTAAAATTCACGTAGTTTCTTAGGCAAAAGAACATTAATGCCTTAATGCACTTAGTTGCTTAAGCAACTTAATAGTTAATCACTGCTTTATTACAATGCACTTAGTTGCTTAGCCAAATTAAAATTTAAGTACCGTGTTACTGTAAGGCACTTAGATGTTTAGCAAACTAATAATAATTTACTGCGTAAATATAATTCACTTAGTTGCTTAGGCAAATTATTGGATTTTTAATGCATCACAATAAAGTACTAAGTTGCTTAGACAAATTAATAGTCATGTACTGCGTCACTATAATGCACTTAGTTGCCTAGGCAAACAAATTTTCATGTCCCGCGTCAATATAATGCACTTAGTTTTTTGGGCAAATTATTAGTTCTGTACTACATCTTAATGCTATTCTCTAATTCACTTTGTTGCTTAGGGAAAAGAATAGATATTTATTTCGTTATGTTAACCCACATAGTTGTTTAAGCAAATTAATTGATATGTACCGCACCACTTTAATGCATTTAGTTGTTTAGGCAATTTAGTAGTTATTTACAGCGTCACTATAATGTACTTAGATGGTAAGGCTAATTAATAGTTATGTACTGTGTCACAATATTGCCCTTATTTGTTTGAGCAAATTAATATTTATGTTATCTTAATGCGTTTCTTAACTCACTCTAGTTGCTTTGGCAACTGAATAGTTATATACGGCGTTACTTTATTACAGTTGGTTGGTTAGGCAAATTAATAGTTATGAACTGCATCATATTGCGTTACTATAATGCACTTAGTTGCTTAGGGAAATGAATAGATATATACTGGTTTACTTTAATACATTTATCTGATTAGGTGATTTAATAGTTATGTACTGCTTTATTATAAATCACTTATATGATTAGGCAAATTAATGAATTTATACTGTGTCACTCTAGTGCACTTATATGCTTAGACAAATTAATAGATATATACTGCGTCACTATAATATACTTAATAGTTTTGGCAAATTAATATTTATTTACTCTGTTACTTTAATACTCTTAGTTGCTTAGACAAATTAGTAGTAATATCTACGTTATTATAATGCACTTAGTTGCTTAGGCAAATTAATAGTTATATACTGCTTTAATATAATGCACTTATATGCTAAGACATATTAATATTTTTGTACTGCGTCACAATATTTCACTTAATTTCTTAGGCAAAATAATGTTTATCTTTTGCGTCACCATAATGGACTTAGTTGCTTAGACAAATTAATAGTTATTCACTGCTTCAATATAATGCAGTTAGTTGCTTAAGCAAATTAATAGATTTATACCGTCACTATATTGCACTTAGTTGCATAGACAAATTAAAAGATCTGTACTGCGCAACCATAGTGCACATAGTTGTTTGGGCAAAATAATAGATATGTACTGCACCTCTATATTGCACTTAGTTGTTTAGGAAAATTAATATTTTGTACTTCGTCATACTAATGCGCTTATTTGCTTAGGACAATTAATAGTTTTATACTACTTTACTCTTCTGCACTTATTTGCTTATTCAAATTAATAATTATTTACTGCGTCACTATAATACACTTATTTGCTTAGGCAAATTTATTTTTATATACTTCGTCATTATAATGCACTTATTTGCTTAGGCAAATTAATTGTCATATAATGCATGATACTGCATTACTATAATGCACTAAGTTTCATGGGCAAATGAATAGTAATTTACTGCGTTACTTTAACACTTATTTGCTTAGGCAATTTAATAATTATTCACGGCATTATTTTAATTCACTTAGTTGCTTAGGCAAATTAATAGTTAATTTCTTCTTTACAATTGTGCACTTAGATGCTTAGGAAAATTAATAATTTTGTACTGCTTCGCTATAATACACCTAGTTTCTTAGGCAAATTAATGATATTTTATAGCATCACCAATATGCACTTAGTTGCTTAGGCAAATTAATATATATAATGCATCACTATAATGCACTTTGTTGTTTCGGCAAATTAAAATTTGTATACTGCGTCACCATGACACACTTAGTTTTTTAGGCAAATTAATAGGTATATATGCATCATACTGCTTTACTATAATGCACTTAGTCTTTTAGACTAAAGAATATTTATTTAGTGCGTTACATTATTACACGTAGTTGTTTATTCAATTTAATGTTTATTTACTCTGTCACTTTAATGCATTTAGTTGCTTGGGAAAATTAAAGGTTATATACTGCGTCACCCTAATGCACTTAATTGCTTAGGCAAATTAGTAATTATTTACTCTGTCACTATAAAAACTTAGTTGCTTAGGCCAACTAATTGTAATTTACTGCGCACAGTAATACAATTAGTTTCTTATGCATATTAATAGTTTTATACTGCGTTCCTATTAAGCATTTAGTTGTTTAGGCAAATTAATACTCATATATGCGTCACTCTAATACACTTAGGTGCTTAGCAAATTAAAAGTTTGTACTGTGTCTCTCTATTACACATAGTTGCTTAGGCAGATTAATAGTTATATACTGCATTACTGTAAAATACTTAGTTCCTTAGGCATACTAATATTTATGTACTGCTTCAATGTAATTCACTTAGTTATTTAGGGAAATTAGTAGTTATATCCAGCGTCACTATAATGCATTTAGTTTCTTAAGCAAACTAATTATTCTTTACTATGTCATTCCAAATCACTTAGTTTCTTAGGCTAATTATTACACATATAGTGCTTCACATTAATGATCTTAGTTGCTTAGGCAAATTAGTTGTTATATACTGTGTCAATATAATGCATTTAGTTGCTTAGGCATATTAATAATTATGTACTGCGTCACTATAATGCACTTAGTTCCTTAGGCAAATAAATAGTTATTTATTGCATCATTCTGCTTTAAAATAATGCACAATGTTGCTTAGGCAAATGAATAGTTATTAATTGCGTTAATTTAATACACTTTGTTCCTTAGGCAAATTATTTTTATGTACTGCTTTATTATAGGTCACTTAGTTGCTTAGGGAAATTAATTGTTATGTAGCTCTTTTCTAAAATGCACTTGGCTCCTTAGGCCAATTAATAGTTACGTACTGCGTCACTTTATAGCACTTAGTTGCTTAAGGAAATAAATGGTTATTTACTGCGTCACCATAATGGGCTTAGTTGCTTAGACAAATTAGTAGTTATGAACTGCGTCACTATAATCCACATATTGCTTAGTCAAATTAATAGTAATGTACTGCGTCACTCTAATGCACTTAGTTTCTTAGGTAAATTAATAGCTATATTCAGCATCACTATAATTCACTTAGTTACTTAGGCATATAAATAGTTATGTACTGCCTAACTATAATACACTTAGTTGCTTATGTTAATAAATAGTTATTTATTGCGGCACTATAATACACTTAATTGCTTAGGCAATTCAATTTTATATACTGCGTCACTCTAATGCTCATAGTTGCTTAGGCTAATTAATAGTTATATCCTGCGTCACTCTAATGTACTTAGTTGCTTAGGCCAATTAATATTTATGTACTGCTTCACTATAATTCATGTAGTTGCTTAGGCAAATTAACATATATTTAATGCTCACTATAACGCACTTAGTTGCTTAAGAAAATTAATATTTAATTACTGCGTCTCTATAATTCACTTAGTTGTTTTAAGCAAATTTTTACTTATGTACTGCATCATACTGCTTTACTATAATTCACCACGTTGCGTAGGCAAATGAATAATTATTTGGGGCATTATTTTTTACACTTTGTTCCTTAGGCAAATTAATCGTTAATTACTTCGTCACTATAATGCTCTTAATTGCCTAGATATGTTAATATATATGTACTGCGTCACTCTATTGCACATTGTTTCTTAGGCATATTAGTAATTATGTACTGCCTCACTATAAATCAGTTAGTTCCTTAGACAAATTTATAGTTATGTACTACGTCACTATAAGGCTGTTAGTTTCTTAGGTAAATAAATAGATATGTACTGCTTCACTATAATACCCTTTTTTACTTAGGCATATTAATAGTTATATACTGCGGCACTGTAATACCCTTTGTTGCTTAGGCAAATTAAGTATTATATACTGCGTCTCTATATTACTCTTAGTTGCTTAGGCAAATTAGGAGTTATGTACTGCGTCAGTATAATGCACTTATTTTTTAGCAATTTAATAGTAATATGCTGAGTCACTATAAAGCACCTAGTTGATTAGGCAAATTCATTTTTATATACTGTGTCACTCTAATACACTTCATTGTCCGGGCAAATTTGTAGTTATATATTGCGTCACTTTAAAGCACTTAGTTGCTTAAACATATTATTAATTATGTACTGTGTCACTCTAATTCACTTAATTTAATAGGAAAGTTAATAGTTATATACGGCGTCAGTATAATGCACTTAGTTGCTTAGGCACATTGTTAGTTATATACTGTGTCACTATAATGCAATTAATTGCTTTGGCAAATTAATAGTTATATACTGCGTCACTTTAATACACTTAATTGCTTAGGCATATTTATTGTTATTTACTGCGTTCCTATAATGCACTTTGTAGCTTAGGCATGTAATTAATTATGTACTTCACTGTAATACACTTATTTTCTTAGGCAAATTAATAATTATGTACTGCGTCACTATAATGTACTTAGTTGCTTAGGGAAATTAATAACTTTGTACTGTGTCTCTCTAATACACTTAGTTGCTTAGGCAAGTTAATAGTTTTTTACCTTGTCATTCTAATGCACTTAGTTTCTTAGGCAAATTTGTAGTTAATTACTGCATCACTTTAATGCTCTTAGTTGCTTAAGCAGAGTAATAGTTATGTACTGCGTCACTGTAATACACTTAGTTTCTTAGGCAAATTAATAATTATTTACTGCGTCACTATAATGCACTTAGTTGTTTAGGCAAATTAATAGTTATTTACTTCGTCAATATAATGCACTTAGTTGCTTAGGCCTATTTATAGTTATTTACTGAATCGTACTGCGTTACTATAATTCACTTAACTACTTGAACAATGCACACGCCTCTGCAGTAATTATTTCCCCTTATGTTGTTCCCTATGGACTCAAAATACGCACCCCTATTGTGAAGCACTTTTAGTACCCTTTTTTCCAGCAACATGAACGACACACCTGTACCTGATGTCCTCACTGCTAGTAATGAAGCCCCATGCGTCACAAAGAGGGAAGTTGTGACGTCAGCTCCCACCTTATTCTCGATCTCAATTCTATATTGTACAACCCTTTGTGCACAGAATTTAAAATAACGAAAATAATATATTAGTTATGATATAAATTTGTTCCTAGAGTGAACACAAATCCTTTTTTACATATCACTTATATTTCTCATAAATATTTCCGTAAATAAAGAAAATTTTTCAAAGGCTCTGAGAAAGGAGCGTCCTTCTATGTTCCTCAAAAGCGGGGCAACGTAGCGTTTAACCCTTATCCTGCTAACGTGGAGAATACGGTTAACTCCTAATAATGCCAGCAAATGGCAGATGGGATTAAAATCGGCATTTAAACGCTTAAAAAACGATATACTGATTCGAATCTTCAGAGGAATTTTAATATGTCTGACTCATTGAATTCTGAAACTTCCTGAAGGGAAGATCCTTTGTCCCTTCCACCAGAGCTGCTCAACGATTTGTGGAATTCCTCATTTGAACACCTTTTATAATAAAAATCTTTGCCTTTACTATTGCAGGAAATTTCACAGATGATGCTGTATGCCAGGTGTACATTATATCAGAAAACAATCTTGTCACCATGAGTTTCAGCAACAACTTCTCATTCGTGGATTCGAAGAAAAGAGAGGTTAGTCTCTTTTAACTTCTATTTTCTTACGACGTGAACTGAAACCTTAAATCTATTATTAAATTTGTTTTATAGATTTCAAAGCGATATCATCCGCCAGCGAATCGGGAGATTTTTAAGCTTTAAAAAAATTAAAATTTTTGGATATCATGATACATTTACATTTGTAGTGAAGTACATACTGTAGCATTTGCAGAAATAAGTGAATCAGTTGTCTTGAAACATAACACAGAACAAAAAAACACAACACACCATTCCACTCGTTACATCCTCAAGATGCCCTCCATTACGTTTTTTACATTCAGCAAGCCGATCGTGAACACTACTCATGGCCCTACGTAACACGTCGACCGGGATTCTTGAAATCTCTTCCTGTACCCGCAGTGCAAATCCAAGTGTAAAATACGCCAGACATTGCTTTCTGATAGTCCCAGTTTCTTGGAATGAAACACAGCCGACCGGCGAGGACTTTGTTCGAATGATGCTCTCACAGCGTCAATGTTGTGTGGGGTGCGAACTGTTTTAACACTACCACCTTTCTTCTTAACAGATGAGCCGGTCTCTTCAAAGTTGCTTACCCACGTCTTTATGGCATGAGCTGACGGCACTTTACTCTTTCGATGAATCCCGAGTTTCTTATGAATTTCACGTTGAGCGGCAACGTAGCTATCGTTGTTCTTATAAAATGATTTTGCGGCGAAAGCACTCTATGCACCAGTCCACGACTCCATTTCAAACTGAATGCTATTCACGGCCACGCCTCGTGGCAGCATCATTCCCCTTCATCGCTCAAGCTAAAAATAGAAAAACGCCGTTGACATATCGCCCGCTTCGCTGGCGGACCCTGTATTACTTTAAATGTTATAGTTTCAAATCAATTCATTTTTTCCTTTTACAATACCAGTAATGTGACCACGGCCATCTCTGTTTGCAGATAGCCGACGTCTATTCAAGCGTGTTGAAATGCCAAAGCAATGTGAAGAACGTAGCCAGATCGGTGAGCTCAAACGGAGAACTGATGGAAGATCAAACTGATGTGACATCATACTTTGTGGACGATAAAGAACAAAAGCCAATCAACAAGGAGGATATCACAATGTGAGTAACAACATACATGTGTGGTCCAACTCACAACAACCAAGAACAACTTGGAATTTTGTACGTCATTATTTAAATTACTTCACCTTTAGATTGGAGGGAGAGTCCCCTTCCTGGGGACCCTGATGGATATTTAGAAAAGGGTCTGGAGACGGGCATCTCTTTCCATAGGGGCCCCGTTTGGGAAACCAGGAGGAGGGCTCATCTACCGGGGCTTTGAGAGATGGATAAAGGGGCTATGTGGATGGAGCTTCTCTCTCTGAAGAGTCTCCGTGTAAGGGGGCCTCAGAGTGGAGCTCCTTCACTGGGGACCCTGGAAGATATGTTAAGAAAGTCTCCGGATA
>Ga0123357_10001406_pt1 | contig 25503 bp, 21 predicted proteins | sample TergutEmb28metaG_FD_89873 | JGI IMG/M metagenome (GOLD analysis project Ga0123357, IMG submission 89873) | Embiratermes neotenicus P4 segment gut microbial communities from Petit-Saut dam, French Guiana - Emb289 P4 | ecosystem: Host-associated > Arthropoda: Insects > Digestive system > Gut ...
GATCAACTCTATGTTGCCTCTTCGCCTGCTGACGCCACAGGCGGTGCGATCCACAGCGCCAGCCAATGTGATGGGTGCCATTCTGCGGGGGGTCGCTGATCGTTCCTTTGTGTCGCGGCCGCAGCTCGTCGCTGCGACGTCACTCGCGCGCAGCACCATTGACGGATGCATTGCGCGGTTGATTGATGCCAACGTCTTGGAGGAGTACGAGGGGGTGAGACAAAGCCGTTACGGTCGGCCCGGCACAGCGCTATCGGTCAGTCCGCTCGCGGGCACCGTGTGCGCCGCCGAGATTGACACGCGTTTCATTCGGTTGGCAATCTCCGACCTCAATCAAGACGTTCTTGGAGTGGCGGAGGTGAAACACCAGATTGAGGCGGGGCCTCAGTCCGCGGTCGATGTCGTCATGGATGCGTATGAGAGTTTATTGAAAAGAATTCATCAGAGCATCGGGCGATTGTTGTGCGTTGCGGTCAGCGTACCTGGCCCTGTTGATGTTCACCGCGGTGTCGCAGTGAGGCCGCCTATCATGCCGGGATGGGACGAGTTCCCGCTGTCGCGCGAGTTGAGCAACCATTTTGGGTGCCCCATTGTTGTCGACAATGACGTGAACCTGATGGCTATCGCCGAATCGCGTGTGCTCGACTCAAAATCCTTGCCTATGCTCGTAATCAAGGTTGACACAGGCATTGGAAGCGGACTCGTCTTGCCCAACGGTGAGTTGCTGCGAGGTGCCGCTGGCGCTGCTGGCGATATAGGTCACGTCTCGGTGCCAGAAGGCGACGGCACAATCTGTACATGTGGAAATGTCAACTGCCTGGAGGCAGTCGCGTCCCTGGAAGCCGTGGCACGAAAACTGACAGCGCCTGGAGGCGCGCCAGTGACCCAGGAGGATGTGTTAGCCCGTGTTGGCGCCGGCGACGGTGCAGCCACGCGCGCTGTGCGTGACGCAGCGGCAACAATCGGCAAGATCGTTGCCGCTTTGGTTCATTTCTACAACCCGGCGCGCATCGTGCTTGCCAGCCATTTGATCGAGGTGACAGACGATCTTCTCGCTGGCATTCGCTCGGAGGTGTACAAGCGAGCGCTGCCTCTGGCGACACGAAACCTGGCGATCACGCATGGGTTATTGGGTGATACTGCCGCAATAACAGGCGGGCTCGTGCTCGCCATCGAACACACATTCGCCCCTGATCGCATCAACGACCTACTCACGAAACAGGCACGGTAGCGACGAGCCCTGCAGCTGTTCATTGTCAGTGATCCGAGCAGGTCAACCATCCGCGAAACCGCTGACTGCAGGTGCCAGATCATGACACCGTCGCAGTGCTCATGGCGTTGGGCTCAACCCGCTTTTGACTGTGGAGCCGTCACAGAATCCAGCCGGTCTGCAATTGAACGAAACGCTGTATCTCGGTATGCGGCTCGCGCGGTCGCTGATGGGTGGAAACACAATGTGCACTAGCACTTCATCAAGGTGGGGCCGCGCCAGCAGCGTGGGGCGGCCAAGACGAACTCCGCGGTCACGCTTGCCGACCCGGATACTGAACTGGCCAAGCAACCGAGTTTCGGTGGATTATCTTGTTAGGCAGAATGATCGATACAGGCGGCTGCTCGCCGTTGATTTGGGCAAGCAAAAGATTCACAGCTTTCGAGCTCAACTCGCGCACGGGGCGCGAAACAACGGTCAGAGCGGGTGTCATGATGCTTGCCCATAGCGAATCGTCAAAGCAAATCAGCGACAGTTCATCGGGTAACGAAACATTGACGGCGCTGCAAGCTGAAATGATAGCCAAGGCAACTTCCGAGTTTCCAGCCAAGATCGCAGTCGGCCGGTCAGGGTGTTTCAGCATGGTCGTCGCTGCTGTTACTGCTTCCTCATGGCTATTGCCCACCAACGCAAACCAGTGTGGTTGAGCATCAAGACCGGCCGCTTGCATTCCCTCCAACCATCCGAGGGCGCGATCTTCCACTGGCGATATCACAGAACTCATGTTGTCAACGGTCGGCAGACCAGTGGTCACAGTCTCTGACATTGTGATAAACCCAATCTTACGGTGTCCGGCTTGTTGCAGAATTTTGACGCACTCGGCGGCCGAAGGCCGGTCGTCCGTGCATACAGCGCAAGCTTCAACATCGTCCGCCCTTCGATCAAGAAAGACCAACGGCGCCGCTGCGGAACCGCCACGCATTAGATGCTGATGGCCCGTTCGCGCAGCAGTAACGACGATCAATCCGTCCACCTTCTTGTCAAGAAGTACTCTGACGGCCTTCCTCTCATTGTCCAGATTCTCATCTGTTGTCAGCACTAGCGTGTTGTATTCGCGCAGCGCCAGTTCGTGGATTATCGAGATCGTCGTCTGGCTGAAGAATGAACCGCTTACATCTGCCGTCACCAAACCAACGCTGCCGGTGTGCCCTGACCTCATTGCTTGCGCGATGGGGTCGGGCCGGTAGCCGATACGGTCGGCAACCGATCGAACCCGTGCGATGGTCTGTGCGCTCACCCGCCCGTAGCCGGCAAGGGCGCGCGACGCGGTGGCACGAGATACACCGGCTATCCTCGCCACGTCCACAAGACGCGGGCTGGCCGATGGCGGAACCTCCGAATCCATCGCATCTCCCTAACTTCCAGGTCGGGCTGTTGACAACCCGAGAGTGATTAGGCCTATACTAGTCGTATCGATGTGCGGGATCGTTCTCGCGCATAACCAAACAGAGTGTTCAAAGGAGAATTAATGAAAAAGACTCAGTGGGTCGCCGCAACCTTCTTGACGGCATTTGCGCTCGCGGCGGCCTCCGGATGTGCCGGAAACTCGGCTGTTGCACCTTCCTCCACCCAGGCATCGACGCCATCCGATTCAGGCTCGGGGTCGGGGGGCACCGCGACTCTTCGGGTGGCATTCGTGGCCGGCATCACCTCTGACCCCTTCTTCCGGGCCATGCAGCTTGGAGCAGAGGACGAAGCTCAGAAACTTGGGATTGACCTAATATGGACCGGCTCGCCTGATGAGTACTCGCCCGAGTCGCAGATTCCGTTTGTGGATGGGGCACTGGCCAACAATATCGATGCCTTGATTCTTGTGCCGACCGACCCTGATTCCCTGCAGCCCAGCGTCGAAAAGGCCAAGCAGCAGGGCATACCCGTCATCACAGTTGACACGACGGTCACCGATCAGTCGTACCTGACCTCCCACATCACAGGCGACAACGTTCAAGGCGGCCAGGCAGCCGCAAAGACACTGGCGGATCAGATCGGCGGTTCCGGGCAGGTTTTCATCATGAATGGCTCGCCTACTGCTACTACCAACACGCTCAGGGAAAAAGGGTTCAGGGACGAGTTGGCCGCCAACTATCCCAATATCACCATCGTCGGCATGGAATACACCCAGAGTCAGCCAGCGAATGCCACATCCGCAATCAACACAGCTATTCTGAAGTGGCCAGACCTCAAGGGCATCTTTGCCATCGACGGTACTTCGGGAACTGGCGCCGTCGCAGCGCTTAGGAACACAAACACGGTGGGCAAGATCAAACTGGTCGGTTATGACGCCTACAGCACCGAAGTGGCCGATCTTGAATCTGGTGCCTTCTCCGCACTGATTGCGCAAGACCCCGCGCAAGAGGCACGGTTGGCACTGCAGGACGCAAAAGCCAAGGTCACAGGCGTCGGTGTTTCCGACATTCAGGCATCCGTTGTCATACCGAATGTGGTGATGACTCAAGACAACCTGAGTGACACCAAGCAGTACCAATACGCCGACTGACAACAGTCGGTCTGAGGAATAGTGGGGCCGAGAATGGTCACAGATCGCGAGGCGCGTCCGGTAACCCCCGGCAGCGGTCTAAAGGAAAAGACCATGCCATATCGTCAAGAGATCCTCTTGACTGTCGTGCTTCTTGCGATGATTGGGCTGTTCTCGGCCATCAACCCGCGGTTCTTGTCAGGCGCCGCTGCGGCCAACGTCTTACAGGACTTTGGGCCAGTTATGTTGATGGCGATCGGTGAGACTTTCGTCATCATCTCGGGCGGTATCGATCTTTCAGTCGGATCGGTGCTAGGCCTGTCAGGGGTTGTGACGGCAATAGTTGTAAAGAGCGCCTATTCTGCTGGCCTTGGTGCCGGCGCCACAATTGTGATCGCCACTGTCAGCGGGTTGGCTGCGGGCGCGGCAGTCGGCCTAATCAACGGAATCCTGGTTACTAGAGTGCGGCTTGCTCCATTTATTGCGACTCTGGCAACCATGGGCGCTGCAGCCGGAATCACGCTCGTGGTCACCAATGGGGTGCAAATTGCTGGCGGCCCCCGGGCGCAGGTCGTTGCGATAGGCACCCGCACCTTCGCAACAGTTTTCACCGGCCCGGTCCTGGTCGTGCTGGCTGCTACAGCGATCGCCTGGCTTCTCTTGTCAATGGCAAGGTTCGGCAGATACACATACGCGATCGGTTCCAATATGTTTGCGGCAAGGGCTGCTGGTCTGAAAGTAGACGCTCACCTCATCAAGGTATACATCCTGTCCGGGCTGATGGCTGCAATGGCCGGCATCTTCGTGTACTTCCGCCTGGCCAGCGGCTCGCCTTCGTCAGGCCAAGGCGGTGAACTGCAGGCTATCGCCGCGGCCGTCATTGGTGGAGTCAGCCTCGCCGGTGGGATTGGCCGGATGGGCGGTACGTTCTTGGGCACTCTCATAATCACGTCCATCCTTTCCGGGTTGATCCTTATTGGGGTTCCGCCTGCATGGCAACGAGTGGTAATCGGTGGTTTGATAGCTATCGCGGTCGCTGTTCAAGGCATCGGAAATGTTGACAAGGGCACCAAATGACAGAACTTTACGGTGTGCGGGGCGTCACCAAGCACTATGGCGCAGTATTGGCACTTGACGACGTAACACTTGGTGTTAACGCCGGCGAAGTGCTCGGTCTGGTCGGTGATAACGGTGCTGGCAAATCCACCCTTGTCAAGGTTCTATCCGGGGCTCATCAGCCAGACGCGGGCGAAATCCTGCTCGAAGGTGTTCCCTGCGTTTGGCGGTCGCCGCAAGACGCGATCAAGGCGGGCGTCGAGACGCTTTACCAGGATTCTGGCCTTGCGCCAGATCTGTCGGTTAGCGCCAACCTATTCCTCGGTCGAGAGATTGTGAGACACGGCCTACTCGGCAAACTGGGATTCCTGTCCAACAAGGAGATGGATGCTGCGGCCATGCGTGAACTGGAAAGGATTGGCATCTCGGTGCCGCCTTCTGGCAGGACGGTTTCCCGGTTGTCGGGCGGTCAACGTCAGGCAGTGGCGATAGGTCGTGCCGTCGCCTGGGCCAGCAAGGTCATTCTGTTGGATGAGCCGACAAATCATCTTGGCGCCAAGCAGTCTCGCGAAGTGCTTTCCGTCATCCAGCAGGCCAAGAACAATGGACTCGGGGTCATTTTCATTTCGCACACGCTGCCACACGTTCTTGAAATTACCGACCGAATCGTAGTGTTACGTTTGGGACGTGTCGAAGCCGATGCCCCGACCAGTTCATTTGACGGTGATAGCCTTGTGAAGATCATCACAGGAATATCGAAAGCAAAGTCCCAGCGGTGAATAAGGGGAAACCAAATGACTATGTCGAATAATGCTCAGCAGCCTTGGGAGATGGCCGCCGGGGAAATTGCCGCTGTGCTATCGCGCGTTGAGCATGAGCAATTCGCAGCCGTTTTGAGCGTATTCTCCGACACATCCAGGCGATGGTTCTTCTCTGGCCAAGGCCGCTCAGGATTGGTTGCGCGAATGGTCGCCATGCGAGCAATGCACATTGGTCGGCAGGCACACGTGTTGGGCGAAGCAACGTGCCCCGCGATCACCCCTGATGATGGCATGGTGTTTTTCTCCGGTTCAGGCGAGACCCCCGTAACGATTCATTTCGCGGAAATCGCGCACGCAGTCGGCGCAACTGTTGTTGCGGTCACGCACGCGCCGCACAGCCGGATCGTCGAACTCGCCGACTGCGCGTTAATCGTGCCGGTGCAACGATCGTCGCAGTTACCCGGGAATCTATCGGAGCAGTGCTCGCTCGTCCTGATGGATTCCTTACTCACCACGGCTGCCTCGGCCCTTGAAGATCCTGCGGCCACCCTTTTCCGGCAACACACAAATATGCAATGAGACCATCTGTTGTAGTCGTGGGCGACGCCCTAATCGACAGAATTCAGGCTCACAACCAAATAGTTGTGAGACCTGGTGGCGCAGCCTTGAACCTGGCGGTAGGTGCCAGCGTACTTGGCGATGATTCGACACTGGTATTCAACTGGACAGACGACGTTCACGGAAGAGTCATTTCCGACCACTTGTCCAGCCATGGCGTGAAACAGGTCATACTCAGCAGAAACCGGGGTACCGGCATCGCTACAGCCACGCGCGGCACCGACGGATCAGTCAGTTACTCATTTAACGAGGCCGCAATAAGGCGAACCTTCCGTCTCAATGATGAGGCTGGTCAAGCGATCGCCTGCGCCGATGTGCTGGTCGTCACATCTTTCCCTTTCGACGATTCAGAGTCAGTTGACCACGTGATTGATGCGCACAAGCACAGCCATGCAATTTTGGTTATCGATCCAAACCCTCGGCCCGCGATGATGCGCAACAGGGACTCATTCCGCCAAGGGTTTGAAAGACTTGCTTCGGCATCCACCATCGTGAAAGTCAGCGATGAGGACATTGCCATACTGTACAGCTCTGAACAGTTGCCTGAAAAATGCGCCCACCACAACATCGTGCTGGTAACGCACGGGCAGAAAGGGGCGACAGTGGAAACATCTGGTACCCGCGTCCATTGCGCATCAGCGCCACTGCCGCTGCCGATCGTTGACACAGTGGGTGCAGGTGATGCAACACTGGCGTCTTTTGTAGATTCAGTGGCAACCCTCGGAATCTCACATGACGCGCAGGGTTGGCAGCAGATCCTGTCGCGAGCCATGACAATAGCGGCGTGGACGTGTCGTAGCCCCGGTGGGTTGGTTCGGACTGGCCCAGATGATGCCGAACAGTGAATAGGAGAGTTTCCATGAAGTTGCAGGTTGCGTGTGATGTGTTTGATTTGGACGAGGTAGTCAGGCTCATCGAACAAGTCGGTCCCTTTGTGGACATCATCGAAGTTGGTACGCCTCTGATGCTCAGCTGCGGCGTTGAGGCAATTCGCAAACTGCGAAGTCACTGGCCCAACATACCAATATTGGCCGACGCAAAGATCGCGGACGGGGGCTATGCGGAGGCAGCGCACTGCTTCTCTGCCGGCGCTTCATATGTGACGGCTCTTGCGCTGGCCGATAACGCAACAATTGTTGGTTGTCTGGATGCTGCCGCCGCGATGCATGGCACCATGGTGATTGATCTATTGTGCGTTGACGACTTGGTGGCGCGAGCACGCGCCTTGGAATCTCTGGGTGTCCAGTGTGTCGGGGTGCATACGGGTGTGGATAGTCAGGCAGCAGGGCGCACCCCACTCGGCGACTTGCGCGCCATTCGAGCCACCGCATCAAATATGCAGGTGTCGGTGGCAGGCGGAATAGGCCCGGGAAATGTGGGCCAATATCTGGCATATCAACCAGACATTGTCGTTGTTGGTTCAGCTATTACTGGCGCGAGAGATCCGTCCATCGAGGCTGCCGCAATCAGTCAGCTAATACATACCGCCAATACGGCCAAAGAAGGTGCCGCATGACTAGTGTGCGATACGCGGTTTCGGTCATGTCTGGAGACCTAACGAATCTTCAACAGACGATCAGAGCCCTCGAGGAAATCGGCATTGAAACCCTTCACATAGACGTCATCGACGACGTTTTCAGCCCGAGTATGCCCATTGGTTTGGAAACGGCCATGCGTATCCGTCAAATCACGGATCTGTCGTTGGATGCCCATGTGATGTCAGTGAACAACGAGCTGCTGGTACGTCAGATGATCAACGCTGGCATGGATTCGATCACGTTCCATCAAGAGACAACACTGCATATAGATCACCTGATATCTTTGATTCGAAATGCTGGAAAGCGTGTCGGGATTGGCTTGAATCCAGCGACATCGTTGTCAGTGCTCGACTTCATCTTGCCGCAAGTCGACACCGTCTGCGTCATGCTGATTAATCCAGGCTATGCCACTGACGCAAATGAACGCCAGGTGCCATATGCGGTCACCAAAGTCCAACGTCTACATGAACTCATTTCTGAGCAGCGGCTTGAAGTTGGTATCCAGGTGGACGGACGAGTCTCGTTTGAAACCATTCCGGGCTTGATTGCGGCCGGTGCCACTGGTCTCGTCCTTGGAAGTAGCAGCATTTTCCGCAAGGGACGAACTTTGCAAGAGAATAAGCAGTTGCTGGATCGTGTTATCGGCGGATCGGTGGGCCGCGATGCGTGACGTGACGAGTGGTGCATACGAATTCGCGCAGCGCGCAATCCTCGGCGAGGTTGCCACCACCATGGCTGCCGTTGACGGCATTCAGGTGGAGAAACTCTGCAACATGATTGAGGACGCGCGGCGGGTCTTTTTCATTGGGGTTGGGCGAGTCATGTTGTCTCTGGAAGCCATGGCCAAACGTCTTGCGCATCTGGGTGTCGACACGGTCGTTGTCGGACAGATCACAGAACCCGCAATAACGCGGGCTGATCTGCTCATAGTCGGTTCCGGCAGTGGGGCCACGGTCGTTCCTTTGGGTATTGCGAAGAAGGCCCATGATCTGGGGGTCCCTGTTGCACACATCGGTTCTTGCCCAAATAGCCCCATGAGTCAGTTCGCAGATCACTTTGTGCGCATCCCCGCGCCAAGCAAACTGGAACTTCCTGATGAAACAAAATCTCGGCAACCAATGACCAGCTTGTTCGAGCAGTGCCTTTTGCTACTCGGTGACGCCATAGCGCTCATGATGGTCTACCGCAATGATCTGAATCTCGCTGAATTGTGGCACTTCCACGCAAACCTGGAGTAATCCGTCACGGCTGCGACTCTAGTAGAATCAGTGCGATGGCAGGCCCGGGAGTAAACCCACCCTATTTTGACACCGTCCTTACCGGTGCAGGCGTCTCGCTGGCGCCTCCATCTAGCCTACCGTCTGGTGACCAGCTTGCCCGGCTTCTTTGGTTGCTTGTCGCAGGCTCTGGGCCCCATCACTGCTCAGATACGGTCATCGACACTGTGGCTCAAGATACCGCCGCCGGGTCTGGGCTCAGGCTTGAGGAGATGGCGGAGACTCTTTCGGGGGTTCTCGATTCGACTCTCATCGCATGCGTGTATGAAGTTGTCGCGAATGCGAAACCCAACACGGCGCACCTTGCGCTGGCAGCACTCGGTGTGCGCACATTGCTTACGGTCAATGTAGACAAACTGCACGAAACCGCTGGCCAGCCAGCAATTCACCTTCACGGCATCTGCGACGATCCAACATCTATCATCACGACGATTGGCGGCTACCTGAAAGGTCTCCCACAGAGCACAACGGACTCTTTGCGGCAGGCAGTCGCGGGTAGGCGCGTGACAACTCTAGGCTACAGCGGCCGGGATCGAGACGTCCTCCCATTGCTTGTCTCTTTCAACCCTGCGGCTCTCGACTTCGGCGTTTTCGCCAGCGCCTCCCTCACAGACGACGTGCGAGAAGAGTTGTCACATATGGACCCATCCCTGCTCGTGGAAACCGCCGGTGATGCGACGACACGCTTATGTGCAATCGCAAACGCGCAAGGCGTTAACATACCCTTGGCACATGCTTCCACGTCGACCGTCGACTACAACATGGTGCGCCCCCACGACGTGTTCTCGCCTGGCACCCTTACCCAATTCAGCAGAATTACGCCCCGAGAACGATCCCAAGCAATCGCACTCGTCCTGTTCCGCCTTGGCAGATCGGCGGACACCTTGGCGGTGTACCGCCAAATCGAGGCCGATGGCATGGGCGGACCCGCCATAAGCAAAGGGATTTCGCGCACCTTGCATTCCGTGGGCGGCTCATTGAATGAAGCGAAAGCCATCCACGAAATAGCCACGTCATTCAGGCGAGTGCGAAGCCTCGGATCACTGCGCGAAGCTGCGTTCTGTTTGAATGAACTTTGTGCTCGATACCGTTCATTCGGAAACATACCAGCAGCCCTATTCGTGAACCGCCTTGACTATTTGCTTCTGCGGACCAGGCGTCTGTTCACGCGGTCTGATCACAAAATGGATCGGCGCCTACGCTCATGCCGTGTGACTCTTGGAATGATAATGAACTCAATGGGACACCCAAAGAGCGCACTGTTGATCTTGGAATCAGTGATAACCCAAGCCGAACAAAACGGCGAACCGAAGAACCTCATGGCGGCTTCGTTGTGGGCAGCCGATGCGCTGAAGACACTTGGAGGGCTACCCGAGGCGCAGAAAAGGCTCACTAAAGCTGCGCAACTGGAAGAATACGATGTCCAAGCCAACAAGGATTGGGTCATTTGGAAACGCGCCGAAATCGCGATCTTGATGGATGAAGACAACCAAGCCGAAAATCAGATCGCGAGTCTTCTCAGTGCCGGCGTCCGACCGGATCAAGAATACTGGTACGACATGACTCTGGCCGACGCAGCTCGAGACCACTCGACGACCGCATGCAGGAATTTTCTGAGGAATTCGCAAATGGCTCTGGACCGTTGCTGCGCGGGCGACAATAACCCTGGGCGAAGATACGTTGCAGCCCGAGTTCTACTTCTGCTTCACCAAGCAGAGTGCGAAAGACTTGACTTAAGACCGGCACAGTGCCAGTCCCATTTGACATCAGCGTCCCGACTGCTTCGGAACCGAAAAACCGCGCCATTCGGCAACCCGGTTGTAACAGCAATCGCAGCAACAATCAGAGCTGAAATGGTCTGTGCATATGACCTTACGTCAGGAGTCCCGCTACTACGGAGGGCCCTTCGAATGAACCGTGACGCTGGCGCACGCTACGGAGCGCTCCGCGCAGCAATATCACTGCAAGAAGCCACAGGCCAAGCAGATCCCACCATACCGGCGCTTCTGACGATCACAGGCGATAAGAGAGCCGCACGGCGGATTGGGCAAGGCCGCAACGCGCTGAGTTTTCCAAACCATTTCGACTTCAGTTGACCTGGCCGCCCGATTCCGGTGTCGGGTCGCGGCGCGCTTTTGATGCCGTTCGGGCTTCAGCGCAGCGCAATTCAGTGGTTGGCGGGCCCTGTCGGTATGAGGTCGCCTGTTGCAAGGACAACATTGAAGTCTTGGCCCTTGGCATACGAACCGCACACTATTTCTGACGCATCGTGGAAGGCGTGTTGAAATAGTCTTCCGAGCCCAGATAGCTCATCCTCGCAGTAAACGCTGAACCGCAAATTAGAAGAATTACTTGCTATCAGGTCTTGCAGGTCCTTTCTTTCAATCTTTACTGCAAAGCGGTAAGCGTTCTGATCGTCGTTTCCTTTGCGATATCCTTCAATCGCAAGTGGCTCGGGTGAAAACAACGGTATTACATGTCGCATTCCCACCAGTCCACCAGCAGCACTGACGTGCATGACAGTGGCGACCTCAACGTGAATGTGGACGATTGCCCTTCGCGACCGGTTGATGACCTTGATTTTCAATTTGTCGTCAGATGGGTCAAAGCAAGCCAAAGTCGCAATGTCCACTTTGGGACGCAAGAGCCTGAGCAACACGACCCAAACGAAGGAAGCGACGAGGCTTGCTGCTACCCCCACGACTAGTGATTCAACCATGATGATTCCCATCTTCCGCGGCGTGCAGCGGTGAGGCGGGTTCACAGTCTTTCCCTTTTTTACCGCCAAACCTTCGCCTCAGCCCACAAAGCAGATCAGTCAGTGTCGAATGCCTGTCTGGTTGCGGATTCGCTGGATACGCGTAGACGCCGCCATCTTCCCCGTCTTCTTCGAAGAGAATGCTTACATCAGCCAAGCCCGTTGGGGGCAGGACGTAAATATTGACGAACTTTGCCACAGGAAAAGTCTAATGAAACGCTGCCAACGGCATTGTGCCAGGGTGCAAGGTCATTGCAGACTTGGCTGAGTTCAAGGCCATGGCCGAAGTGATAGTCGCCAACCGCCATGCCCCAGAACTAAGTGATGTAGCCACCAAGGTCTACACCAGGGACTTGTACCAGCGCGATTAGGTCGATCGAACCGGCCCATCCAGCGCGCAAGTCTTATCAAATCGTTATCCACAAAGGGGTATGTCCGGATACCAAGCAGGCGCTATGCTTAGTAAGTTGTCATTATGTCATGGCTTGTGAGAAGCCTGAACGAGAGAAAGGGAGCCCGACGTGAAATGCGATGCGGCAAGTTCTGTCCGGTCAACCAGTAGACCCAACACGCCCAGCCCCGCCAGCCGGCAGCTCACGACTTTCCATTGCCAAGATCGCCTGAAGGGGGGCATGTACACCGCGTCACGCTCGTGTGTCGCGCGTACCTCGGCTTGGCTGTAGGGGTGGCGAGATGACCACCAAGACAGCAACAACGCTCTTGTCTACCGGTACCTCGGTCGACTGGGCGGGTGAACCGTGGGCCAGTTCGGTTGCGCAGGCTATGCGGGCCATTGACTTGGTGTCCCGCCGGCAACTGATAAGTTGCATTGCTGACGCGGCGCAAACCGTCAGTGGCGGCAATGGCGGGTTCGTCGTAGTTGGCGCCCGCAGACAAAAAAGCGTGACCGATACCATGACCCGGGCCAAGTTTCAGCCGCCGGCTGGGGTCGCCCTGATCTCTGATCGGTTCCTGCTACTCAGCAGCCCCGACAACTGGGTCAACAAGCGCATTATCTTGACCGATGACACCACCAGGTCGGGCAAGACGGCCGACCGTGCAAACAGGGTTGCGAGTTGCGTTTGGGACGACGAACAGATCGTGGTGCCTGACGACGCAGTCAGTGGTACCCGGGTCAAGGTGGCCATCGAGCTCAAGGGTGACGATACCGATCCTGCAACGCTCGCCAGGCAGATGGCTCAGGCTTTTTTGACGTCGTTATCGCCACTCGTTGCAGATAGCTGTATGTCGCAGGAGATGCGTATGCCGGATGGCCACGCGGCCCAGTTGTACGGCGATGCTGCACGTGAGCTTTGGCGGTTTGTCGACATCGCCAATGCGGCCGTGATGGAAGTCGGCGGGCAAGTATGCGCGTTATGTCCAACGGGTCCGTTGCTTGAGCGTCTGATCGAGTCGTTCGGCCCTGCAGCCAAACTCGTTCGCGAGTTGTATTTCAAGGTTTATTTACAGCCATCGGTTTTTGCTGAGACGAAGATGCGCGTTGTGCCAATCATTCACCTTCAGCCGCTGCCTGCGGAAAACGTCGAGCGATGGATAGACAAGCTTGGCGTGATGAAAGACAACGATGATTGCCGCGCGGAACGGCTGAAGCAAGCTTTTCATCTAGTTGCCTATGCGCTGTCGAGGATTGCACTTCGTGCGTTTTCGGATATCATCAATGAAAAGGATTTGCCCTTCGGCAAGGTTGGAGGAACTCCCCTAGCCGAAGATGACGCCGTCAATGCGATGGCTTTCACCCCAGATTTGGAAGAGTTCACGAGGCCTGGGGCGGCATTAAAAAAGGGCTTGGCGACGTTGGCGAAAGGCGTCACAGGAACCGGCCCACAAGCGCCGGTGTTCGACTACCCCGATGAATACGGCGATGCCGAGCGCTTTTACACGCGGCTCGGTGACAGCAAAGGCCGCGGCGACGCAGATGGCACACCTTCCAAGTTCCGCTTCATCGGTTCGGTGCCATTGATGAAAATCATTCTGGGCTTCTTCCGGAGTCAAGTAGCGAATGGTCAACAAATTGTGTCCGACACGGACGTCTTCAAAGCGTTTTTTGCACCTGGCGATTCGGACGAGCGGAGCTTCATCATTCCCGATTTGTGTATAGACATCCTTGGCGATGTCAGCCGACTGGTGCCGGAAGTCGTTTTGGAACCGAAGCCAGGGGCCCAGACTTTGCACGAAGCCCATCGGCTGGGCGAAGCAGACGAAGACGGCCCGCAAGCATTCACAGGCGGGACGCATTCCGCGTTCGAGTTCTGCAAGTTCTTCACCACCGAGGAATTGAGCGCCATGTTGGAGGTGACGAGTGGCAGGACGCCCACAAGATAAAGTAAGTGTGCCTGCGCCGCCACAAACCCATACCGACCCGAGCCAAAGCCTAATAAACGATCTCAACGATGCGATGGCCGCGCTCACCCAAGTCGCGCAAAAGATTGCTGATTGGGATCCCAATAGCCATGCGTGTATTCCGGAAAGCGAATTTGAGCCCGCTCGCAGCGCAGCTGTCAAGATCAAGGAATATCTGTCGGCATTGATAAAAACGGCTGGCTGGAACGAGACCTTAGGTGTGTGGGCCTACAGGGCCATTGCGGCATTCGATTCTCTTTACACAATCGTCGCCCGCGCCAGTTCGCTTCGCGGTGCCCGCGTGTACAGACCAGAGGTATTCGACAAATGCGACTACAGCGAAATACTGCGTTGCCTTATTTCATCTTTCGACAATGACGACGATGAAGCGGCCGCGAAAGTGCGAGAGAAAAAGGTAGCACAATACTCTTTCACCCGACTGCCCTATTACCTGCCCACCGAATCGTTACTGTTGCTGGCACGTGCAGCGGGCGCAGACTTGTACTGCGCCGCGGAGCAGTTGTTCAGCAGCGCTGGCAGTTATGCCCTCGCGCTGCTTGCCTATCTCCGCCCCCGAATACTGTCTTTGGAAGGCCATCTTGAGAATGTAGTTGGTACAGAATTGACAATGACGTTTGAAGCGGATTTCGAGCGTCTCCGCGGATTCACCAACGACTATGATTTCCTGACTCTTGACGGCCTGATTGCCCAGCTGGACGCACACAATTCCACGGCTGACGACGCTTTGAAGGTTCCATGGTGGGACGGCAGCGACCGATACCCGGCTTTTCAGGTCGACCCTGTTCAAGGTTGTATACGTCCGCACATCAGCGCGTTGGTGCATCAACGCCTACAGAAGGAGATTTTCTTCGGGTGGCACCTCGCAATCTGGGCCCAGAACTGTTTCGGGGGGACTGACTACAGTGGCGATTTCAACGGGCTCTTCCAAACTGAACTCGGGCCAATTGGACTCTGGCCACTAGATGTCCATGAGTCAACCTTGGTTGATACCATCACAAGCGCGGATGATGCGGGCCGAATCGACCGCGTCACCCTTCCACACACGTTGTTCCGCGTAACCGGGAGCGATTATTCGCAACCGTACTACTTCTCCACTGGTCCAGGAAGATACGACCCCGTTGATGGTGAGACGAACCCCCCGTTGGGTGCTATCTACCTAGCCCGGACGTCACTTGGCTGCTGGGCGGAAGTCTTTGACCGCATGCCGACGGTTCTGTTAAGTGATCTTCAATCGAAATCACTGTATGCCATAGATCTCGTCGATCCCGACAACACCAAAATCGCTGACTTGACGGTGTATGGGGATCGCCTCGTCAACGCGCAGCGTGACACCAGCCAGAAGATAGCGGGACGCCTTTCTCACGATTGGGGCGGCATTGAGTACAGTCTTCGATCCATGGTTTCGCATACAGGCGTCGCACTATTTGGCCCCGCCAGCGGTCTCGATGGCGATGGCAAGCTAATCGCCCACCGCGCCGACGGATCTACACGGCGGTTACATTCGGAGCCTGACGAAAACTGGCCGATCGGGTTTGAAGCGTGCCCCCCGCTCCTCGAGAATTGGCGCCAGATGTCCGAGCGGGGAGAGTCGCTGCGTGACCCCGATCTCTGGAAGCTTCTGCTACAAAGGCGGTCACTTGGCGCTGGCCAAGTCCTGCTGCTCCGGTGGCTCCCCGAAGCGATCGCCCCTGCCAGTAATTCAGAGGAAAACACAGACAATGCCACAGCGCCATCGTGATTACTGGGATGCGCCCTGGGGAAACCTATCAAATTGCGTTTGCCGTAAGCGATGGCGACGGCTGGACCACCGCGCCGTACCCGTCGAATTACACCGATATCGTCACCGTCACGACGAACAAGTAAACCGGATGACGCGGGCAGAGCGCACGCGCATCGTGCCGTCCGGGCATGGTAAACGCGAGAGGGTTTACGGGTTTGGCCGTCCGACGGCTACCCCGGTTCGCCAACTATCCTGGCTTGCTCTCTGAGCGTCCCCTTTCGGGGATCTGTGCCGATGGCTCTTCCAGGTAGCGACTCTCTCGCGTTATCAAGCAATTTACCACACCACCTGTCCAATGCCAGAACCGTCAGCAAATCTGTGGATAACTAGCTGATTTTTCTTTTCCCTGTGGATAACTCGTTTTGTGCCACCCCAGCCTTGTAGAGTCCGTCCAACAGACCAAGAAAGAGGGGGCGCCGTGCAGCAAACGGCTTCAACACGACAGGAGACCCGAGAGCGGCGTCTCTACGCCTACATAGATGAGAGTGAACGGAACATCGACGGCGACACCTGGTACCTGATGTGCGCAGCCACAGCCTATCGCGACGATCCTGCCCACAACCTGGCTATGAAACGATTGGCGGCAATCGCCCAACGGCAACCGACCGACGACCGGCTCAACCGGCACGCCATCCACAGCAGCGCGATGGGCGGCTCCCGTGAGGATGACGTCATTGAAGCGGAACAGGTCATCGCCGCTGACATCTCACTGAACCTCGACATTGTTGTTCGCCGGGTCACTCGTCAAGGTTTCGAAGAGACTCGGCAGATTTGCGTCGCCCACCTGATGACGCACCTTGATGCTGACGTCCAAAGCGTCACATTCGACACCCGCGATTACCTCGAAACGAAAACCCGCAAACCCAAGCCCGGCGTCGACGCCGCCACCCACCGTCAGCTCGTCAACCACCACGATTTAGAAACCATTGAGCGTCTGAAAACCGCCGGACGAGTCAAAGCCGATTTGGATATTGTCTGGGCCAACGACGTGGGCAACCCCCACCTTTGGATACCTGATGTTGTCGCCTATGCCTGCGGCCAAGCATTAGTGTCCGGCAACCCGCAGAGGCTGGTGCGGTTGGCGTCACGGCTACACATCAGTGAAGCCGTCACGCGTCCCGACAGCGTTGAGCCCGCACCGTCCACCGGAATTGCCGACCGGCTAGAAACCCTGCGCCGGCAAGCACTACCCCGCCAATAACAGCACAAGCCTGGCCAGATCCTGCGACTCCGCTACGCTACGCGCAGGATGACGAAGTTGTGTCAGGACACCTGCCTCATTACAAACTCGGCCATCGCGGGGACGCTAAATGCGACGCGCCCGTGTTCTGGAGCGAAGATCAGACCTTTCCCGATAAGACTCGCCCGCGCCGGGCCAAGTGACATGACTTTCTTGCCAATACGCGTGGCAATGTCACTGACCAGGCTACCGAGGTCGCCGTCCTCAGCCATAGCCCTCATGTAATCCCGTTCGGCGGGGGTGGCGCGATCCCAGCGTGCCCGGAAGAAACCTGAGTCGAGTGTGGCCAAGCCGTTGGCGAGCCCAAGGCGCGCATCAGATACAGTCAACGGCGATGAGCCTGCCGCGTTCCAGGTGTCACGTCCAAACTGCTGAAGAAAGTACGGGTAGCCACCCGCTGCGTCCAGCACCACATCAATGGCATCGTCGCTCCACTTGACCCCTTCGCCAGATGCTGGCTCGATCAATGCGTCAATTGCCTCGTCACGGCTGAGAACGCCAACCAGGTGATAGTCGAACAGCCGCTCAGCATATGATTTTGCGTCGGCCAACTTGCCAGGCAAACTCGGTCCATCCGCCTGTGTAACAAAGTGTAAGCTAGTGTAGCAATTTTTTACACTGCCTTACACTTTGCTACATTAAAAGCGGCGAAGTTGGATACCACACCGCGCAGCCGCCATCCAATCGCAGAGCCTGAACCGCACAAATCCGGTTATCCACAGACAGCGGCATCAACTCGAAAGAGTTCCAAAAAAGGTCCCGGCAGGGGTTGTGTGTTTTCTAGCCCAACACGCGATGAACGCCCGCGAGCCGTCCGGCAGAATGACGGGGCTGGAGGCCAGATCCTTCGACTCTGCCGTGCTACTTGAGGGTTGGTTCTGTGGTCTTAGACAGGTTAGACTTGGGGGGTTGCAAATCAAACTGTGGCGGGTGCCACTGTGGGACGATGGGAAAGTGTATTGCTTAAGGTACGACAACTGATCGTCTGGGTGAAGGCACACAAGTTGGTGCTGATCCCGCTGGCCATCGTTGCCTACATTGGCCTGCTGGCCCTGCTCGGTATGGTAACGAACCACGGTGGAACCCCTGCCGCCAGCCCAACCACAACGTCCAGCGCCACCCCGCGCCACCCTGCCAGCTCGCATTCGCCGACCCCGACGCCGTCCAGGACGCCGACGCCCACACCAACCCCCACGCCGACGCCGACACCGAGCCACACAACCACCACCACCCCGCCGACAGTGCCGGCGGTTAACGCAAACCCCGCCCCGGCCCAGAACAACCCCGCGCAGAATAACCCCGCACAGAACAACCCGGAGCCCCAAGCGCCGGCGGGTCCGGCCCTAACCGCGCCGCCGGCCGACACGTCGACCACCAGCAACCAGCCGGGCGGCACGTCGACCAACCAGCCGGCAGACACGTCGACCACAACTCAGCCCGCATCGGGCCAAAAGGTTCAGCCCGCCCCCGTCCCGCCTACTACCACCGACCCGGGTTCCGGCACCGACCCGTCCGTCACCGACCCAACCGACCCCAACGCCTAGCCGAAGAACAAGTAAGGCTACGTAGTGCCCGCCAATCCCTCGACCCCGCCGCTCGATCTTGCGATCGTGGTCGTCACATGGCGACGTCAAATACTGTTGAAGGGCTTACTTGATTCACTGGCCGCCCTTGAAATTGCGCCGGCCCATATTGTCGTCGTCGACAACGAGGCGTCCAGTGAAACCGAACAATTGGTCAGCGCCGTGGCAGCGCGGCTCAACCAAACCGAAGTCCACTACCACCCGCTGCCGGAAAACATCGGCGGCGCCGGCGGGTTCAGCGTCGGTGTCGAGGTGGCGTTGCAACTGGGCGCCCAATGGTTCTGGGTGATGGACGACGACGTCAAAGTGCTGCCCGAGGCCACCACCAAACTTGCGCCGTGGTTGGCCGACGCGGTGGCGAACGACACGCGCGTCCTTCAAGTGGGCAGGCGTGACATCAACGGCAACGACTTCTATTGGCAATCGCATTTCAACACGGTGTTCGGAATACCGAACCCGCTTTCCCCGGCGCATTTCAAACCAGGCGAAACCAGCCGCGCCATCAACACAATGTGTTTCGAAGGCGGCATCGTCCACCGCAGCATCGTCGAAACAATCGGTCTGCCGGACGCGCGATTCTTCATCTATTGGGACGACACGATTTACGGATATTTGGCCAGCAAACACACAACGCCGATCTTGCTTGACGAACGGCTTGTGCAACGCACCCGAGCCCTGCACAATATGCGGATCGGACGAATTCGCCGGCTGAACGAAACCAGCGACCCGACGCGCTATTACATCATGCGCAACCGCGGCTACATGGCCCAATACTTCAAATTGCACGGCGATTACAGGCCGGTGTTATTCGGCATCGGCACGGTGATCACCCTGGCGAAGGAAATCATCAGGCTTCGCCTGTCGCCCCACCGCAGGCACGGCCTGCACCAACTGATGGACGGGCTACGTGACGCCCGCCCACTGCGGCGCGACAAAACCTGGCAGCCAATGCCGCCAGTTCAGGCGTAACGGCAATCGCAGATCCTGCGACTTCGCTGACGCTTCGCGCAGGATGACAGGGGTGGGGGTGACGCTTCGCGCAGGGCCTACTGGACGCGGATTGTTACCCCGTCGCCGATATCGATTATGCCGCCCACCCAGACGTGCATCGGCTGACCCGGCTGCGCCGTGGCCGCCGCCTGGCCAGGGTTGTGAACCGTGGTGCCATTGGTCGACTCGCGATCCGTCGCCCACATCGCACCGTCATAAAGCTCGACGCGAACATGCGTGCGCGAGATGTCGTGATGCGGGCTGACGACGCGCACCAGGTGCGCCGTCTCGCCGGGGTAGGCCTGCGGCGCACGCCCCACCAGCAGCGGCTCGTTCACCGGCCAGCGCTGGCCGTCCGAGAACACCAACAGCGTGGCGCCCAGCGGCGAGCCTGTGGCGGCCGGGCCCACGGGGACGGGCTCTGGTGCCGGGACGGCTTCTGGCTCCGGGACGGCTTCTGGCTCAGGTGCCGGGGCGGGGACGGCCTCGGGTGCGGGCACCGGTTCAGGTGATGGGGCCGCTTCAGGCTCCGGGACGGGCACGGGCACTGGCACGGCCTCGGGGACGGCCTCGACCTGGGCCGCAGGCTGCCAATCGACCTTGTCCAGGTCGGGGGCGACGGCTGCTTCCGCCTCGGCCGCAGCCTCGGTCTCAGTTTCGGCCGGTGCCGGCGCCGCGTCGGCGACAGCTTCGGCTTCAGCTTCAACCGGTACTGCTTCAACCGGTGCGGGCTCGGCCACAGCTTCGGCTTCAACAGGTGCGGGCTCGGTCTCGGTTGCGGCGACCTCGGCGACCTCGGCAACCTCGGCAACCACCGGTTCGGCGGCCTGCTCAGCGCCTTGCTCTGCGGCTTCCTCGGCCACCGGGGCCACAACTGCTTCGGCCACCGGTTCGGCCTGGCTTTCGGCGATCGCCTGGTCGACGGCCGCCTTGGCGGCTTCAATCTCGGCAGCCAAACCGTCGTCGGCCTGCGCGACTTCCGCCGCGGGCTCGACGGCCTGCTCGGGCACAGGCTCGACGATGGGCTCCGCCGCCGCGTCAGCCCCGGCTTCTGCGGCCGGCTCGGCCTCGGCCTCAGCCTCAGCCGCCGGCTCGGCAACCTCGTCGGTCACGGCCGCCATCGACATCGTGTCCGCGTCCGCCGACTGCGTCTCGGCGTCCGGTTCTGCGACAGTCTCAGCCACGACCTCGGGCTCAGCCGCCGCCTCGGCCGCCGCCTCTACCACCGGCTCGGGCTCGGGCACCGCTTCGGCTTCGGCGGCTGCCTCAGCGTTCACCGCCGCCTCAGCTTCGGGCTCGGCCTCGTGTTCGGGTTCCGCCGCGACCGCGGCCTCTTCCACCGGCTCAGCCTCAACCTCAGCCTCGGCGACCAGCTCCGCCTCGGGTGCTGCCGCAGCCTCGGGTTCTTCGGTCTCAGCCGCCGCCACAGCGCCCGGCTCGACGGCATCGGCCTCGGGCTCAACCGCCGCATCCACAACCGGTTCGGGCGCCACAACCAGCGGCATGCCCGCACCGAAGCCCGTCGCCCAAGCGCCTGGCGCCTTGAGCTCTTCGGGCACAGCCACCGGCTCAGGCTCAGGTTCGGCCACCGGCTCTACCGCCTCAGCCTCTTCCGGCGCCGCCTGGGGCGTCACCACGGGTACCGCAGCCAGCGGCGCCACGACAAAGGTGGCATCGCCGACGCCGACCCGTGCCTCGTCACTGGCGTCTATGTCAATGCTGCCGGCCGTTACCACGCCCACAGCCAGCGGCATGCGCCAGGTGTTGCCCGCGTCCTGGCCAGGCAGGGCGATCGCGATGTGACGCGCGTCCAGGTTGACGGAGCGCCACGCCGCTTGCCCGTGCCCGTTGGCGACAACCTCGCCAGTGGCCACGTCGGTCACCGTGATATCACCCCGCACCACGCACTGCAGACGGTCGTTGTCGACGACGACGATCAAGTCCGGCACCACGTCCATGCCCCAACGCATCAGCTTGCCGACAAGGGATTCCAGATCGGTCGCCGCCACCACGTCATTCCATGTCGCGCTCAGGCGCTCGGCGATATCGGCAGACGTCGGCTGCGCGGCGACCAGCGCCTTCGGGCCGTTCAGGACGATCCACGTACCCGGCGTATAGGTCGTACGCCATGTGCTTGTAGCCATTAGAGCTCCTTCGCTATTGGGGCACAGCACACCCGGAACTGATCCGAGCAGACCGTGCCTTACCTAATTCTGCCAACATAAGGGCACTAAAACCACTACCGGCACGGCAGATCCTGCGACTGCGCTCCGCCGCGCTCATCATGACGCTGCGACAGTGACGTCCAACAGGCAGGCCTCCGGACGGCAGAACGTGCGCAGCGGGAATGTTGGCGAAGAGCCGACGCCGGCGGTCACGTGCAGCCATGACGCCGGGCGCCCGTCACCGGCGGGCCGGTACTGGTGGACGCCTTTGGCCATGCTTGGCGGCAAGTCGCAGTTGGACACAATGGCCCGGCCCGGCAGGCAGATCTGCCCACCGTGGGTGTGGCCGGCCAGCATCAACGGCACGCCGTCGGCAACCATCGCGTCAAGCACCCGGCGATACGGCGCATGGGTGACGCCCAGCAGCAAATCGGGGGGACTGGCCAGATCCTGCGACTCCGCTCGCTTCGCTCCGGCGGCATAATCGTCCATGCCGATGTGGGCGTCGCCGGTGCCGCGAAGCTCCAGCGCCAAACCGGCCGCGTCGATGCGACTGCGGGCGTTGTTGAGGTCCGCCCAACCGGCGTCCACCAGGGCGTCACGCACCCGCCGCCATGCCAGTACCGGGCCTTTGGGGTGTACATCGCCCGTGCGGGGTTGAAGATAGTAGGCCGGGTTGACGGGGGTGGGGCCGAAGTAATCGTTGGACCCGAAAACGAAGGCGCCCGGCAACTTCAACAGCGGCGCCAGAAGGTCGAAGAACTCGTCGAAACCGGCGTCGTCGGCCAGCAGGTCGCCCGTCGCGATGACAATGTCGGGGTCAAGCCCGGCCAGCGATTTGATGAACCGGGCCTTGGCAGTCTGGCCGCGAACATAGTGCAGATCGCTGATGTGAAGTATGCGCAGACGGCCCGCGGACGCACCCCCGGGCAGCGTCAACTGGTGGTGAACCACCCGGAACGCCCGCGCCTCGAGCAAGCCGGCGGCAACCGTCGCCGCGGCCGCGCCGACGACGCCGCCAAACCAGGCAAGTGCACTGTGGCGCACGGGTTCACCCCCTACTGGGGCGGTTGCGCGTTGGGGTCGGGTGGCGGCTGATCCGGCTGGTATGTGTTTGGCGACGACCAGTGATGGTCGACCGGCGTGTACCCGGGGAATGGCGTCGGCGGTGTGCCGGCGACTGCCGCAGCCATGCCGTAGCGCCAGATCTGGCCGGTGTCAGGGCCACCGAAACCGTTCAGATATGTGCCCGAATACGGCAGACGCAAGCCACGCAGCGTGATGGTTCGGCCCTGCCAGAAGCTGGACATATTGTCGTAGGCGATTGTGGCAAAGCCCGCCACATTCGGCGTGTAGCCGCCGAACGAGATGAATTCGCCAGAGTTCGTCGTGCCGGATTTGCCGGCCTGCGGGTAGCCACCGGGAATGTTGGCACCCGCGCCCGTGCCGTGCGACATGACGCCCTGCAGCAGCACGTCGACGCCGGCCGCCACATTGGGGTCGATGGTCTGCTGGCAGTTGGCGCTGGGCACGTCGACGTCGTTGCCGTTGGCGTCCTTCATGGACGACAAAATGATCGGGTCGCAGTGGACGCCGTTCGCGGCAAAGGTGGCGTAGGCCTCGGCCATCGTCAACGGCGACACCTCGGCGACGCCCAGCGTGAAGCTGGGGATCGAGTCGAAGTGGGCGCCCTGAAGGTCGGTCGTGCCATACGTCGGGTCGGCCATGGCTAACTTGACGCCGGCGGCCTGCGCCATCTGGACGGCGCCACAAATGCTGGTGTCACGCTCAAGCTGCATGAAATAGGTGTTGACGGAGTTGGCCGTCGCCGTCGGCAGATCGATCGGCCCGCTGCTGCCCTCGGAGTTCCTGACTATGTACGACTTGGGCGCGGGCGTCGGGCCGTTGCAGCTCTGGAATGTTTGGCCGCCGAACTGCATGGGCGCATTACTCATGTACATCGTGCTGAACGGCACACCCAACGACAGCGCGTTGGCCAACGTGAACACCTTGAACGTCGAGCCCGTCTGGAAGCCTTCGGCGCCGCCCATGTCGTGGTCGACGGCATAGTTGTAGTACGTCTGCCCCTGCGAGGCGTCCGGGCCCATGACGGGACGGCTTTGCGCCATGCTCAGAATCAGGCCGGTGCCAGGTTGCACGATGGCCATGGCGGCGATCGCCGGGTCCAAGGCGTTGACCTTGCCCGACACCACCGCTTGCACGGCATCTTGAACCGACGGGTTGATCACCGTCTGCACGTCGTAGCCGCCACGCTCGATGGCCAACAGACGATCCGACGCCGACAGGTCTGTCGACAACCCCAGCGACTGAATCATGGTGTCGCCCGTCAACGTCCTTTGCACATAGTCGCAGATGAACGGGTAGCGCGACGCCTGGCACCCCTGGGGCATGGCCTGCACAGTGGTCGGATCCCACGGCACAGCCTTCGCCTCGGTGGCTTCGTCGGGGGTGATATCTGCCACATCGGATTCCGCCATGACGTCGAGCACGGTGTTGCGGCGCTGAACCGAAGCATCCGGGTAGGTGGTTGGCGCGTAGGCCGTCGGCGCCTGGACGATGCCGGCCAACATGGCTGCCTGCGGTAACGTCAAATCTGCCGCCGTCGTGCCGAAGTAATGCTCGGCCGCCGCCTCGACCCCATAGACGTGGTCACCGTAGTAGGCCATGTTCAGGTAGCGCTCCAAGATCTGATCCTTCGTCAGTTGCTGTTCCAACTGAAGCGCGTAGCGCATCTCGACGATCTTGCGTGCCAGCGTCAATTCGGTGGCGGCGTTGATGGCCGCCTGGTCATTGGCCTGGGTGGCCGTTTCAAGCCGCACCATCTTGACATACTGCTGCGTGATGGACGACGCGCCACGGTCGGTTTCACCGATCAGGTTGCCCAGCGCCGCGCGTATCAGACCGGTTGGGTCGATGGCGCCGTGCTCGAAGAAACGCTTGTCCTCGATAGCCACCTGGGCTTCCTGCATGAACGGCGAAATCTCGCTGAGCGGCACATAGACGCGGTACTCGTCGGCGAAGGTGGCCAACAGCGACCCGTCTGCCAGATAGACCTTGGTGGCCTGCGGCTGCGGGGGTGTCTGCAACTCAAGCGGGATCTGGTTGAAGTTCGACGCCGCGGCATTGACGGTGGTGGTGGTCAACAGCATCGTCGGGGCTGCCAACCCGGCCACCAAAAGGCCGGCCCCAACACTTGCGACAATGAACAACAGCCCCGCCAGGGCCTTCGGTCTCCACGCTTCTTCAGCCATGATTTCAAGGGTACCGTATGGGTCTAGAAATTGTCACCTATTGCCCATTGACTAGGACTTTCCCTGTGAGGCAGGTGTGCCGTCACTATTACGGGAATGTCCCGCCCCGATGGAGTTTTCTGGCACATACCCGCGTCGTTGACGGCATGTTCGGACGGCGGTGGGCCGGTAAACCAAAGAAATTCGCCCCGGGGGTGCGGTTAACTGGCACAACGCCGTCGTCCGCCCGCTTTTCGATGTCAGACGGTTGGCGGCGGCGCTTGGTTGAACCGCTTCTGACGTGGCATAATAGCTGGGTTGCGTATCAAAGCGCCCTCTCATCGCTGCGTGCGTTGCA